>JGI24142J45722_1001147_pt1 | contig 13470 bp, 3 predicted proteins | sample BarGraIncu00431A_FD_45722 | JGI IMG/M metagenome (IMG submission 45722) | reverse complement strand
CAGTCTTACAAAGACAAGTCCCTTGATTTGAAACTGCGCCTGCGTGAAGAAACAGCCTGGGGGCCACAACTGGCTTTGGGGCTGCGCGACTTTGGCGGCACCGGCTTGTTTGCGGGNGAATATGTGGTCGCCAGCAAGCGCTGGGGCAATTGGGACGCCAGCCTGGGGCTGGGCTGGGGCTACATGGGCGCGCGTGGCAACCTCAAAAACCCGTTGTCCATTTTTGGTGAAGGCTTTGACGCGCGGCCTGGCAACGATGCCGGCCAAGGTGGCACGGCCAACACGCAAGCCATGTTTCATGGTCCCACGGCACTGTTTGGCGGCGTGCAATGGCATGCGCCGTCTGACCCATGGGTCTTCAAGCTCGAACTCGACGGTAACGANTACCAGCATGAACCGCAGAACAACAACCAGAGCGTCAATAGCCCGCTGAACCTGGCCGCCATTTACCGCTACTCACCCAATATTGATTTCAGCTTCGGTCTGGAGCGCGGTAACACCCTGATGCTGGGAGTTACCCTGCATGGAGAGCTCAACCGGCTGCATACCCCCAAGTTGCTGGACCAAACGCTGCCTATCGTCCAAACCACGGCGCCCGCACAGCTGCCACCCGCCGGGTGGGAGGGAACCGCTCAAGCCATTGAGCGCTTTACTGGCTGGTCAGTGCGCAGCATCTCTCACCATTTGGGCTCGACCACCCTGGTGGCCGAGACGGATGCCGCTGTTTATCTGCAAGAGCGTATAGAGCGCGCCATCACCCTCCTGCACCGCGATGCACCGGTTGAATCCACCCGTTTTGTGTTGCAATTGCAAGAACGTGGCTTGCCCATGTCGCAGGTTGAGGTCAACCGTGCCGAATGGGTGCTTCAGCACACCCAGGTTGAGCCACCAGCTTTGCGCCTGAATGCCTTGCAAGTGCTGCCTGGACAATCGACGGCGGTGCCTGCCAGAGAAGCGGACGATAGTAAAACCCAATTTTGGCAGGGCAAAAAACCAGGACTCAGCGCCGAATGGGGGCCCAGCTACAGCCAAATTTTGGGTGGACCCGATAATTTTCTGCTCTACCAGTTGGGGCTGCAGGCCACACTCGAACATCGTTTCTCAGACCGTACCTGGCTCACCAGTGACTTCAATCTGCGCTTGCTCGATAACTACGTCCAGTTCAAATACGACGCACCCAGCGCGCTGCCCCGCGTGCGTACCAATCAGCGTGAATACGTCACCACGTCGGCCTTCACCATGCCACTGCTGCAACTCACACACGTCAGCGATTTGGGTAGCGGCCACTACGTCAGTGCCTATGGCGGCATGCTGGAGACCATGTATGGCGGTGTCGGAGCCGAGTGGTTGTACCGTCCGTGGCAAGGTCGCCTGGCTTGGGGCATAGATGTCAACCGGGTGCAGCAGCGCGATTTCAGCCAGAACTTTTCATTCCGTGACTATGGCGTGAATACGGGCCACGCCACCATGTACTGGGATACCGGCTGGAATGACTTTCAGGTCAAACTGAGCGTGGGCCGTTACCTTGCTGGTGATACAGGTGCCACGGTCGATGTCAAACGCGTCTTTTCCAACGGCGTGGAAGCGGGCGCCTGGGCCACCAAAACCAACGTATCGGCGGCTGACTTTGGTGAAGGCAGCTTTGATAAAGGCTTCTACGTCACCATCCCGTTTGATGTGATGCTGCCCAAGTCCACCTCAGGCAATGCCAACCTGGTCTGGAACCCCCTTACGCGCGACGGCGGAGCCCGCCTGAACCGCCGCTTTACCCTCAATGACCTCACGCGCCAGCGCGACTACAAGGCCTTGAATTTTCGAGCAGCCAGCCCGGTCGGTGCCAACTCTGCTGAAGACAACAGTTACGTGCTCCGTGAGTCGAAACTTAATATGTTTCAAACCCTGGGCAGTACCACCGCGACCCTGGGTCAGCAAATTAGCGATATTCCGGGTTCGACCTGGCTGTGGGCAGGCGGTGCGATTCTGGTCTCCAGCCTGTTAGACAAACCCGTTGACAACTGGGCTCAAAATAACCAGACCGGTACTGCCGATACCCTGGGGTCTGCCTCAAACGCCTTGCCATACGCACTGGCCTTGGGTGCTGGATTGCTTTACACCGGCATCGGTGGCCAGCCCGCTGCCAGCACGGCTGAAACCTCGCTCAAAGCAGCTGGCTACACCTGGGCTGCCAATCTGCTCACCCGTTATGCCGTGGGGCGTTCCCGCCCATTTGAAGAGCAAGGCCCAGGCAACTTCAATGGTTTCAATAGCGGTGCTGTCAACTCTGGTTTTGCATCCAATCACGTTGCGGTGGCTTTTGCCCTGGCCACACCATTTGCCAAGGAACACGACATGCCCTGGCTCTACGGCGTCGCCGCCGCGTCAACCTACGGTCGCGTGCAAAAGCGAGATCATTGGGTGTCGGACACCGTGGCGGGTGCTTTTATGGGCTATGCCATCGGCTCCATGCTGACCGACCAGCAGAACCACAGCCAAACCGGCATGCGCCTGAGCGTCACTCCGCAATCCGTGACTGCAAACTGGACTTTCAAGTAGCCGGTTCAATTGGCGAAACGTCTGGTCGCAGGGTGGATTGCCACGCTGCGCTCGCAATGACGCCCCCCGTTGCCACTGCACGCAGCACCTATCCGTCACAGCGAGCGCAGCAGAGCCGTCACTGCAGCGCAGTAAAGTCGCCATTGCGAGCGTAGCGGACCCGTCATTGCGAGCGCAGCGCGGCAATCCATCAGCCTCCCGTCACCACAAGCGCAGCGCCTACCCGTCACTGCGAGCGCAGTAGAGCCGTCACTGCGAGCGCAGCGCGGCAGTCCACCTCAGTCGCTACAACAGGCCCGGGTATAAGTCACTCCACTTTGGATTCACCCCCTCTATCAAGGCCACTTTTTTTGCCCGCGATCCTGCTTTGAGCTGCTTTTCGCGGCTGATGGCGTCCAGCATGGTCTGGTGCAATTCAAAGTAAACCAGAGTGTGAACACCATATTGCTGGGTGAAACCCAAAACCAAGTTGTTTTTGTGCTGCCAGACGCGTTGAATCAGATTGGATGTCACGCCCACATACAGCGTGCCACGCGGGCGACTGGCCAGAATATAGATGGCAGGTTGCATGGGCTTTGGGGCGGTGTGGAATTGGGTAACTGTAAGGCATGGATTGCCGCGCTACGCTCGCAATGACGGAAAAATCTGTGACCTTAACGTGTGACAACTATGCTCCATCGTAAGCGAAGCAAAAACACTTCACCAGCGAAAGCCTACCCGTCATTGCGAGCGCAGTAGAGCCGTCATTGCGAGCGCAGTAGAGCCGTCATTGCGAGCGCAGCGCGGCAATCCATCAGCTTCCCGTCACGACGAGCGCAGCATCTATCCGTCATTGCGAGCGTAGCGCGGCAATCCATCAGCCTCCTGTCACCACGAACGCCGCATCTATCCGTCATTGCGAGCGCAGCGCGGCAATCCATTAGCCTCCTGTCACCACGAACGCAGCATCTATCCGTCATTGCGAGCGCAGCGCGGCAATCCATTAGCCTCCTGTCACCACGAGCGCAGCATCTATCCGTCATTGCGAGCGTAGCGCGGCAATCCAGACTCAATGGATTGCCGCGCTACGCTCGCAATGACGGTAACCGGCGACAGACTTCGAAAGTTGTATAAGCATTTTTAGGCTCTAGCCCCCGCAGATACTGCGCAAGCAGCTATATTTTTAATAGCGGATACTTGTTTTTCTCTGCGCACCGCCTGCGTCAGCGGGGTGGCTAAATTGCAGGGGAGTCGCTATAACCACTCGGATTTCCGCTTTGCCAGCGCCATGCATCGGCGCACATGTCCGACAGGGTGAGCTTGGCGCGCCAGCCCAGCAGGTGCTGTGCCAGCGTGACATCGGCGTAGCACTGGGCCACATCACCTGCGCGGCGCGGGGCAAACTGGTAAGGGATGGATTGGCCGCTGGCTTGCTCAAACGCTTGCACAACTTCCAGCACACTGTGGCCCTGACCGGTGCCCACGTTCACGGTAAAACTAGGGTCGCCCTGGAGCAAGGTCTGCACTGCCGCCACATGCGCCTGTGCCAAATCCTGCACATGAATGTAGTCACGCACTCCCGTGCCATCAGGGGTGGCGTAGTCGTTCCCATACACATTGAGAAAAGGCCGTTTACCCACTGCTACTTGCGCCACAAAGGGCATCAAATTGTTGGGCAAACCCGCCGGGTCTTCGCCTATCAGACCACTGGGGTGCGCGCCCACGGGGTTGAAGTACCGCAGCACACCCATGCGCCAAGCCGGATCGGCCACGCACATGGCGGCCAACATGTCTTCACAGACCAGCTTGGTGTGGCCATAAGGGTTGGTATGGCTGCGCGGAAAATCTTCGGTAATCGGGGTCGAGGCCGGATCGCCATACACGGTAGCGCTGCTGGAAAACACCAAGCTGCGGCAGCTGGCCGCATTCATGGCTCGCAACAAGCTCACCATGCCCCCCAGGTTATTGTCAAAATATTTGAGCGGCTGCGCCACACTCTCACCCACCGCCTTGAACCCCGCAAAGTGAATCACGGCCCCAATCTGGTAGCGCTCAATGACGCTCTGCACCAAGGCAACATCTGCGACGTTGCCGCGCTGGCACACCACATCCTGGCCGGTAATGCGCTGCAGGCGCTCCAGCACGATCGGGTTGCTATTGGAGAAATCATCAAGAATGACGGGCTTAAAACCGGCTTGGGTTAANGCAATATAAGTATGACTACCGATGAAGCCTGCGCCACCGGTCAGAAGAATGCAAGGGCAAGAGGTCATGGCGAGGGCGCCGCGTTTGACAACGACGGGGGGTAAGTCAGAAATAAGGCAAAGCGCTCAATGGCTACAAGCGACAGGCCATTTTACCTTTGCAGCGTGCCATTTAGCAGTCTTGAAAGCGCCATGCACTGCCTGAATAAGGGTTTTCCCTGTGTCTCTCGGCTATTGATCTCAATCAAATGTAACGTTTCAAAAGAAGCTACGTAAGACTCAGAATTGTCATGAATTTAGTGCAGAATGTAACGTTTTACTTACGTATCAAATCAGGGTTGCTCTATTCACGCTCACTTGCCGCATCGGCATGATGAGTTCATAAGTTTTCAGAATTAACGTTCTAGGGGTCATTCATGTCGCTTTCTACTTCTCAGCAAATCGTATTTATTGATGCAGCCGTCTCCAATGCAGACAGTTTGCTGGCCAATATTGATCCATCGTTTCAAGTGATTCGACTCACTGCCGACAGCTCAGCGCTGTCGCAAATGGCCTCTGCCTTGCAAGGGCAAACCGGCATTGAAGCCATTCACCTCATCAGCCACGGCAGCGCTGGTGAGTTGGATCTGGCCAGTGGTGCCCTGGACATTGCCTCGCTCAGCGAAGCAGCTAACGTCAGCGCGTTGCAAACTATTCAGAGCAGCCTGTCTGCCAATGCCGACTTCTTGATCTATGGTTGCGACGTGGCAGCGGGCACAACCGGCCAGGCCTTCATCAACGCCTTGGCAACTGCCACTGGCGCGGATGTGGCTGCCTCCACCGACACAACCGGTGCCTTGGCATTGGGTGGCAACTGGGTGCTTGAATCGCAAACCGGCGCCATCGAAGCCACCAGCATCGCCGCTACCGACTATGCTGGTGTTCTGGCTGGTTCTTATGCACCTTACATCAGCGGTAAAGATACCGCGTCAATGAGCGAAGACGGTACGATAAGCCTCAGCGGCTTCACCATTGGTGACCTCGATGGTGGCAGCCTGACGGTGCGGGTTTCTGCGGCCAGCGGCACTTTGAATCTGGGGACGACGACAGGACTTACTGGCACAACCAGTGGGGCTTCCATCACGTTCAGTGGGGCCATCAGCAGTTTGAATACTGCAATCAATACCCTGCAGTACTCCCCAACGGCTAATTTCAATGGCAATGTGCCTCTGACGCTTGATGTGAGTGATGACAGTGGTGCCACATGGCACCCCTACACGGTTGATGTGCAGGGCAAGTTTTTTAACCCGGCAAACGGGCACTATTACGAATTTGTCAACAACCCCGGCATCTCTTGGAATAACGCACTCACAGCCGCAGCATCACGAACCCTGTATGGCATGAACGGTTATCTGGCAACCGTCACCAGTGCTGAAGAAAATGCGTTTATTGCCCCCAAGCTGGGTGGCACGGGCTGGATGGGCGCCAGCGATGCCGCTGTGGAAGGGCAGTGGCGATGGGTGAGTGGTCCTGAAGCAGGTCAGCAGATCAGCACCCCTTGGACCCCTTGGAACCTTTATAGTTCAGGCGGTTACAGCAATTGGTCCTCAGGCGAGCCCAACAATTGGGGCGGTAATGAAAATGCAGGCCAGTTTTATGTCGGTGGCACATGGAACGATTTAAATGCCAATAACACGGTGCAAGGCTACGTCGTTGAATACGGCGGTGCCGGATTCGGTGGCACCACCCCCACCGCTGCCAGCTTGACCATCACCGTCAATCCGGTCAACGATCCACCTCAGTTCACTTCGTCTCCCGTTGTCGTTGCATACACCGACACCCTCAGTACAGACACCTTCACTGCGTCTACCGGCTTTATCAGCGCTATTGCAGGTCCCGCAAACTCAGTTCCCCTTGAAAGCGGTACCGTTTCTTACAGTCTCGTCGGCGGCACTACATCCGGTGGTTTAAGCAGTCAAACCAGTGCCTACGGCACCCTGGTGCTCAACACCAGTACCGGCGCTTACACCTTCAACCCGCTGGCCAACGCCATCAATGCCTTGCCAGCAGGCAGCAATCCGTCTGCAGGTTTCACGGTTCGCATTTCTGATGGATCATTAACCACAGATCAAAGCTTCACGGTGAACATCACCGGCGCTAACGACCGGCCAAGCCTGACGACGGATGCGGTGGCAACCACCATTGCCGAAGACTTTACCAACAGTCTCGGCCAGACCGTGACCGACCTGTTTGCCCCGCGCTTTACCGACATTGATAGCGGCGCCAGCCTGGGCGGCGTGGTCATCGTTGGCAATGCAGCCACTGCTGGGGAAGGCGTGTGGCAATACAAAGTGAGCGGCGGTAGCTGGCAAGCAATCGGCACGTCAATGGACAGCACTTCTGGTTTGGCCCTGGCCGCTACCACCAGCATCCGCTTTGTGCCAGCGCAGGACTACAACGGTGCACCAGGCGCGCTCACAGTGCACGCCGCAGACAACGCCTACGTGGGTGGTTTCAGCACCGACACGACCCCCAACCTGATTGATGTGAGCGCTGCTGGCATCTCAGCCGCCAGCAAGACGCTTGCGATCACCGTTACGGCCGTCAACGACGCGCCCACATTCACCAGTGCTGCCGGTGCTGCAAGCATCACTGAAACTGCGGCTTACGATTCGGCATTGACTGCTGGACCCGGTTCCCTGAGTGGTACGCTCACGGCCCACGACGTTGACAGCACCCTGACCGGCACCGCCGCCTTTGGCGTGCGCGGCGGCAGCGTCAGCGACACCACGGTGACCAAAGTAGGCATCTATGGCACCTTGACGGTGGACAGCATCACCGGTGCCTGGAGCTACGCACCCAATAACGATGTGGCCATCAACGCGCTGCCCGCTGGTGCAACTGCGTATGATGTTTTCGACTTCAAAGTGGTGGACCCACAAGGTGCCTACAGCCTGCAAGCGCTGACCATCACCCTTCACGGCACCAACGACACCCCGGTGCTGGCAGCCGCCATTGTGGACCAAAGCTTTAGCGGCAGCGGCACCTGGAGCTACCAGATTCCTGCTGCTAGTTTCACCGATGCCGAAGGCACAGGCCTGACCTACACCGTGCAGGTGGTAGCGAATGCTGATGGCACCGGCAGCGTCACAGACACCATAGCGGCAACCACAGGAGGTAACGTTTCTTTGGCATCGTCGTGGCTGACCTTTGACGAAGCCACTCGTACCTTTAGCGGCAACCCGCCTGCTGGCTGGAACGATGCCGGACTGCATCTCAAGGTGACAGCCACAGATGGTGCCAGTGCTTCAGCGAGCAATACCTTCAGCCTGACCCTCACCGGCACCGCCAACCAGCCACCCGTGGTGGACCACCCGCTGACCTGGCAAGCCGTCAATGCACCGCATGAAGACACCAGCGTCGCTTTCACAGGCACCCTGGGTGGCACAACGATTGCCTTTGATGGGCACGATCCCATCACGTTGGGCAGCGTCGCTACGGGCAGTGATGTGGCTACCGCTGTGCAAGCGGCGGTGCATGCAGATGCCTTATTGGCAGGTTCAGCAGCGGGTCATTACGATGCAGTCATTGGTGGCAGTGCCAATATTGTTACCTTGACCGCCACCGCCGGAGGCGCTCGTACTGAATTCACTGATGGTGCAACCGTCAATGTGGCTGGCGGCAGTTATACCGTGGCAGTGACACAGCAAGGCACCAATGCCACGCCTGAAAGAGTGGATGTGCAGTTCCACTACGATGCCGGTAATACGACTTCAGTCAGTTTCGAGGGGCGTTTAATTGACGTGAGCACTGCGGGAGATCAAGTTCAGGTTGCTGCTTTCGTAGCGCAAAACATCAATACAAATTCTTTAGCATGGACGGCACTCGTTGACCCCGTTTATACCGATACGATTCATCTCACCGCCAAAACGGCTGGGAGCGTGGCTCATCTAAGCACCTCTACTTTCGATAAACCCTCAGTGGCTGCTGGCGTTGTTATTACTCAACAAGGGGATGGAGCAGCAAATTCGGAGACCGTTCAAATCACCTTCAATGCGATTACTTCTGCGCAAGACTTGGTGTTTGATGGCATGCATATCTATTTGCCGTGGGCAATGACTGCCGATATTGTGGCTGCTAATTTTTATGACGCTTTCAGTCCAGGCAGTGGATTCTCAACTAACTGGGGAGTCAATTCACTCAATGGGTCAACTGTTGAGATTATTGCAAACAGCACTGCCAACGTTACTGATCTGACGATGGCCGATTTCGTGCCACTTTCTCACGTTGCTGCTGTCAACGTTATTAGTAATGGTGCCAGTGCCCAGACGGAAATCGTCAATCTGACCTTTGATGGCTCTTACGGCGGCGCGACGATCACCGGACTGGATGGCGTTACCGCCACGGCCGGTTTAGCCGTTCTTGATACTGCTGTGGCCACAGCAGTCCACAACGCAACATTCGCCGACTACACATCGACCGTCAGCGGCAACACTGTCACATTCACCAACAATGTCCCCGGTGCGCAGGCTGATATCGGTACCACTGGTTTGACCTTTACCGGCACTTACATAGACACCGGTAGCACGGCAACACCTGCAACGCCTTCCACGCAGGGTGCAGGCTGGAGCTACGTCATTCCGGACAATACCTTCAGTGATCCTGAAGGCGACACGCTCACTTACACCGCCTACACCGTGATAGTAGACGGCAGTGGTGTTCAAACTGCTACTGCGCTAACTAATACCGCTGCATTGTCCTTTGATGCAAGCACGCTGACGTTGTCAGGCACCGGCACTGCGTTCAGCAATACCTTCATCGAGATTCGGGCCACCGACGGCAACCATGGTGCCAACTATGCGTCCAGCCAGTTCCAGTTGGTGGTTTATAACGACACGGTAACGCCCACTCTGGTTGCGCATAACTTGCCAGCAGTTGATTTTGTCAATGGTGCAGGCAGCGGCAGTTACACCGTTCCAGCTGCGGCCTTTGACTATGTTGCTACCAGCGCTGGCACACTGACGTATAAAGCTGGTGTCTATGGTGGCGGTCTATTGCCTGATTGGCTGGTGTTTGATGCCGCCACACACACCTTCACCGGCAACCCGCCAGATGGAGCAACCTCACCCAATGTCGTTGTTTACGCGTCCAACGACGCTGGCGCCAATTGGGTATACATCAACTCCTTTGTACTCAATATTGCGAACGTGAACGATCCGATCGTTCTGTCTCACCCGATTGCCGACCAGTCCTTTCCCGGTGCAGCGGTCAGCTTGAGCGTTTCGCTGCCTTTCACCAATCCCGATGGCAATGCAGACGGTTCACTCAGCACCAGCGGCATTACTTACACCGCTCTGGCCAATGGAAATCCACTGTCCGATTACGGTTTGACTCTCAGCACCGATGGCTCTGGCCACCTGTTGCTCAACGGCAACCCTCCCGGCGGCACGCCTTACCTGAACATCGTGGTGACCGGCACCGAAGTCGATGGCGGTTCTACGGCATCCACCAGCTTCACATTGAACCTGAGTGACCCAACTGCCAACACAGCTGCTACTCTGGCCACACTGGGCTCCAACAACATCGGTACCGTGGCATTTACAGGTACCCCCACGCAAGGGCAGCTGTTGACGGCATCTGTGCCGGTAGATACAGATGGCTATTCTGGCCCGGTGGTGTACCAGTGGCAGGTTTCCTCTAACGACACAACCTGGACGGACGTGGCTGGCACTCGTGGCCAGGCGAGCACACTGACGCTGGCGCAGAGCGAAGTGAACCAGTATGTGCGTGTGCAAGCCTTCTACACTGACAACGGTGGCGTGGCCGAGGCACCTGTGTCTGGCAGCCTTTCTGTCGCAGATGTGCCCGATCCCGGCACAGTGGTAATTACGGGTGCTGTTGTGCCGGGCTCGTCGCTCAGTGCGACCATCAGCGATGCTGATGGCCTGCTGACTGCCGTACCAACCTACCAGTGGCAGGTTGGTTCCGGTTCAACTTGGACCAATATAAGTGGTGCGACCTATAGCAACTACACCCTGACCAATGCCGAAGGCGGTCAGTCCGTCCGTGTGCAGACCAGCTATGTGGATGATATGGGCTACACCCAGACGCTGGTCACCTCGGATCCGACGGCGTTGGTGCAGCTAGGTGCGGTGGCACCTGTTGCGGTCAATGATGTTGCCGCAGCCGTGACAGAAAACTCTGGTGCAAACAACACAACAGTGGTCAGTGTTTCACCCACAGGCAATCTGTTAGCCAACGATACGGATGCCAACAGCGGCGATACCAAAACCGTGACGAGCCTGCGCACAGGCTCTGCCGAAGGTTTGGGTGTTGCAGCATCCGATGCTGCTGTTCTGACCTTGAATGGTGACTACGGCGTTCTTCAGGTGACCAAAGCCACTGGGGCTTACATCTACACGGTAACTCAAAACAATGCAGCGGTGCAGGCCTTGAACGTTGGTGACCATCTCACTGAGACTTTCAATTACACCGTGACTGACTCAACGGCGCTGTCCGATGTGGGGGTGTTAACACTCACCATCGATGGTGCCAATGACTTGCCTACTGTGTCTGGCATCGCAGCAACGGCCACCGTGGTGGAAGATGCGGCAACTGCGTTGCCTTTGAATCTGTCCTTTATTGATCCGGACTCTTTCTCAACCTTCCAATTCCAGTTGCACGTCACTGCAGGCACTTTGCGCGCCAGCAGCTCCGATGTGACCATCACCGGTAGCGACACGGCAACGCTGACCATTACTGCCAGCTCTATTGATGTGCTCAATACCTGGATTGCGAGTAATTCCGTTTCCTATGTCACGGACCCCAATGCAAACGGCGCAGTGGCCACGTTGAGTTATGCGCTTGATGATGGCTCTGGTTTTGTTACTGCCGGAAGTACCACCGCTATCACGGCGACAGCGGCCAATGACGCACCTATCGTGGACGTCGGCGGAGCCTTAACTGCGGGCAACGACTTTGTCACCCTATTCCGCCCTCGTGGCACAGAAGTGCAAGTGGTGGCCTCAGGCATAACGATTACAGACATTGACAGCGCTGATACGTTGCAATCGGCCATCGTGACGTTGGCTACAGGTGCCAAAGACAACCAGTTCGGCACGATTTTTGAAACCTTGCATTCAACGTCGGGTAGCAGCTATGTCGGTGCGACCACGTTGACTATTACAGGTAACGGCGATACCAGCATAGATCCCACCGGTTTAACCGGTGCAACGCAGTTGACATTCACCGGTACCGGCAGCGCGGCCGATTACCAAAATGCACTCAAGACGGTCATCTACAACGATACCAATCCAAACGCATTTGCAGGCGACCGAACCATCACTGTCTCTTTGACCGATAGCCACTCGCAGGTTTCCAATGCGGCTTCTTTTGCGACGGCATCAAGCAACACCGCTATTGCGGTGGGCCAACGCATCTTTATTGATAATGGCTATGGCACTTTAGTTGACTCAGGCCAAACGGTGGCTGTTGTTAACGACAGCCAGCATTTTGTAGCCAGCGGCCCNTTGAGTTTCGTGTCTAGTTCACTGATGAGCTTCTATGACGGCACCGGCNTGGTAACGTCATCCACCCAGGCGGGNCCTCTCGTGGCAACGATCACCATGCAGGTGCCTTGGACACCCGCGGTGGACATGAATGGTGTCTCTGGCGCTGTAGNNGNNCANNCAGCGGGTTACGGTGTCGATAATTTCGTCACCTACACCGAAGGACCTCTTTCTGCCACAGGTACCCCAGTTGCCGTGGCGACGTCCGATGCCAGCATCACGGCGCAGGGTGGGTTGATTAACACCATTACCGTGACGCTGATGAATCCTTTGGATGGCGTGGACGGCGTTTCAGAACACTTGACTGTAGAGAATGTGGCGGTTACTTCCTGGTTGTCGCTTCACCACATCAGCTTCACGGGCAGCGGTAGCCACCAGATTGTCTTTACTGCAGAGGCCCCTGGTTCTGATGCGACTAACTTCCAGGTTGCACTGCGGTCGGTGCTGTACAGCAACGATTCGCAAAACCCCAACACGTCACTGCGCACCGTCACCGTGGCAACGCTGGGTGAAGTTGACTACACCGGTGTTGCCCATACTGGCGTCAGTGCTAACACTTACATCAACGTCGTAGCGGTGAACGATGCGCCCACAGTATCGGGCCCGCTTACCTACTCTGCTAATGAAGGAGCGACGTCTCACGGCCTCAATCTGCTTTTGAATGCCAGCGATGTTGACAGCACTCCACTGTATGTCAGCAGCGTGAGCTACCAGGTTGACGGTGGTTCAAGCAGCGACACAGCACCTGCGGGCGTTAGCCTTTCGGGTACCACTTTGACGGTGGACCCGACAAATGCTGCTTATGACCATCTGGCTGTGGGTGAATCCACCACCATTGTTGTCAGCTACAACGTTGACGATCACAGTGCCTTGCTCAACACAGTGGCACAGACCCAGACCATCACCATCAATGGCACCAATGACGCACCGACAGTGAGCGCAACGGCTGCGACAGCCATTGTCGAAACCACCAACGCAGCAGCGCAGGACCTGAGCGACAGCGGCACGGTCACGTTTGGTGACATTGATACCACCGACACGGTGAGCATCAGCGCAGCGCTCAACGGCAGCGTGGTCTGGAGTGGGGGCACCATTGGTGCGGGGTTGGCCAGCCAACTGGCGGCTGGTTTCCATACGACAGCTACCGATGCGGCAGCACCTGGCACCACCGGCTGGACCTACGACGT
>JGI24142J45722_1001144_pt1 | contig 13488 bp, 9 predicted proteins | sample BarGraIncu00431A_FD_45722 | JGI IMG/M metagenome (IMG submission 45722) | reverse complement strand
TTATTTTCACCCCAACCTTTCCGCACATTACCCTCTTTTGGAATATATATAATCTCTCCTTGAATATACTTTTGCAGTTCCTTTAAAAGCGCTGCTGGCAGAACATCCTTCCCATTCTTGTAACACAATATAAAATTCCTCCTCTTTATTTTCATTGATATTTAATAAAGCTTTAGAACTTATCATTGAAACCACCTCCTATATTTATTTGAAACTCATCTTTATTTTTCTATAGAAAAGTCCCGTGGATATAAAAACCATCCACGGGACTTTTAAAAATGACAATAAAAAAAACACGATAACTTCGTGCATTCTGTCAAACTTTAAATCCATTTTAACGTTTCAGATGACGGTTATTAATTGTATTTCGAAAGTATAACAAATAGAGGGACAATAATCCCAAATTTATTTTTATAGATTCAACAAAAAACTTATCTATAAAATTTTATACAACTTCCGAATAATATTTAGTTATTGATCAAGTACCTCAAAAGCTACAACTAAAATTATCATATATCATCATCCTCCTTAATTTGAATTAATATCTTGTATTTATTTTGATTATTTTTATAGTTGATTAATTATTCTAACAATTTGAGTATATTATAAAACACCTTTTATGTCAATAATTTCTAAATTGTGTGAGGATATAGGTAAGGAGACTGATCGCCCCCTTATCTACCTCATATTTAATGGTGAGCTTTCAACCTTTTTATTAGGTCAAAAGCCACCCCCTAGTTAATATCAATCTAATCATCTCCTTTCACTAGATTACCGGTTAATTACATTATTGCATATTGTGAATCGTGATCTCAAGTTAAAGAATTATTATAATTGTTTTTTCCTGAAATACATTAGAACTTGTAGGATATGGGAAGACTATAAATAGAACTAAAAAAAATGACTTATGTGTTGAAAAACCTAGGAAAAAGTCTGTTTTTGTGATATATTTATTAGAATATAGGTAAAACTTACAAATAAGCTAAATTAAAAGGAAGGTCACGAATATGGAAAATAAAATCACTTCATCTAATTTTATAAGAAACATTGTTAAAGAAGATATAGAAACGGGCAAACACAAAACAATAATTACTCGTTTTCCACCAGAGCCAAACGGATATTTGCATATTGGCCATGCAAAAGCAATTATTTTAAACTTTGAATTAGCAGATGAATTTAACGGTTTGACAAACTTACGTTTTGATGATACTAACCCAGCCAAAGAAGATAAAGAGTACGTAAACTCCATAGAAGAAGATGTAAAATGGCTTGGTTTCAAGTGGGATAATTTGTATTTTGCATCAAACTATTTTGATGAAATGTATAAGCGTGCTGTATTATTAATAAAAAAGGGTAAAGCTTATGTGTGTGATTTAACCGCGGAAGAGATGAAAGAGTACAGAGGTACTCTAAGGGAGCCAGGGAAAGATAGTCCAAACAGAAATAGAAGCGTGGAAGAAAACCTAGATTTATTTGACCGCATGAGAAAAGGTGAATTTAAAGATGGCGAGAAAGTAACACGTGCTAAAATTGATATGAGTTCTCCTAATATAAACATGAGAGATCCAATAATTTATCGTATATCACATGCTATTCATCATAATACTGGAGATAAATGGTGTATTTATCCTATGTATGATTACGCTCATCCAATAGAAGATGCAATTGAAGGGGTAACTCATTCAATTTGTACTCTAGAGTTTGAAGATCATCGCCCATTATATGATTGGGTTGTAAATAATTGCGAAATGGAAAATATTCCAAGACAAATCGAGTTTGCAAGATTAAATATAACTAACACTGTAATGAGCAAAAGAAATCTTAAGCAATTAGTAGATGAGGGAATTGTAGATTCTTGGGATGACCCACGTATGCCAACTATAGCAGGGCTTAGGCGTCGCGGTTTCACACCTGACTCTATACGTAATTTTTGTAGAGAAATTGGAGTTGCAAAATCTAACAGCACTGTAGATGGTCAATTGCTAGAGCACTTTATAAGAGAAGATTTAAGCTCGAAAACACTTAGAACTATGGCAATTTTAAGACCATTAAAAGTAGTTATTACAAATTATCCAGAAGCTCAAGTGGAAATGCTTACAATTGAGAATAATCAAGATGATCCTTCAATGGGAACCCGTCAAGTATCATTTTCAAGAGAGATATATATAGAGCAAGAAGATTTTATGGAAAATCCACCAAAAAAATATTTCCGATTGTTCATAGGTAACGAAGTAAGACTAAAGGGCGCATACTTTATAAAATGTAATGACGTGCTTAAGGATTCAGAAGGAAATGTAAGCGAAATACACTGTACTTATGACATCGAGACTAAGAGTGGTAGTGGATTTACAGGAAGAAAAGTTAAAGGAACAATTCATTTTGTAGATGCAGTAAATGCAGTTCCAGCAGAATTTAGATTATATGAACCTTTAATTTTAGATGAGAAACAAGAAGAAGGAAAAACCTTTTTAGATCAAATAAACCCAAATTCCATGGAAGTTTTACAAGGGTTTATAGAACCAAATATGAAGGATTCAAAACCACAAGATAAATTCCAGTTCTTTAGACATGGATATTTTAATGTGGATTCTAAATATACAACTGAAGACAAAATAGTGTTTAATAGAATAGTTTCTTTAAAAAGTTCTTTTAAAATTCTAAAATAGTCTATATAAAATTACAAGAGCCAGTACAAGATAACATCTTGTACTGGCTCTTGTTTATTAGGTTAGGAGAAGTTTTTAATTATAATATTCTAGTTTCTATTTCTTCTTTAATTCTTGTAATAAATGAGTCCAGCGCAATTGCACCTTCATCTCCATTTTTACGGCTTCTAACAGAAACTTCATTTAATTCTGCTTCTTTTTCACCAACTACTAATAGGAAAGGGACTCTTTCATTACGAGCTTCACGAATCTTGTATCCAATCTTTTCTGCTCTATAATCAGCCTCTACTCTAAGTCCTGATGCCTTAAGCTTTGATACTACCTTCTCTGCGTAATCATGATACTTTTCTGAAATAGGTAATACTTTAACTTGTAATGGTGCAAGCCAAGTTGGGAAAGCACCAGCATATTTTTCTATTAGTATTGCAAGTGTTCTCTCATAGCAACCAATAGAAGTTCTATGGATAACATATGGACGTTTTTTAACTCCAGCTTTATCAATATAAGTCATGTCAAATCTTTCTGGTAATGCAAAGTCAATTTGTACTGTAATTATAGTATCTTCTTTGCCATGGACATTTTTAATTTGAAGATCAAGCTTAGGGCCGTAGAAAGCAGCTTCACCAATAGCTGTTTTATAGTTTATTCCTAAGTGGTCCAGTATTTCCTTCATTTTAGCTTCAGTATCTGCCCAAGCAGATGGGTTGTCAATATATTTCTCTTTATCATTTATATCACCTTTAGAGAATCTATAAGTAATATCATTTTCGAGTCCTAATGTTTTCATGAAATAGTTAATTAAAGATACAACACCTTTAAATTCATCTTCTAATTGATCGGGTCTAACAACTAAATGGCCCTCTGAAATAGTGAACTGACGAACTCTTATAAGACCATGCATTTCACCTGAAGACTCATTTCTAAATAATGTTGAAGTTTCAGCATATCTAATTGGAAGGTCACGATAACTCTTTTGGAATGCATTATAAATTGTAAATTGGAATGGGCATGTCATAGGGCGTAGTGCCATAACTTCCTCATCTTTAGATTCATCACCAAGTACAAACATTCCTTCTTTATAATGATCCCAATGACCAGACATTTTATATAAATCACTCTTTGCCATAAGAGGAGTTTTAGTTATAACATAACCTCTTTTTTCTTCCTCATCTTCAACAAAACGTTGTAATAATTGAATTACCCTTGCTCCATTAGGCATAAGTAGAGGTAAACCTTGACCTATAACATCTGACGTAGTAAAGAATTTTAGTTCGCGTCCAAGCTTGTTATGGTCCCTCTTTTTAGCATCTTCCACTTTCTCTATATGGGCATCTAAATCAGATTTCTTTGTAAAGGCAGTTCCATATATACGGCTAAGCATTTTATTTTTCTCATTGCCTCTCCAATAAGCACCTGCAACTTGAGTTAGTTTAAAAGCCTTTATATATTTCGTAGACATTAAATGTGGTCCTGCACAAAGATCAGTAAACTCACCATGTTTGTAGAAAGATAAATTTGCATCTTCTGGTAGGTCTTCGATTAGTTGAACTTTGAAATTTTCATCTAAGCCTTGCATAAAGGCTATAGCTTCATCCCTTGGAAGTTCAAATCTTTCTATTGGTAAATCTGCTTTAACTATCTTTTTCATTTCTGCTTCTATTTGTACAATTTCTTCAGCTGAGAAAGAACCTTGTTTATCGAAATCGTAGTAGAATCCTCCATCTATAGCAGGTCCGATGGCAAGTTTTGCATTTGGAAATAATCTTTTTACTGCTTGAGCTAAAATATGAGTAGCAGTATGTCTAAAAGCTTTTTGACCTTCCTCACTATCAAAAGTTAATATACTAAGCTCACAATCTTCAGTGATTTTGTAACGTAAATCTACAGTCTTACCATTAAGCATGCCAGCACAAGCAACTCTTGCGAGTCCCTCGCTTATATCTTTAGCAATTTCAAATACAGTTATTTCAGATTCATAAGACTTAATCGAACCATCTTTTAGTTTAATATTTATCATATATATTACTCCTTTCTTTTATCTTACCTAATAGAAGGTATTTTTAGAAATATTATTAATAATATTGTAGAATGTATTTTTAGGGAAATAAAAAAATCCCATCCCAATTCTAACTATAGAAAAGGGACGAGATTATAATTTCCCGCGGTTCCACCCAAATTGTTTATAAAAATAAACCACTTAATAATTATAACGGAATTACCGGACTTTATTAGAGTCACTCAGAGGTGGTCTTCAGCAAATAACATTTGAGAATACTTCCAGCTAAGGTATTCTTTCTTTGTAAATGTGTCATGGCTTACTTTTCTCTTCGTAGTATTATAGTATTACATTATCAACTTACGTTAACATTAATTATATCACTTGTACTAAAAATGTCAAGAAAACAAGTAATTAACCATAAAATGTAAAATAATTTAACAACATAATGATTTAACAAAGATTAAAAGAAAAAAATTAATGTTAATTATAAAAAACCATTAATAAAACTTAAGATTGTCCGATAATTACAATAGGATAAAGTAAACTAAAATATAAAACAGCGTTCAATTGCTTTGTAAATGCTAATAGGAGGACCTAGGGTGAATGAAAAAAAGAACGGATCTAATAATACAACAAGAGAAAAATTAATAAGTAAAACTAAAAAACATAATATTGAGTCCTCATTAAATGATGATGTTGTATTAAAAAGAATGGCATTTGAAGTAACTATAGTATATGCTCTTATTGGAGGAATTTGGATATTGTTTTCAGATAGGCTTTTGCATGCCCTAATTGAAAGTAAATCTTTAATTCTAAAAGCACAAATACTAAAAGGGTGGTTTTTTGTTTTTATATCAGCTATTATAATATATTTATTAATTAATGGATTTACTAAAAAAAGTAAGGTATGGTCTCAAAAATTAAAAGAGAATTATGAAGAAATTCAATCTACATATGAGCAATTAATAGCTGCAGAAGAGGAGCTAAGGGCTCAATATGATGAATTACATGAAAAACAAGCAATAATTGAGAAAAGTGAAGAAAGATATAAGTTGGCGGTAGATGGGTCTAATGATGCTATATGGGAAATTGATCTTTTAACAAAAGATTTTTTTTGTTCAGATAAATTCACCGATATTTCTGGATATGATAAAGATACTATAACTTCCATAAGGGATTTAATCAAGTTGATTGTTAGAGAAGATAGAAGAATTGCAATAAATGATTTTAATAATCATATTAATGGTAAAACATTATATTATCAAAGCAAATTGAAAATTAAGTTTAATGGTGGAGGATATAGGTGGGTTTTAATTAGAGGTAAGTGCCTGAGAAATAAAAAGGGAGTTGGAATTAAAATTTCTGGATCTGTTACAGATGTATCTGATCAAAAGGATTTGCAAGAAAAAATTAATAAATTGGAGTATTATGATATATTAACAGACATACCTAATAGAAAATTATTTATTAACACCTTGAAAAATGAGATTACTAAGGTAAAGGATAAGGATATTAAAATCGCTGTATTGTTTATAGATTTAGATAATTTCAAAGAAATTAACGATACTTTGGGTCATGAGTACGGAGATAAATTGTTAAGAAATGTCGCAATATCTTTTAGAGCCTCTATTAGAGAAGGAGATCTTGTTTCAAGGGTAGGCGGAGATGAATTTTTTATTTTAATGAGAGATATTAAAGATTACAATCAGATAAGTTCTCTTTGTGAAAAACTACTAAATTTATTAAACTGTGAAATAAGTATAGATGATAAGCATGTGTATACATCAGCAAGTATTGGTATTACTGTGTATCCAGATGATGGTTACAAAACTGTTAGTCTATTAAAGAATGCAGATACCGCAATGTACAGTGCTAAGTATAATGGTAAATCTAGATATTCTTTTTTTAATAAGGATATGAGAGATGTAGTGGAGAGGCGTGTTGAAATAGAAAAAGGTCTAAGGTATGCTTTGAAAAACAATGAGTTTGAAATACATTATCAACCACAGATAGATATTATAAATAATAAAATAAAAGGATTTGAAGCACTTTTAAGATGGAATAGCCCGGAACACGGCAGAATATCTCCAGATGAATTTATACCTGTCGCAGAGCAAAGTGGATTAATAATTCCTATTGGTGACTGGATTATTAAAGCTGTATATCTTCAAAATAATTTTTGGAAAAGCAAAGGGTACCTATATGATACTATTGCAATAAATTTGTCTGCAATTCAACTGGAGAATGATAAATTTGAAGAAACCTTAAAGAATCTTATACTTGAAACAAATATAGATCCTAAATATGTGGAACTTGAAATTACAGAAAGCATATTGATGAAGGATTTCGAAAAGAGTATTAGATTACTTACTGAGATTAGAAATTTAGGTATAAATATTGCCCTAGATGACTTTGGAACAGGATATTCTTCTCTAAGTTATTTAAAACAGTTACCTATAAATACATTAAAAATAGACAAGTCATTTATAGATAATATTGTTACAAATGAAAGGGAAAGAGCCATAGTAGATGGCATAATACAACTTGCACAAAAAATTGGTTTAGATGTTGTTGCAGAAGGAGCAGAAACGAAAGAGCAAATTAGAATATTGCAAGAAATGGGTTGTAATCAAATACAAGGCTATTATTTTAGCAAACCTCTTCCAGCTTGTGAAATTGAAGAGAAATTTTTAAAAACTAATGGGATTGAATCTTATAAATAAAAAAGCAGTGAAATAGTGGGGGACGGTTAACAACTAATGATTGTTAACCGTTTTCTAAAGTTTAACAAGTCCGAAAACTTTATTCATAAGTTTTGATACTTTTTTATGAATTATAACTTGCTAGTTATCTTATTACATAAATTTTTTACATCTGTGCCTACTAATATTTCATTATCCACCTTTGCTATAGGTTGCTCTTTACATCTATGGCATTTTCCAATGCATTTTTTTGTGGAAATATTTATATTTGGATGAGTTTCGGTTATGATAGTAATAATAGTATTTGTCCATTTATTTTTTTTACATAATTTCAATTTCATATTATCAACTCCTATATATTATATTATGTTAAATATTAGTTGAATATAATATGCTGTTGTGATTATCCCAAAACAAATAAGTGGGAACGGTTAATTATTGATTTTATAGAGGGGTGTATAGACTTGGATAATATATTAATTATTGAAGATGAAGAAAAGGTTTCAGAAATCCTGAAAGCATATCTTGAAAAAGAGGGATATAGTGTTTATTGCACTACTAAGGGACTAGAGGGCATAAAAATTTTCGAAAAAAATGAATTTAAATTAGTTATATTAGACCTAATGTTACCAGATATATCTGGTGAAGAGGTGTGCAGCGTTCTAAGAAAAATATCTGAGGTGCATATATTTATGCTTACAGCAAAGAGTACCTTAGAGGATAGAATACAAGGATTAAATCTTGGAGCAGATGAGTATCTAGTAAAGCCTTTCAGCCCACGAGAACTAACTGCAAGAGTAAATGCGTTATTTAGAAGGATTAATATAAATAAGAGTGATACAATAAGTTATAATAATGGAGATTTAGAAATTAATTATGATGAAAGAAGAGTCAAAGTACGTGGATTAGAAGTATCACTTACTCCAAATGAATTTGACATATTACATATTTTATCATCTAATAGAGGTAAAGCATTTACAAGAGAAAAACTTATTGAAAGAATTATGGGAATAGATTTTCAAGGATTTGATAGAACCATAGATGTGCACATTAAAAATATACGTAAAAAAATAGAAGAGGACAGCAGAAATCCTAAATATATAATAACCGTAACTAGAATTGGTTACAAATTTGGTGGTGAATAATTTATGCGTAGCAGAAACTTTATGCAAAGTATAAGAAAAAGATTAAGTATTATTTTGGTATGTACCTCTATATTAGCGCTTTTAATATCTACGCTGTTGGTAAATATAACGATAAAAGGAACATTTAATAAATACTTGGTGGAGATACAAAATCAGAGGGATACTAGAATAGTAAAATATTTAGAAGAGATATATAAACAAAAAGGCAAGTGGTCAGGAACTTCAGGTATAGAAATTACGCATGAAGCTTATATGAGTAGTTATTGTCTTACTCTTAAGGATCAAAATAAAAAAGTAGTTTGGGGAATGAACGCTAATGACATAGCTCACAATAACAATATTAAAATGCAAGGTAAAAACGAAGGCGTTTATACAACAAGTACCTTTAAAATACAATCTAAAAATAAAATTGTAGGATACATAGAAATAGGCCAATATGCACCTATATTATTATCAGAAGATGATGTAAATTTCAAAACATCAATAAATAAAAGCATTATTTTAAGTGTTATACTTTCAATCTTAATAACAATATTAATTAGTTTATTTATTTCAAAGCAATTTTCCAATCCGATAAGACGAGTATCGAAAATATCAGTTGATCTTTCAAATGGAAATTACAAGGAAAGGTCTTATGACAAAAGTAGTATTTTAGAACTTGAGGATTTAAGAAATAGTATAAATACACTTGGAGAAAAACTTCAGCACCAAGATATGCTTAGAAAAAGATTAATATCAGATATATCTCATGAAGTTAGAACACCACTCAATATTCTTCAAAACAATTTTGAGGCTATGATTGATGGTATTTTTCCAGTAGATAATGAACGATTGGCATATCTTAATGAAGAAGTTATTAGATTTGGAAAACTTATAGATAATTTTAATTCCTTAAAAGAGGTTGAAGGCGAAGAAACAGTCTTAAATATTGAAAAAATTTCCTTGAAAGATGTCCTTTCACCAGTTGTAAAAGAATTTGAATTACTAGCAGAAAACAAGAATATAAACATGACATTAGAATGCAGCATAAATAAACAATATAACATTTTAGGTGATAAAGATAAAATAAAACAGGTAATTATTAATTTACTCTCAAATGCAGTTAAATTTACTCCAGAGCAAGGGAAAATAAACATTTCCTTAAAAGAATTTGATGAGAAAATAATATTAAAAATAAAAGATACAGGTATTGGTATCAATGAGGAAGACTTACCTTATATATTCGAAAGACTGTATAGAGGCGATAAAAGTAGACATGAAATAGAAGGTTCGGGAATAGGACTTACCATTGTACGCAACATATTAACGCTGCATAAGGCAGGCATAGAAGTGAAAAGCAAAAAAGGGTCAGGTTGCACAGTAATAGTTAAATTTAATAAGATTTTGTAACATCCAAAAAGAGAAATGGTGGGGCGGTTAGTAATTAATGATTACTAACCGTTCCTTTCTTTTTAGATTATTTTTACAAGATATATAAATTTTAATAGAATATAAGGTATAATGTAAATTAGGAAACAAATTTATAATTTATTAGTATAATTATCATTAAAATGTAATAAAATGGTAGATAATAGAAAATTGTAGTCCGATTTGATTTAGTAACAATTTTAATTGTTACTTTTCATAGATAATGTTAGGGGGGGGGTTAGATGGAAACTAGGAATATTGTCATTTTGCTAGCAATAATGCTGTTCTTTTCAACATTGAGTATAAGCAAGGGTCAGGTAGTAGCCAGCGAAAGTACTCCCACGGTGAATTATATACTCGCTAATAATAATGAAAGTAATAATTACGGATTAACTGAAAGAAAATATATATTAGAGTACAAGCAAAGAATAATTAAAGAAAATCTTCAAGAGAAAACCAAGATAGATATTTTAGAAAAGGGAATTAGAATTCTTGTAGGTGATGGTATAAACAAATTTGGAATGGTTTATTATGATATAAATTCAAAAGAGACCATTGAAATAAATGGGGACAAGCAGTTTGTGGCAGCCAGCACAATAAAGGTACCTATAAACATGCTTTTGTATGATATGGTTCAGAATAAAAAAGTTAATATAAATGAAAAATTGAAATATATGGATGTTGATTTTGAAAATGGAGCAGGAATACTTCAAAATATGGATTTAAGTAAACCTATTTCCATAAAGACATTAAGTGAGTATTCAATAATATATTCAGACAATATAGCAATAAACATGATTTTAAGAAAAATAGATAATGAAAATAAATATAAATATATTGAAAAAATTGTCGGGCATCCTATAGTTCATGAAGGAAACAATATTACACCAGTGGAGTCTTTTAAAATATTAGAAAGATTATATTTAAATCCTGATAATAATAAATATTATAGTGGTATTATTGAAACCATGAAAAAAACAGAGTACCATGATCGAATAGACAAGTATATTCCACAGGAAATTGTGGCTCATAAAATTGGAGACTTTGGTGATTATGTAAATGATACAGCAATTGTATGCAAGGATAATCCATATATTCTTGTTATATTTACAGATGGAATTTCAGACGCAAACGAAGTAATTGCACAAGTTTCTAAGCTAATATATGATTCCTCAAAATAAAAGTCTGTGGCAATTATTATGTAATGGTAAGTATTCAAATACTATTTTATTTTATTAGACCTACCTCCTGTAATAATATTATAAAACCAATAAGCATTTTTTTTCAGTATTGTTGCAACAATAACTGATGAAGTAATTATAATAACTGGTGCAATAAGATACACAAATAAATTCGTAAAGCTTGAAATACCAACAGACTTTAAAATCAATCTTTTTAACATAGATAATATAGGTTCATGGGATGCAAAAATAAAAAACGTAAATGAACTCAAATAGAATAATTTATCTTCTATCCACTTATTTTGTATAATTAAATCATAATTAAACCAAATAGTAAACAATCCAATAATTGTAGAAATTTTACTAAGGTAATAATCATTTGGAACACCTTTAAGCTTCAGATATGTCATTAAAATTAAAATAACAATCCATATAAAAGGAAATAATCTACGAATTTTTTTAGATTCTATTTTAAAAATATCTAATTTAAGTCCTTTGATGGCCAAAAATGCTCCGAATATAAAAAATAAAATTCCATCAGTTCTTAAAACTAAAATATCAATATCAAAAAACCAAAATAATAGAAAAGGGGCTATTGAAAAATAAGAAAATCTAGATACATAAAAGTAAATTATAGGTGAGAAAATAACAATTTTTAAAAGTTCACTAATAAACCATAATTGGTATGGAATAAGATCTATGAATATTGTCTTGATGAGCTTTTTAATTGAATAAGATCTTATTAAATTGCTTGTAATAATTTCTTTTGGAAAAATAATTGATTGTATTAAAAAATAAAATAATATACCCAATATGCTCCAAAATAAAAATGGTATTAATAATGAAAAAAATCTCTTTTTATATTTAATAAAAAAACTATTTAGTGATGGTTTAAAGTTTAAAAAAAACAAATAACCAGAGATACAAAAAAACAATGGTACTGCAATTCGTGTAATCCCATTTGTTATGAATTCTTGTACAAAACTATTGAGATTGAATCCCGTTATATTCGGATTGTTTAAAAAACTAGTATTTAGATTGTATGAATGTAAATATACAACCATAATAATTGAAATTAACGATATGATTTTAATTTTCTTACTTAAATAAGTGTTAATAATACTACCCCCTGATATAATGCACTTGAAATCATCAACATAATTCAGCACATTACATAAGTATATTATCATTTTCATTGTCACCTTTCAACCTTTTAACAAAAAACGACCGAGACAGTCAACAACTAATCGTTTAATCGTCAAAAACTATTGGGACGGTTAACAACTAGCCGGCATTAATCGCCAAAATATGCGGGACAGTTAATAACTATTCCTTTTATATGTAAAACTTATCTTGAGAAATTTCGTTAAATATTTAAAATACGGGTAATATAATGTATAATGATATTTGAACGTAATTATTTAGAAGGGTGTGAGTTAAGATGACTTATATAAAAAAATACGAAGAATGGTTAAATAATGAGTACTTTGATGAAGAGACCCGAAAAGAATTAAGTTTAATAGCAAAAGACAGTAAAGAAATTGAAGATAGATTTTATATGGATTTAGAGTTTGGAACAGCAGGTTTAAGAGGTAAATTAGGTGCTGGTCTTAACAGAATGAACAAATACATTATATCAAGAGCAACTCAAGGGCTTGCAGACTATATTAAAGAGTATGGCAAAGAGTATATGGATAGAGGGGTAGCAATAGCCTATGATTGTAGACATTACTCAGTAGAATTTGCAGCTAGTGCAGCACAAGTTTTAGCCGCAAATGGAATAAAGGCCTATTTATTTGAACAGCTAGCTCCTACTCCAGAATTATCTTATGCGGTAAGAACGTTACATACTGCTTCAGGAATTGTCGTAACAGCCAGCCATAATCCTAAAGAATACAATGGATACAAGGTATATTGGGAAGATGGAGCTCAAATTTTATCACCTGTAGCAAAGGGAATAACAGAAAAAATTCAGAGTATTTCGAACTTTAGTACTATTAAAGTTATGGATATGGACGAGGCAAAGGAAAAAGGCTTAATCGTAATGCTTGGAAAATCCATGGATGATGAGTATACTGAGAAAGTAAAAGCTCTAGCTATAAGAGACAACATAGATAAAAATATAAAAATTGTATACACTCCACTAAATGGCACAGGAAACTTGCTTGTTAGAAGAGTTCTTAAGGAAAGAGGTTTTACAAATATTATAGTAGTTACAGAGCAAGAAAAGCCTGATCCAGACTTTACGACAGTAGGGTACCCTAACCCAGAAGATGTAAAAGCATTCAAATATGCAGAGGAACTTGGGGAAAAAGAAGGCGCAGAATTATTAATAGCTACAGACCCAGATTGTGATAGGCTTGCAATAATGGTTAGGGATGCAAACGG
>JGI24142J45722_1001130_pt1 | contig 13588 bp, 10 predicted proteins | sample BarGraIncu00431A_FD_45722 | JGI IMG/M metagenome (IMG submission 45722) | reverse complement strand
AATAGCGAATGCTATCAGAAACCACATCACCATATGGTGGGTCAACCTCAGGCCCTGGTTGGAAAAGAAAGCGAACAGCCATCCGGTCAGTTTGTGTGCGAGGGAGCCAGGAGCGTGCTCGGAATAGAGGGCAAATCCGGTGCAGATCATCACCAGATAGAGGCAGAATATTCCGGTATACGCCGCTCCGGCGAGCGCGTTGTGCCCCACGGTCTTGGGCGTATTTTTGTTGATGAAGATGTAGAATTTGAACGTCTCCATCATGTTGCGGTGCCCCTCGTCCGTCAATATCGGCAGGAATTCCCGCCAGTTCGCATATCTGTTCCCCTTGAACATCCAGTAGATGCGGGCAAATACGCTGACGGTGAAGGCATAGGCCGTGACGAAATGGACAAACCTGACCCACCCCATGACGAATTGGGGGCTGTTCTGAGCTAGGGATACCGGTGTTCCGATGAAGATGCCGGTCACCGAGAGGATGACGATGGAGAGAACTATTACCCAGTGTGTGACCCGCACCGGTACTTCCCAGACATATTTTACGCTGAGGTTTTCCATAGCCCGCCTCCTAAAGCACCTTGACCTTTACCATCGTTTCTCCCTGGGTGTCCAGGATATGGACCGCACAGGCGAGACAAGGATCGAAGGAGTGAATAGTCCGGAGGATTTCCAGTGGCTTGTTCGGGTCGGCCAGGGGCGTTCCGATTAAGGCAGCCTCGTAGGGCCCCTTAAGCCCCTTGGCATCTCGCGGTGACGCGTTCCAGGTGGACGGCACCACGGCCTGATAGCTCAGGATCTTCTGGTCCTTTATCTTGATCCAGTGACCCAGAGCCCCCCGCGGTGCTTCGTGCCAGCCGTACCCGGCCGTCTGGACGGGCCAGGTCGCCGGGTTCCATCTTTCATTGTTGTGAATCCGATAGTCCCCTTTGGCTATGTTGTCGATTAACTGATCGAGCCAGGTCCGGGACTCACGGATCACCAGCAGGCAATCGATCCCTCGCGCCGCAGTCCTGCCGAGGGTTGAGAAGAGGGCCGCCGGGCCGACACCCAGTTTTGCCAACATCCCGTCCGTCGTCTTTCTCACCTGTTCATGCCCCGCCGCATAGGCAACCAGCATCCGTGCCAGTGGTCCCACCTCCATCGGCCGGTCCTCATAGCGGGGCGCCTTGACCCAAGAGTACTTACCGTCGGTTTGCAGGAAATCGTAGGGCGGTTTTGGGCCGGAGTACTTTGCCGCCGATTCCCCTTCCCAGGGGTGAAGCCCCTTGCCCGGTGCGGCGGCATAATCGTACCAGGAATGATCCACGTACTCCGCGACCTTCTCCTGATTGACCGGAAATACCTTGGCCAGATTCTGTCCCACGATCACCCCCGCCGGTAGCCACTTCCTGCCGGTGGCGTCGGGGAATTCTCCGTATGAGAGATAGTTGCCGACCCCGCCGCCGATGGTAGTCCACTCCTTGTAAAAGGAGGCAACCGCCAACAAGTCGGGAATGTAGACTTTCTCAACGAAATCATCGGCCTTGACCAGGAGCCTTTTGATCTCCTCCAGTTTGTCGGCATTGAGCGCATTCTGGGAATCGGGATCGATCGGGAGCGCCATCCCCCCGACAAGGAAGGTCTGGGGATGGGGGTTTTTGCTCCCGAGAATGGCGTGAATTTTGATGACATCTTTCTGCCACTCCAGCGCCTCCAGGTAGTGGGCGGTGGCCATCAGGTTCGCCTCGGGGGGGAGCTTGTAGGCGGGGTGCCCCCAGTAGGCATTGGCGAAGGGGCCGAGCCTCCCCTTGGCGACGAAGGCTTTCAGCCTCTCCTGCACTTCCCTAAAATAGGTGGGGGAATTTAGCGGCCAGTCGGAGAGAGAGGCCGCCAGCGCCGCCGTTTTAACCGGGTCAGCCTTGAGTCCGGAGGTTATATCGACCCAGTCGAGGGCGTGCAGGTGATAGAAGTGAATCACATGGTCCTGAACGTTCTGGATGGCGATGATGATGTTTCTGATCAGTTCAGCATTGGGCGGGATCTTTATGTTGAGGGCGTGTTCCACCGCCCTGATCGAGGCTATGGAGTGCACCGTGGTGCAGACGCCGCAGAAACGCTGGGTGAAATACCAAGCGTCACGCGGATCCCTGTCCTTGAGGATGGTCTCGATCCCACGGAACATGGTGCTGCTGCTCCAGGCGTCGGTTACCGTGCTGCCGTTTACCTCGGCTTCGATGCGGAGATGTCCTTCTATCCTGGTAATGGGGTCTATGACGATCTTGGCCATGTCTTAATCCTCCTTTGCACCTTCCGAGTCGTCCCCGTGCCTTAATGCACTGATCACTCCATGGGCCGCAAAGGCCGCGGCCGTTCCAACGGCGATGCCAATTCCCACCTTGTCGGCGGTGGTCTCGATGCCAAAGCCGGGCACATTGGGAAGACGCCGGTAGATGGGGGTCATGGTATCCCAGAATTGCGGCTCCGAGCACCCGACACAGCCGTGCCCAGCACCAACCGGCCAACTGGTCTTTTCGTTCCATTTCTGCACCGGGCAGTTGTGGAAGGTCTCTGGCCCCTTGCACCCCATCTTGTAGAGGCAGTGACCCTTGCGGTGGTCCATATCCCCCCACTTCTCGACGTACTGGCCGGCGTCGAAGTGTGCGCGTCGCTCGCAGTTGTCATGGATCCGCTTGCCGTAGGCGAAGAGCGGCCGGCCGTGACTGTCGGCGTCGGGAAGCTTGCCAAATACCAGGAAATGGACGATGGTCGCGGTCAGGTTGTCGGCGTTGAGAGGACACCCGGGCAGGTTCAGCACGGTCACCCCGGGAACCGCATCCCTAACTCCGACTGCGCCGGTCGGATTGGGAGCCGCTGCCGGGATCCCGCCGTAGGCGGCGCAGGTGCCGGCGGTGATGGTGGCAAAGGCGTTGCCACACACCTCACGGGCGATGTCCACGGCGGTCCTGCCGCCGACACAGCAATAGACTCCGCCATCCTTAAGTGGAATGGAACCTTCCACCACGGCGATGTACTTCCCTTTCTGCTCCCTGGCGACTTTGGCGAGGGCTTCTTCTGACTGATGCCCGGCCGCCGCCATTATGGTCTCATGGTAATCGACCGACAGGATGTCCAGGATGATCTCCGCCACGGTCGGGTTGGCAGCCCGCAGGAGGGATTCGGTGTTGCCGGCGCAATCCTGGAACTCCAGCCAGACCAGGGTGGGGCGCTGCACCTCGTCGAGCGCCCGTGCGATCTTCGGGGCAAAGGTTATCGGGAGAGCCAGGGCCGCGGACATTGCCGTGCAGAATTTCATGAAATCGCGGCGTGAAATCCCTCGTTCTTCCAGCATCCGTGACAAACTCAGTTTCGTTCGGAAATCATTGGCTTCTGCCTCATCGAGCTTCTTTCCCATTGAGAATCCTCCCGGCAGCAACATTGCTTACAGACAGAAATTACGACCTGATCAGCGTAGTAGTATATAATGAATTAAATCGGCTACCCAGTGATTATATTGTTCCGTGGCAACTGGCCGAATATGTGCAACGACTACTTAAAAGTGGGAACAGGCATAAATGACACTTAAAATATAGGAAACCCAGCAAATATTCGTATATAAAAACTAAACAAAAACGCCTCACCGTCTGATACCAATTCCTTGTCAGTGGAGAGATAAAAACTGCATCAATTACTTGGTGATGGCAAAGGAAATCAAAAAAGGTTGTTGGAAGAAGCCCTCGTGGATTACTACATTCAGAAAGCCTATTTGCATTGTTCACCACCGTCGCAGAGCACTTGGTCCAAACCTTTCAACGAAGGGTCCCAACTGCAATTCTTCCCTTGGTTGCCAAGGTCACTGCACCTATATTTGTATCCGTTCATGCACGCGATTACACCTAAAGGCCAGCTCACTCCACCACAATAGCAGTTACATGTATCTGCGGTTGTTGGTTTTACTGATTGTCCCATTTCGGTATTAGATCTCTGTTTAACCTGACCTAGCTCATGCGTATTATCTGCATATACTTCGCACAATCCTGAGCCCCCAAAGAAAAAACTTAAGACTGCAAATACCATAGATATTTTCATTTCAATCTCCATATTTCCATTATTATACTGAGTGATTAACTAAAATAATCGAATTCAAACCCGTTTGCTGTTCCAACAGGCCTTCCAAAACGAAGACGGAATCTCTCATCGTTCCGGGAATGACGATGCCATGAAAACCAGAGTATTGATCCGATACAAAGTTATACTAAATGATTCCTCTGCTGGAACCAAAGTACTTCCGGCTTGGTCCCGCTAATGGAGCGGAGAAGCGCGACAAAACACAACCCATCGGCTAAAGCGACTTCGCCGCCGCCCATTTATTAGCTAAAGACAGGATGTCTTGGTGGTCAACAAGCCTAGCATTAGCTCGGGGTCGGGACTGCAATTGTAAGTGTGCTCTTAAATTCCCGCGGGGTTGTGCTTACAACCCCCATTTGCGCCAAAACTCAGCATGTAGCCTAGTTCGGGCATTTGAGCCACCCTGCTCCTTTGAATTGCTCCCAACAGCCGCTAAGCCCAATCTCCTCCGGGTTGCCAGAAAATCCAGCAAATCCATGGTTTCTGTTGATGAGAGGATACCTCAGTATACCGGCATGTTGTAGGCGCTGTTCAATATGCGGAGGGCCATTTGATCGCGGGTAAGTCGGTTCGCAATCCAGGCCAAGTTGGGGCCCCTCTTCCCGCCGTGACCATCTATGGTATGACAATAAAGACAACCCTGCCTGTTGAAAACCATTGCACCGTCATAAACCGGACCGGAGAATGCGCCGATTTGCATATACCGCTTCCTTTAACAATGCCTGCCGATAGATGTGGGGCCGCTCCCTGTCACAGGGAGAGCCCGAACTTTACCAATTCTTCTTTCGTCGATTCGTAACTGGAGTGGACGATCCCATGGATTCCCAGGCTCCGGGCAACTTCCGCGAACATGGCACGGTCATCGATGTACACTACCTTTTTCGGAGCCACCTGCGCGATGTCCAATGCGATGTGGTACATGTCCGCATCAGGTTTGCGAAAGTGGACGAAACACGATGAGATGAAGAAGTCCACGAACGATCCCAGGGCGAAGGTTTGGATTCTATGCTCCGTTAGTTCGCGTCCCTCATTGCTAACAACAGCGATCTTTAGCCCATAACGCGCCTTGAGCAAGCGGACGAGTTCGATCATTTCCGGAAAGGGGCGAGTCTGGGAAAACATGAACTTCCTGAACTCCTCCAAAGTAAAGGAGCGATCCTCATAGAACACCACCCGGGTCAGGTACTCATTCAGTGTAAGCTTCCCTTCCTCGTAGGTGTCAAAAGTGAGGTGATGGCGTTCCTCCATCTCCTCGTGGTCGAGATAGAAGGTTTCTGCGGCACGTCTGCGAGCCTTCCGGTCCCAACCGTTAGTCAAAAGGACCCCTCCGATGTCGAGAAACAATGTTGTGATCTGTGTCGTCTTCATCTTTTCTCCAGCACCATTATGAGACATAGTCATCCTTGTGCGGCGATGCGCTTTTGTTGCAGAGTTTTCATCAGGCTGTCGAAAGGCTTCACGAATTTGGTCACGGCTTCATCTTCAAGCTGCTGGGTCACCGCATCAAGGTCAATCCCTACCTCGCTTAGGCGCCTCAGGCAACGACCGGCATCCTCCACACCTAGCTCCAAGCGGAGGTCAGGGTCACCGTGGTCACGGTAGGCACTGAGAGTTTCCAGCGGAACAGTATTTACCGTTTCCGGCCCGATCAGAGCCTCAAGGTACTTGACGTCATTGTAGGCTGGGTTCTTAGTGCCGGTGCTCGCCCAAAGGACCCGCTGGGGATGGGCGCCACGGGCCCCGAGGCTCTGGAACCGCTCACCTGCCATCATCTCTTTCCACGTCTGGCACGCTATTTTGGCGCTGGCAATGGCCACCTACCGCGAAGCGAACCGGCGACTGCAGACGCGGGGCTCTCCTCTGCCGATTTATTCTCCAGGAGAGGGTCGATCAGGACATTAATACGGCTCAGGAAGAAACTGGCCACCGACGAGACGCCCTCCTACGCGTGCCCTTGCGCGCCAGCCGCTTCCATCCCGTCGAGCTAAGCTTCGACCACGGCCCTGTATCCGACCGCCCGTATACAAAGTAAAGCGGAGCTGTAATCTGGGACGTCGCAGAATTTAGTGCTCATGACATCTCTCCCTTGCCCCGAGGCAACCATAAAATCCAAAGCGAGAGGCAACATTTATACTGGAACATGGGGGAGGGTCGGGAACCCGGTTTGCGAAGCCATCTACCCGCGTCCGCAAACCGGAGCCCACTAAATCAGAGGTGTTTCTTCAGTTTTTCCCAGAAAGAAAGCTTAGGTGTTTCTTTACATTCTTCAACAATCATGGGGACCAACCTATCCGTTTCATCGACGTCAACTACGGAGTCAGTCGGCTTGCCCTTTTTATTATAGCCTTCAGCCCAGTATACAACTTTTGGCTTCACCACATCATCCAGTGCAACAAACTCTTCGCACGTCATCTTTACGGGTTTTTGAATCGATGCCGTTTTTTTGGATATTGCCTGCTTTTTATCAGCCAAATGTTTCTTTATTTTTTTAGATAAAGACTGTTTGGGTGTTTTATTGCACTCTGTTACAAGCACGGGAACTAACCTATCTGTTTCATCAACATCAACAACCGAGTCAGTCGGCTTGCCTTTTTTATTGTAGCCTTCAGCCCAGTAGACAACTTTTGGTTATACCACATCGTCGAGTGTCACAAACTCCTCGCAGGTCATCTTTGCGGGTGTTTGCGCAGCCGCCAAAACCGAAGTGGTGACTGTTGCAGATAGCAATACCGCACTCAGGACGCCTGTCATTACCTTACCTTTCATTTTCATCTCCTTTTCACGGTTAAAGAATGTGCAGACAGTCTGCACGTTGTGTTTGTTCATCGCAATTGCGACAGACAAACCAGACCCCACGACCCGTAATTTAACGTTGCCCATCTTGCTGCTAATATTTCGGCAATTGAATATGTGTGAGTCAGTCTCCGTGGGGGAACCTGAAAAACCAGACTTCCTCCAATCGTGCCTCCGGGGCCTGACTATCCCCTAAGGTGCTGTTGTTAAAATCGCCGACATCTTCTTGTCTAATGACCAAGCCTCAAAATCAGAAAAATAAAGAGACAGAAGGCAAACAACACAAATAACAAAAGCAGTACTTTAATGGAATGCCTGCTGAGATTCGGTCTGGTCACAGGTTAGTCCTCGTTGATGGTTCCACCTGAGCCGGTGGCTCTATGCCCTGCGCTTCATTATAGACACTGTTTGTTATCGAGTTCGCTTCCTGTTCTTTGCTTGAGCGCTCTTGATTTAATCCCATAGTCAGAGCTGTCATTCCGCAATACCAACCAGTTGCATGGTTTCCACCGCCGTGCTGGGTACGATTACGATCGTGGTGTTTTCCTTCAAACCCTCATAAAGCATGTTCATAGCCCTTAATTACTGTGAAGATCAATACTGTAAATGAGCTGCTTTTTATCATTTGGGTAATCCCATGAGCTAGTCTCCTCTGTGGGGGACCTAACGATTATGGATGTTGGGTTTACCACTATATTTAACCGCGTATCCCTTGATGTAGGTCAGTTTGCGACGCACCGGCCGTCTCGAGGATGCTCTTGGCCTTGGCCACCTCGGTCGCTGTACCGTGAGCAATAACGATGAATTTGTCTGATTTGAGTGCCGTCTCATATCGGACGCTACTGTCTTTAGGAATACCAATACTGGTAAGCGCGCCGGCTAAGGCACCCAGTCCACCGACTACCACGGCGCCTTCCATTGCTCCAATAATCCAACCAACAAGCGGGCCGAACACAAGGAGAGGACCGAGGCCTGGGATCACGAAAAAGGCCGACCCCACCAATAGCCCCCAGAAACCGCCCCAAAACGCCCCCAGTTTACCCCAGACCTTCATCCGGTCACCGACGTTGTAATAGCCGATGACGTGTTCCTCGGTGTGGTAGTCCTTGCCTACAATAGAAAGCTTCTTCATGTCGAACCCTGCATGTTGCAATTCTTTGATGCTAGTTTCCGCTTCGGAGTGGGTGTTGAAGATTCCTACTACTGCATTAATTTCTGACATGGGTTGCTCCTTTCGTTTGCGTTGGAAATTATCCCGGCTCGTCCTAGGGGTAAATAAGAATAATATCATAAAAACCGGGTTGGTGCAGTCACGGCGGATAGCCTCTTTGTTTCGGTCTGGTAGCTGCCATTGTGGCCGCGAATGCAGACGATGAAATAAAGATAACGAAGTCGCAACAAAATGCTTTCAGCTACCACTCTGAAATCATTAGGTTATATGTACTTTCCCTGACTCCGCCACATCACGCTTTGTGGTATAATAAAAATTCTCAGGCAAAACCGGGGGTATTGCGGTCAGGTCTCTCAAAGGAGGCTGGCCGCAATCGGTTAAAGTCAAAACCCGAGATTACCGGCGTTTCGGTATTAACAGCAAATGAAACCCATCTGGCGGGCGAAGCATATTGCCGCATAAGTCAAACTTTGTGAGTCCCACTCCAAAAACGGAGGTTTACCCAGTGAAATTATGTGCTTACTAAAGCGCTATGGCTTCAGGTAAACAGCCGGCATAAAGGACTAAGGGTGGTTTATGAGTAGAGCAGGTTGGCAGCACAATCATGGTGCGAACGTCGGCAACGGCGGCGCAACACGCTTCAGGGTCTGGGCTCCCAAGGCGCATACGGTGACGGTCCACCTGGTCTCTGGGAAAGCGACCGGCACGGTCCCCCTGCAGGAGGAGGAGCACGGCTACTTCTCCAAGTCGATCCTGGATGTCGGAGATGGGGACCGCTATTATTACCAGCTCGATAGCGGACCTCTGCGCCCTGACCCCGTATCGCGCTTCCAGCCGGACGGTGTACACGGGTCGTCGCAGGTGGTCGATCCCTGTATCTTCGACTGGCAGGACCGCGACTGGAGCGGGATACCTCTGGAGCGCTACGTGATCTACGAGCTCCATGTCGGCACCTTCAGCCTGGAGGGGACCTTCGAGGGGGCGATCCCCCACTTGGACTACCTGCTGGAACTGGGCATAACCGCGATCGAACTGATGCCCTTGGCCCAGTTCCCAGGGAGCCGCAACTGGGGCTACGACGGGGTCAGCCTCTTTGCCCCGCAAAACAGCTACGGCGGCCCCGGCGAGTTGAAGCGGCTAGTGAGTGCCTGCCATCGCCTGGGGCTCGCGGTGATCCTCGATGTGGTCTACAACCATTTCGGCCCGGAAGGAAACTATCTCGGGGAGTTCGGCGGCTATTTTGCCGACAAGTACCATACGCCTTGGGGGAGCGCCATGAACTTCGACGGGCCGGACAGCGACCGGGTACGGGAATTCTTCATCGGGAACGCGCTTTACTGGATCGAGGAGTTCCACATGGACGCCCTGCGCCTGGACGCCGTCGACTGGATCTTGGATCAAAGCGCGCAGCACTTTCTTCGGGAACTCGCCGAGGCGGTGCACGGGGCCCAGACGAAACTCGGGAGGCAACTCCAGCTTTTCGCGGAGAACGACACCAACGACGTACGCCTGATCGAACCGCGGGAAATCGGCGGCTACGCTATCGATGCCCAATGGAACGACAATTTTCACCATGCGCTGCACACCCTCTTAACTGGGGAGAACACCGGGTACTACGAGGATTTCGGCCAGTTCTCCCAATTGGTCAAGGCCTTCTCGGAAGGCTTCGTCTACACCGGGCAATATTCGTCCTTCCGCAGACGACGCCATGGCGGCCCTTCGAAAGGCCGCCCCACCTCCCAGTTCGTCGTCTTCTCTCAAAACCACGATCAGATCGGCAATCGAAAGGGGGGGGACCGATTATGCTCGACGCAGCCCCTGGAGAAACTGCTGCTCGCGGCTGGCGGCGTGCTCCTTTCCCCCTACTTGCCGTTGCTTTTCATGGGGGAAGAATACGGGGAACAAGCACCCTTTCATTATTTCGTGAGTCATTCCGACCCCGACCTCATCGAGGCGGTCCGCAAAGGGAAACACGAGGAGCACGCTTCCGGCATCTGTGAGGGAGACATCCCTGACCCTGCTGCCGAGTCGACCTTTCTGGAATCTAAAATCGATTTGTGCCTGGCGAGGGAGGGAGAGCAGGCCATCATCCTTCAGTTTTACCGACGTCTCTTGGCCCTTCGCAAGGAACTGCCATCCTTACAAGTTTTCCACAGGGAGCATATCGAGGTAACCGGCCTGCCGCCGCAAAAAGTACTGACTATTCGAAGGTGCGTGGCAGATGGCGAGGTCGCCTGCATCTTCAGCTTCAGCAACCTGCTGCAGGTCGTTAGGCTCGATTTCGCGGCAGGCACCTGGTCCAAAGTACTCGACTCTTCAGCACTAGCCTGGCGAGGTCCGGGAGAGGTCGCGCCAGTCAGTCTGGTCGTGATCGAGGAGATGGAGAGCCACCTTATCCCCGTCAACCCGTTCAGCCTGCTGGTTTATTCTAGAAACCCATAAGGAGCTACACGATGAATGAGTCAAGGGAGCACTACATATGCGTACATGGCCATTTCTACCAGCCGCCGCGGGAAAATCCCTGGCTGGAAGCCGTCGAGATTCAGGACTCCGCGGCGCCCTACCACGACTGGAACGAGCGCATCACTGCCGAGTCGTACGCCTCCAATGCCGCCTCGCGTGTACTGAGCGGGGACGGACGCGTCAGGGATATCGTCAGTAACTACGCGAAGATGAGCTTCAACTTCGGCCCCACCCTGCTCTCTTGGATGCAGCGCTGCGCGCCGGAGGTGTACCAGGCCATCCTGGGCGCCGACCGGCAGAGCATTTTGTGGCGCTCGGGGCACGGCGCCGCCATCGCCCAGGTTTACAACCACATGATCATGCCGCTCGCCTCCCCCCGCGACAAGCGCACCCAGATAATCTGGGGGATCAGGGACTTCGAGAGCCGCTTCCAGCGCTTCCCGGAGGGGATGTGGCTCGCGGAAACCGCGGTGGACTTGGCAACGCTTGAAGCCCTGGCCGAGCAGGGGATCAAGTTCACCATCCTGGCACCCCACCAGGCCGCACGCTACCGGAAAATCGGGGAAGAGGATTGGACCGAAAGTGCGATCGACCCGTCCCGCAGCCATCTTTGTCCGCTCGCCTCCGGGCGGAGCATCACGCTCTTTTTCTACGACGGACCGATCTCCCAGGCGCTTGCCTTCGAGAATCTACTCTCCAACGGGGACACCCTGGCCGGGCGGCTCATGGCCGGTTTCTCCGAGGAGCGTGAAGGGCCACAGCTGGTTCATATCGCGACCGACGGAGAGACCTACGGTCATCACCAGAGATTCGGCGACATGGCTCTGGCTGCCGCCTTTAATCATATCGAGGTCAATAACCTGGCCCGCGTCACCAATTACGGCGAGTTTCTCGAGCTGCAGCCGCCGGCTTACGAGGTGGAGATCGCGGAGCGCACCGCCTGGAGCTGCACCCACGGGGTGGAGCGCTGGAACAGCGACTGCGGCTGCAATTCGGGCGGGCATCCAGACTGGAACCAGGGCTGGCGCGCCCCCCTGCGCGCGGCACTGGACTTTCTCAGGGACACCCTGGCCGAGTGCTTCGAGAAAGAGGGGGGGAAATTCTTCCAGGACCCCTGGGTCGTCAGGGATGCCTATATCGAGGCGGTCCTGAATCAGGATATGGAGCAGGCGGAGAAATTCCTGGCGCAGCATGCCGTCAAGGAACTCGACACGGCCCAGAAGATAATCGCGCTGAAGCTCCTGGAGATGCAGCGCCACGCCATGTTGATGTACACGAGCTGCGGCTGGTTCTTCGACGAGATCTCGGGGATTGAGACGGTGCAGGTTATCGAGTACGCCGCACGCGCGCTGCAGCTCTCCCACGGTCTCGTGGAGGCCGCAGTGGAAACGAGCTTCCTGAAGCTGCTTGAGAAGGCCAGGAGCAACCTACCCGAGCACGAAGACGGCGCCCACATCTACCGGACCATGGTGCTGCCGACCCGGATCGACATTCTAGAGGTCGGCGCCCACTTCGCCTTCAGCTCCCTCTTCGAGGAGTATGAGGAGCACGCCCAGATCTATTGCTACGCCGTCGCCAAGGAGGACTTCACCAGAATCGCCACCCAGGAGGCGTCCATCGCCCTGGGGCGCATCCACGTCGCCTCGGAGATAACCGAGGCAGCCGCGCGTCTGGTTTTTTGCGTCGTTCGTTTCGGCAGCCACGATTTTAAGGGAGGGATCTCGCCGGTTAGCGACGCGGCAACCTACGCCTCCATGAAGGAGGAGATGAGCGCGGCCTTCGACAAGGGGCTCTTTACCGAGCTTATCGGGCTGATGGACAAGTATTTTGGCAGCCACAGCTACGGCCTCACCAATCTTTTCCGTGACGAGCAGCGCCGGATCCTCAACCTAATCATCGAGAAAAGCATGCAGGAGAGCGTCGAGTCGCACCAGACCATTTTCAAACACGGCCGCGCCCTGATGGAGTTCGTTCGGCAGACCGGAATGCCGGTGCCCAAGGCGTTCCTGATCGCCGCCCAGCCGGCGCTGAACGCCGCGCTGAAGACCGCCCTCACCCGTGAGGAGATCGACAGCGACGAGGTGCCAAGGATCGTCGATCATATCGGGAAATGGCAGGTGGCAATGGATCAGCCCGACACCGAATTCTTCCTGAGAAGCCACCTGCAGGGCCTCATGCGTGGTTTGACCCGAGAGCCTGCGGATCTGAAGCTCATGTCGAGAATCGACCAGTTCATGGAACTCCTTAAGACAACGCCGGTGGAACTTGAATTATGGCAGATACAAAATGATTACTACCTGATGGCGAAAACAGTCTACCGCGACTATATCTCCAAGGAGAAAAGCGGCGAAGAAGGGGCCGCCGCCTGGCTAGAAGGTTTCAGGAAACTTGGCGAGCAGTTCCATTTCGATCTGGATGCCGTACTGCAGGACCAATAGTCCCTGTAAGCAGCTTTTTAGTGAGACACGGAGAAGACGATGAACCTGGAAAACAATCCGAGCGCGAGGATACCGGCGGCGACCTACCGGTTACAGTTTAACGCAGGGTTCACCTTCGACTACGCCCGGGCCATCATAGGCTATCTATCGGAGCTCGGCATCAGCGACCTGTACGCCTCATCCTACCTGCAAGCTAAGGCGGGGAGCCTGCACGGCTATGACATCGTGAACCAGACGGCCTTGAACCGGGAGGTCGGGACCGAGGAGAGCTTCCAGGGGATGGTCGAGGAGCTGCAGCGCTTCGGCATGGGGCAGATCCTTGATTTCATACCGAACCACATGTGCATTGAGAGTCCCGAGAACCTTTGGTGGATGGACGTACTGGAAAACGGCCCGAGTTCCGCCTACGCGCACTTCTTCGATATCAACTGGAAGCCGGTCAAAAAAGAGCTTACCGGCAAGGTGCTGCTCCCCTTTCTCGGGGACCAGTACGGCCGGGTGCTGGAAAAGGGCGAACTGCGCATCGCCTTCCGAGACGGATGCTTCAGCGTCGACTGTTCGGGAGTCCCGATACCGCTGGAGCCGAAGAGCTGTCTGCGCATCCTCGGGCATCGCCCGG
>JGI24142J45722_1001114_pt1 | contig 13661 bp, 13 predicted proteins | sample BarGraIncu00431A_FD_45722 | JGI IMG/M metagenome (IMG submission 45722) | reverse complement strand
AAAAGTCAGAACCTGAAGTTGTAAATTTAGGAGATGCAAGACGAATACTTGATGAGCAACATTATGGACTAGAAAAGGTTAAGGATAGGATTATTCAACATTTAGCAGTTATGCAACTTAAAAAGGATAAAAAAGGTTCTATTTTATTACTAGTTGGACCACCCGGTACAGGAAAGACAAGTTTAGGTAAAAGTATTGCGCAGGCACTAGGTAGAGAATATATAAGACTCAGTTTAGGTGGAATACGTGATGAGGCTGAAATTAGAGGACATAGAAGAACGTATATTGGTGCAATGCCAGGAAGAATAATTCAAAGCATTAAAAAAGCAGGTCAAATTAATCCAGTTATGGTTTTAGATGAAGTGGACAAGCTAATGACTGGTTATAACGGAGATCCGGCTAGTGCACTACTTGAGGTATTAGATCCAGAACAAAACAATAGCTTTACTGATCATTATTTAGATTTGCCATATGATTTGTCAGAAGTGTTTTTCATAGCAACAGCTAATTCATTGGAGAGTATTCCAAGGCCACTCCTTGATAGAATGGAGATTATTCAAATATCTAGTTATACTATGAATGAAAAATTCAATATTGGTAAAAGTCATTTAATACCTGAGATACTTGAAGAACATGGATTAAATAAAGAGCAATTGGTTATTGAAGATGAAGCACTACAAAATATAATTAGTGAATATACGCAAGAAGCTGGCGTTCGTGGACTTAAAAAACAACTAGCAACACTTGCAAGAATTACATCAGAGAAGATTGTGTCTCACACGGGAGAGCTACCATTTGTTGTTNAAAAAGATGANCTAGATGATTTGCTTGGAAGAAAAGTTTCAAGTCATGATAAGGCTCAAAAAGATAATCCACCAGGCGTAGTTACAGGAATGGCATTTACAACTGTAGGAGGGGAGATACTCTTCATTGAAGCTACAGACATGGTAGGAAGTGGACAAGTTACATTGACGGGGCAACTAGGAGATGTTATGAAAGAATCTGCAAAAATTTCTTTAAGTCTTCTTAAGTCAAGGTTGCCAATGAATTCTATAAACTTTAAGGAAAGAGATCTTCATATTCATGTTCCATCAGGATCTGTTCCTAAAGATGGCCCTTCAGCTGGGATTACATTATTCACTGCACTTGCATCCCTAGTTACAGGCATAAAGGTAGATTCAAAGCTTGCAATGACAGGAGAAATTACATTAAGAGGAGCAGTGCTTCCAATAGGTGGACTTAAGGAAAAATTAATAGGGGCTCAAAGAGCTGGAATTACAAAAATATTAATACCAAAAGAGAATTTTGTTGACCTAAAGGATGTTCCAGAAGAAGTTAAAAGTCAGTTAACTATCAAAACTGTAGAAACAGTAGAAGACGTTCTTAGGGAAACACTAGGAATATCATTACCTAGAGTAGAACATGTATTTAATTCTAATATATCAAATGAAGGAACATTTAACGCAAATCAAATATAGGACATAAATATTAAGGCATTAGAATTATAAAACGTCAGGTGGATTGCAGATTAGATTGCAATTCAACTGACGTTTTTCAATTATTAGCATTTTACAGATTTACTTATAAAGTTATTCCTTAATTACAGGCACTTCTTTTTCCCATTCGGCAATATACTTAGAAAATTCCTCTTTCATAATAGGTATACGAGTTCCAAGTGTACCACAGTGGAGGCATTTGTCATTTTTAAATCCTTGCTCAGAACATTTGTCTAAAGACTCTTGAGCACATCCATAGTTACCACATTCAGAACACCTAAAAACAGGGTTTTTACAAGGATGTTCATCTTTGTTTCCAGAACATCTGGCAATATTTAATTTCTCTTCATCGGTCATATCAATGTGACGTTTCTGATTTAAATTGCCACCTCGTAACCAGTGTTTGTTATTTGGAAATATTTTTGGCATAAAAATCACTCCTTCGTATAGTCATACCATTATATTAACCTGAGAATTGAGTTAAACCGGTTTTTTCAATTGTTTATGGAAAATTAAGAATATTCTTTCTATAATATATCATTAATTTCATTAAAGTTCAACCTTTTTCGACAAGAAAATATCTTCGGCACCCCTAGCTTAATTATTCTGTTGGTTTCGATTATAGTCTTGTATAATTAGATTGTAAAATATTTATTTTTATTTGAAACACTCACAATTAAAGTGGTATATTTAAAGCAGAGAAATAGAAGAATAAGTTCAGGGGGATAATAAAAATGAAAAATATAAGAACTAGTGATAGGGTTTTTAATGAAATACAAGAAAAAATATTTAGTGGCGAATGGAAAGCTGGTACTAAAATTATGTCAGAGCTCCAAATGGTGGATGAGTTTAAGGTAAGTCGAGTATCGGTTAGGGAAGCTATTGAAAAATTAGCAACATTAAATATTGTTAATAAAAAACATGGTGGAGGCACTTTTGTAAGTGAGTTAAAGGTGGATCTTTTCTTAAATAACCTAATACCTATGATTAGCCTTGACACAGACAGTTATATGAATGTTTTAGAGTTTAGGTTAATTATGGAAGCTGAAACAGCTGGATTATGTGCTAAAAGATGTGGCCCTGAATTGTTGACAGAGATTGAACAGTGTTATGAAAAAATGCTTGAATCACAAGATGATATGGAACAATTTACTGAAATGGATTTAGAATTTCATATGAAAGTGGCAGAGGGAGCAGGAAATATATTGATTATAAAAGTAGAAGAGGTCTTTAGAAACATTTTAAAATATCATCAAAAGGAATCATATAAAAACTTAGGCCCATCTGGTGGGATTAGAGAACATAAACTTATATTAGATGCTATAAAAAATAGAGATTCACAGCTCGCTAGTTTATATTCAAGAAGACATATAGAAAGAACGATAAGAGATTTATTATCAGCAAAGTAATATATATTAAAATTGAATAACGGTTACATTTTTTATTAATCCCCTATTGACTAATAGGGGATTAATTGTTAATATATAATTAGTTGTCCTACAATAACGGCATAACCTAGCAGAAGTTAACGTGTTTACGATTAAAACGAGTAAAATGTCATACAACTAATTATATATGAGGTGATTAATAATGTTAAAAAGTCAAGAATTAAGAAACAAAGCACCAGAAATCGATTCTTTAAGGCTCGGAGCAGGGTGGAAACTTGAAGACTTAGAAAAACCACAAATTATAGTTGAAAGTAGTTTTGGGCACAGTCATCCAGGAAGTGCTCACTTAGATACTTTAGTTGAAGAAGCTTGCCAGGGAGTATATCAAAAGGGTGGAAAACCAGCTAAGTTTTTTGTTACTGATATTTGTGATGGAGAGTCGCAAGGACATGATGGAATAAATTATTCGCTGGCATCAAGAGAAATTATGGCAGATATGATTGAAATACATGTACAGGCAACCCCTTATGATGCAGGTGTATTTATTACAAGTTGTGATAAATCAGTCCCAGCACATCTTATGGCTATAGCAAGACTTGATATGCCAGCAGTATTTGTTCCAGGAGGAATAATGAATGCCGGTCCAGACATGCTAACACTTGAACAAATTGGAACGTATAGTGCACAATTTGAAAGAGGAGAAATAACACAAGAGAAATTTAATTATTATAAACATAATGCATGTCCAAGCTGTGGCGCCTGTTCATTTATGGGAACAGCATCTACAATGCAAATAATGGCAGAAGCACTAGGAATGGCAATGCCAGGAACAGCTTTAGTTCCAGCTACGTCCAGCGAACTTAAGTCTATTGCAAGAGTTGCAGGAGAGCATGCACTTAAGCTTGTTGAAATGAATATTAAACCATCTCAAATTATGACAATGAAGGCTTTTGAAAATGCAATAATGATACATGCAGCTATTGCAGGGTCTAGTAATACTTTACTTCACCTTCCATCAATTGCACANGAACTTGGAATAGATATACAACCAGAATTGTTCGATGAAATACATAGGAAAATACCATTTTTATTGAATATTAGACCAAGTGGATTTTACCCTGGATCATATTTTTGGTATGCTGGTGGAGTTCCTGCAGTAATGGAAGAAATCAAGGAATATTTGCATTTAGATGTACTAACGGTTACCGGCAAGACACTAGGAGAGAATCTTGAAGATTTAAAGAAAAATGGGTTTTATGAAAAATGTAATGAATATCTAAAAGTTTTAGAAGTAAAAAAAGAAGATATTATCAGAAGTAAAGAGAAACCTATACAAGTTCAGGGTGCAATTGCAATATTAAAAGGGAATTTGGCACCTGAAGGCGCAGTTGTAAAACACTCAGCAATTTCTAAAAAATTATTACAAGTGGTTTTAAAAGCAAGGGTTTTTGATTGTGAAGAGGATGCAATGAAGGCAGTACTCACAAAAAAAATTAACCCAGGTGATGCAGTATTTATCAGATATGAAGGACCAAAAGGGTCTGGTATGCCTGAAATGTTCTATACTACAGAAGCAATCGCATCAGACAAAGAATTAGTTGAGTCAATAGCACTTATAACTGATGGTAGGTTTTCAGGAGCTACAAGAGGTCCAGCTATTGGACATGTATCGCCAGAAGCAAGTGAAGGCGGTCCAATTGCATTAGTAGAAGAGGGAGATCTTATAAAAATAGATATTCCGGCAAGATCTATTAATATTATAGGGGTAAGGGGACAGGAGAAAAGTTTAAGTGAGATAGATCAAATTTTAAGTGATAGAAAAGAAAGATGGATAAAGCCAGCAGCAAAATATACTAAAGGCGTGTTAAGCCTTTATACTAAATATGCCGCGAGCCCTATGAAAGGTGGATATATGGAGTAATTTTACCNCTTTTTAGGTATCATCAAATAGTTAAGTGACTTTTAATTTAATATAATATGTTGATATTAGTTAACAAAACTGTTATTATTACAATAATAACTTACAATTAAATAGTTCGGATGAATGTAGCAGAAGAGTATAGATGACATCTATACACCGAAAAAGTAAATCTTTTAGGTACCGCATGGATATGACTGTTACAGGACGAGCCCTTGGAGAGACTCTAATTGAGCACCGAAGGAGAAAGTTAGTTTATGCTAATGAAACTCTCAGGTAAAAGGGACAGGGGATAATATTGATTTCAAGGGTCGAGTATTATCTATTCGACTTTTTTTGTGATTAAAAAATGGAGGTGTAAAAAAATGAAGGCTGTACTAACTGTAATTGGAAAAGATAAAGCAGGTATTATTGCAAATGTATCTAACCTATTATTTGAAAAGAATGCTAATATCTTAGATATTAACCAAACTATTATGAATGAATTTTTTACTATGGTAATGCTTGTGGATTTATCTCATATTAATGGTTCGTTAAAGGAACTAAACGAGATATTGATGGAAAAAGGTAAAATTTTAAATGTTTCAATAAAAATTCAACATGAGGATGTATTTAATTCAATGCATCTTGTATAGGAGGTAGAAAGTGAATATTAATCAAATAATGGAAACGGTAAAAATGTTAGATCATGAAAAGTTAGATATTAGAACACTTACTATGGGAATATCTTTACTTGATTGCTGTGACTTTGATGGTAAACGGTCAAGAGCAAGAATTTACGAGAAGATTATGAGACTTGCTGGGAATTTAGTTAAGGTTGGAGAAGATCTAGCATTAGAATATGGAGTTCCAATAATTAATAAAAGAATTTCAGTTACTCCAATTTCTTTAATTGCGGGAGCGTCTCAGGATGAAAACTATGTAGAATATGCTATAATGCTTGATAAAATTGCTAGTGAGCTTGGGGTAAACTTTATTGGAGGATTTTCTGCATTAATTCATAAAGGTTATACTACTGGTGATCATAGANTAATATCTTCTATACCAGAAGCTATGAGAGTTACTGAGAGAGTCTGCTCATCTGTAAGTGTTGCAAGTTCTAAGGTTGGAATTAATATGGATGGAGTTCGCGAAATGGGCCAGATTATTAAGGAAGCTGCAAGGCTCACTGCAGATAGAGATGGGCTTGGCTGCGCAAAGATTGTAGTATTCGCAAATGCTGTAGATGACAATCCTTTTATGGCAGGCGCTTTTCATGGAGTTGGAGAAGCTGAGTGCACTTTAAATGTAGGAATAAGCGGCCCAGGAACAGTTAAAGTTGCGCTTGAAAAAGTAAGAGGTGCTGATTTTGGAGTTGTAGCTGAAGAAATAAAGAAAACAGCATTTAAGATAACGAGAATGGGTCAATTGGTTGGAGTTGAAGCTGCAAAAAGGTTAAATGTACCTTTTGGAATTGTAGATTTATCATTAGCACCAACACCTGCTGTAGGAGATAGCGTTGCTAGAATTCTAGAAGAAATGGGACTTGAGGTATGTGGAACTCATGGAACAACTTGTGCACTAGCAATGCTCAATGATGCAGTTAAAAAAGGTGGTATAATGGCTTCGGGTTCTGTTGGGGGACTTAGTGGCGCATTTATACCTGTAAGTGAAGATGAAGGAATGATTGAAGCTGTAGAAAGAGGGGCTTTAAACATTGAGAAACTCGAAGCTATGACCTGTGTATGTTCAGTGGGGCTTGATATGATTGCTATTCCAGGAGATACACCTGCAGAAACAATTTCAGCAATTATTGCTGATGAGTGTGCAATCGGAATGATCAATAATAAAACTACAGCAACAAGGCTTATACCTGCGCCAGGTAAAAAAGTAGGAGACTCAGTAGAATTCGGAGGACTTCTTGGACGCGCACCTGTTATGAAGGTAAGCGAATTCTCAAGTGCGGACTTTATTAACCGTGGTGGAAGGATTCCAGCACCTATACATAGTTTTAAGAATTAGAAACTGAATAGATTCAAGTTAGTTGAATATGGAGATATACAGTAGTGAGTTCTAATTTGGTAAAATAATATCATATTTAATTTGTAAGTGATGTTAAGAATGTTAATAGTCTTAAAATTGTAATTTCATGTTTAAAATGATATAATCAAATCATGAGTTAAAGATAGTGAATGATAATAGTTAGATTCTGTAGATAAATATTTTGAAATTAATGAATGGGGTGAGGTCTGTGTTAGCTTATAATGATAAAATTTCTACAATAGAAAAATATCTGAATACGCCTAATACGGGATTACCTAGATTCACTAACGTTAAAATTAACATGGAGTTAAATTATAATTTAGTTAAAAACACCTGGAAAGCGTTATCGCCTTCTAGGTGTTTTGTTTTTTTTATTTGAGAATTAAGGTGTTTTTAAAGAATAATTAGTAGATGTGTGAGGTTTATCTAAAAAAAATATACAGTAAAAGGAGAATTTATTTATGAATAAAAGCGAAATTATAATTAAGGGATTACCAGTAAAAACAAACAGACTTGAGAATGGAGATGTTAAGTTACTATTTAAAATAGGAACTTACGATGATAAAGAATCTGTTTATAGAGTAATTGTAAAAAAAGATTATTGGAGAGATGCAGTAACTGGTATGAAGGATGCAAATTATTTTGTAATTAAAGGTGAGCTTAAAGCATGTGTAAACGGCAAGGGGACACCATTTATTTCAGTAGAAGCAACATCGATTAAAATATTTAATTTGATAAAAGATGAGAACGGTCAAATAGATTTAAATTGTGAAATGCCAACTGGAACTGATGTAATAATGGATATTTCAAAGCTAGTAAATGAAAATGAAGATATGTCAATAAAGCGTTCAAAGAATAAAGCAATAAACTACATGAAAAATAACAATAAGTTTAACAAACCTATTGTTATTAAAAGAGATAGTCTTGTAATTGTGTCAGGACATGATGAATATGCAGCAGCACTAGAACTTGGAATAAATAATGTACCAGTTTCATATGAAGATAACTAATTTAATATATATATATTTTCTGTTGCTGTTTTTATTATAAATATAAAAATTGGAGCAGTTTAATGTTTATAGCATAGCATATTACATAAAGCTTATAATTCAAAGGAGCTGCTATGTATAATTGTTATAATAGATCTAATATGATAAGACCGAGAGTCGTCGCTTATGCTGTTGGGGATGTAAATGGTGATAGAATACCGGATAATGTATACTTAACGGGCACGAAGACAGAGCAAAGTCCATTCATTCAAAACATTACACTTGTAATTCGAAATGGGCAAAATGGTGAGGTTACGAATATATCTCTTGGTGAAAATGCAGGATATAACCCTTCTTTATTTTTGGGAGATTTTACAGGAAACCATGTAGATGATATCTTGATAGGAATAACGACAGGAGGTAGTGGTGGAATTATGTACTACTACATTTATTCGTTTATTAATAATACACCGCAATTACTATTTGATTTTAATGTATATAATGAAAAATATAAATATAACGTTACTTATAAAGACAACTATAAGGTAGAGGTTGTCAGTTACGAAAATAATGATGAATATATTATAGATATATCTAATAAAGAAACAAATTATCTAAATGAAATATACTATGATAATGGAAAACTTAAGAACCCAATTAATGGGTTTGTAAATCCCTTAAGCGGTTTATATCCTGTGGATTTTGATTCAGATAAGGTATATGAACTATTAGCATATCAAAAAATAGCTGGAAGATATAATGCAGACTCTTTAGGATATGTACTGAACACTCTAAAGTGGAAAGATAATGTTTTTGGCATGTATAATCAAAATGTAGCTATTTTTGGATCGCAGAGATAGGCATCTTTCAAACGAATTTTGAGGAGCAATTTTGTGATAAATAAATATAATAGACAATCAGCTGCAGGTTATGCTACAAGGTATGCAATTAACCCAAACAAGCAATATAAATATTTTGAATTTGTTAATGGAAATGGAGGGGATTGTACTAATTTTGTTTCTCAATGCCTAAAGGCTGGGGGAGCGCCCATGGATTATAATAATATCAGGCCTTGGTGGTACCAAAGTGGTAAAGCTTCAATTTGTTGGGGAGTTGCTCATTCTTTATACTGGTACTTAAAAATAAATCAAAGTTCAAATAAAAAAATGATCAAAGGAATGGAAGTGGAAGATATAGGTAAGCTAGAAATCGGGGATCTTATATTTTATGAGAATTTGCGCAATATAATTTTTCATTCTACTATAATAACTTCATTTACAGATACCTATGGAAACACGGAACCACGTATATCTCAACATTCTTATAATCAACTTAATGAAACTTACAAAAAAAGCTATGATTATAAAAAAGCACATTTTCTTAAAATTATATTATGATAATAATATAAAATGAGACTGTAATAAATTTAATTACAGTCTCATTTTTATAACCATTATTCTTAAATCATTACGCTTCTATCATTATTCTTCAATCATTGAAGGAGGAGTTATTAATCTATCTTTCACTTGATATAATAAAGAAAATTAAATTATTTAACAAATTAAATCGTTAGATAATATTATTAAATAACAGGAACTGGAACAATTGGTACTTCTAAAGTGTAAAATTTCATTAAATAATGTAAATTAAAGTGATTATGTAAACAAAATTAGAAAAGTTTACAAAATAGTATTAAAAAAATGCAAGATTTTTAAAAATAAAATTCTAAATTTAGAAAATTATTAATGAANTAGTATTGAAATGCTTGTAAATATGTGATATTATTAATAAAATTAAGAAATTATGATTTATAAAATAATTATAAATTCATAAAAGATTATTGATTTACAATTCATTCATAAAATTTTATTTGGCTAAATAACGAAAGATGTGAATAAAATAACTTGTGAAAAGTTTTATTTCAATAAAAATTAGGGGGGTTATCAAATGTTTAAAAAGAAATTGTCATTATTAATATGTATGGCTATGACAGCGGGGTTATTTGCAGGATGTGGAGCTAAAAAAGAAGACACTACAGGTGATATTAAAATTGGAGTTGTATTACCACTTACTGGTTCAGTTTCATCTTTTGGTAAATCTGGTCAAAATGGTATAAAATTATTAGAAGATCAGGTAAACAAAGCGGGTGGAATTAATGGACGAAATGTCAAGTTTCTTTTCGAAGATGATGAAGGTAAACCTGATGTTGCAACAACAGTTGGTACAAAACTTATCAGTAATGACAATGTTGTAGCAATAGTTGGTCCCTTAACAAGTGGGTCTGCTATAGCACTAGGACCAATAGCTACTCAAAATAAAATACCATTGATAACAGGAACAGGTACAAATCCAGATGTTACTACAAAAGGCGGAGAATATGTTTATAGAGCTTGCTTTATAGATCCTTTCCAAGGAACTGTTGTAGCAAAATTTGCGTCAGAAGATTTAAAAGCAAAGACAGCTGCTATTTTATATGATAATGGTAATGATTATTCTAAAGGTTTAGCTGAGTTCTTTGAAAAGGCATTTGTTGCTGCAGGCGGAAAAATAGTTGCAAAAGAAACTTATGCTACAAATGATAAGGATTTTAAAGCACAGCTTACAAAAATAAAACCAACAAACCCAGATGTAATATTACTTCCTGATTATTATTCAACAGTTGGTAATATAGCAAAACAAGCAAGAGCTATTGATATAAAAGTTCCATTACTAGGTGGAGATGGTTGGGATTCAGCGGATTTATTTAAGGTTGGCGGATCTGCAGTTGAGGGATGTTATTTATCTGACCATTACTCAGCAGACGACACAGCAGCACTGGCTGTTGCATTTAGAAAAGAATATAAAGCAAAATATAGCTTAGATGCAGATGCTATGGCAGTTTTAAATTATGATGCTGCCAAAATAATGGTTGAAGCTATAAAAACTGCTGGTAAAACAGATGGACCAAGTATTATAGCATCACTTGCAAAAACTAACATTGAAGTAGTTTCTGGCAATGTAACTTTTGATAAGAATAGAGATGCAATTAAAGGAGCCGTAATTTTAAAAGTTGAAAATGGCAAGTTTAATTTTGTAAAGAAGCTTATTCCTTAATATAAGAACAGGCAGGCATACTTCGCTAGGGTTAATAGATGAAGTATGCCTGCATATATATTTATAATACTAAGAAATGGAGGAAGGCAAATGGAATTTTTACAACAAGGAATTAATGGTATATCACTTGGGTTTGTTTATGCATTAATTGCAATAGGATACACAATGGTTTATGGAATTATTGGCCTTATAAATTTTGCTCATGGCGAAATTTTCATGGTTGGAGCATATTTTGGCTTTTTCGCTGCAACAAGTCTACATTTAACTTTCGTCCCTACCCTATTAGTTGCTATGGTTGGAGCAGCGCTTGCAGGTGTAATTGTTGAAAAGGTAGCGTACAAGCCTCTAAGGAATTCACCAAAATTGTCTATACTAATTACAGCTATTGCAATGTCCGTAATGCTTCAAAATGTAGTTAGATTAAAAATGACTTCTGATCCACAAACATATCCCGATACACTTTTGCCACAAAAGGTAATTCATTTTGCAGGTTTAAGTATTGATAATCGTCAAATTATTATTATAGCAATATCTATTTTACTTGTAATAATACTACAATATATAGTTTTTAAAACCAAAACAGGTAAAGCAATGAGAGCAGCTTCCTTTGATAAGGATGCAGCGGCACTTATGGGTATTAACGTAAATTATATTATATCTATAACATTTGCAATTGGCTCGGCACTTGCAGGAGCAGCGGGAGTTCTATTCGGAATTTTATATTCGAGCATTGATCCTTATATGGGAACAATGCCAGGACTCAAAGCCTTTGTAGCAGCAGTACTCGGTGGAATTGGCATAATTCCAGGTGCTCTATGGGGAGGATTAATCCTTGGAGTTGTTGAAACATTTAGTAAGGTTTATATATCATCAAGTTACTCAGATGCAATCGCATTTTCCATTCTTATTATTATTTTGATTGTAAAACCTTCTGGNNTNCTTGGNAAGAAAACCAGAGAGAAAGTGTAGGTGATGAAACATGAAAAAAGAGTTTAGAAATACTATTATATTACTTGGTGTTTCAATTATATTATTTGTTATTTTAACAATTTTAATGGATACTGAAATACTCAATATGTATTATTCAAGAATATTAATTCTAATTTGTATCAATGTTATTCTTGCAGTAAGTTTAAATCTAATAATTGGAGTTACTGGTCAACTTACGCTTGGACATGCAGGATTTATGTCCATAGGAGCTTATGCTGCTGCAATATTTACAATGGAAATGAATGCACCTTTTCCTATTGCATTACTTATGGGTGGAATAATTGCGGGTGGAATTGGATTTTTAATTGGCCTTCCTACTTTAAGGCTCAAGGGCGATTATCTTGCAATTACAACTTTAGGATTTGGAGAGATAATTAGAGTTGTTATTACTAATATAGATTCGCTTGGAGGCGGACGTGGACTATCTGGAATACCTCCTAAAACTAATTTTGCTTGGGTGTTTTTTATAATGGTATTTACCATTTTAATAATCTATAACATAGGACGTTCATCTCAAGGAAGAGCTATGATGTCGGTTCGTGAAGATGAAATAGCTGCAGAAGCTATGGGAATTAACACTACAAAGTATAAAATTATGGCTTTTGTTACTGGTTCTTTTTTTGCAGGAATTGCAGGCGGACTATTTGCACATTATCTAATGTATATTAAACCAGAACAGTTTAATTTCTTGAAATCGGTAGATCTTGTAACCTATGTAGTTATGGGTGGTATGGGAAGTTTAACAGGTAGTGTAATATCAACAGGAATACTTACAATTCTTCCAGAGGCTTTAAGATTCTTAAACGATTATAGGATGATTATATATCCACTAGCGCTTATCATTATTATGAGATTTAGGCCACAAGGGTTAATGGGAACAAAAGAAATATCTATGAAGGTGTTCAATAAATATTCAAAAGGGAGTGATAAATAATGTCACTACTAAAAGCGGATAAACTTACAATAAAGTTTGGCGGGCTTACGGCTGTTTCTGATTTTTCACTTAATATGAGCGATCATGATCTTGTGGGTTTAATTGGTCCTAATGGAGCAGGAAAGACTACAATATTTAATATGTTAACAGGAGTTTATGCCCCAACATCTGGGAATATAGAATTCAATGGGGAATTTATACAAGGAATAAAACCTTATGAGATTACTAAAAAAAGAATTGCTAGGACCTTTCAGAATATAAGACTATTCAAAGATTTAACGGTCTTAGATAATGTAAAAATATCTTTTAATTATAATGTTAAATATAATTTGTTTCATGCGATATTTAGACTTCCAAAGTTTACTAAAGAGGAAGNCGAAATTGAAGCAAAAGCACTTAAGATCCTCAAGGTGTTTAATCTTGATGGAAAAAGGGATGAACTTGCATGTAATCTGCCTTATGGAGAGCAAAGAAGACTTGAAATTGCAAGGGCCCTGGCTGCAGAACCTAAATTATTACTGCTTGATGAACCGGCAGCTGGTATGAATCCACAAGAGACTCATGAATTAATGGAGCTTATAAACTGGGTAAGAGATGAATTTAAAATAGCTATATTACTAATTGAACATGATATGAAACTAGTTATGGGAGTTTGTGAGCGAATAGTAGTAGTAGATTACGGTAAGGTAATTGCAGAGGGAACACCCGCTGAAATAAAGAATAACCCTAAGGTAATTGAGGCGTACCTTGGAGAGGAGGTAGCTGATGCTTAAAATAGAAGGGTTAAATGTAAATTATGGTGCAATACACGCATTGCATGATATTAGTATA
>JGI24142J45722_1001104_pt1 | contig 13726 bp, 4 predicted proteins | sample BarGraIncu00431A_FD_45722 | JGI IMG/M metagenome (IMG submission 45722) | reverse complement strand
CTGCGCGAACTCAGGGAGTCGCTGGAACGCCAGGCCTGGCCCGAGTGCTTCAGGCTCCTCAGATGGTTTCTGGACCAGGGAGGCGAGCCGGAGAATATCAAAGAGGCGGTCGGTCTTTCACCGTACTTTTCCGTCTTGTATCAGAACCGGAAGATCGCACGCCTCTCCAGTCAGAGCGCCGAGGAGATGTGGCTCGCCTACCTGCGTGCTACTCTGTCGCTACGTTCGGGTGTCACCGCGGGCGTGCTGGAATCGTTGGAGGAACTAAGACCTTTTTTCGGCGACTACCCACAATTCAAAGAAGGGTACCGGGCGCTGCGCGACTCGGAGCAGCAGGCGGCCAGAAGGAAGACCGACGAGCTGTGGGGGCTGATATGTGCCGCGCATTGCACCCGCGAGCAGTCTGAGCAGGCCTTTGAGGTCCTGCGCAAAACGGTCCGCATCCTTCCGTTCCAGGAGCGCACCCGGCACCTGACTCTTGTGGAGGAGCAACTCGAACGTTTCCGGCCCCCCCGCAGCCAGGAGGGTCTCCTGGCGGAGTTCCGGTGCGCTCTGGTGGCAGGAAACAGTGCGAAGGTGCAAAAACTGCACGATCGCATAACGGACCGGGAGGCGCTGGATGCCATCGAGCAGGAAATCGGTGCGAGCTTCAGAATGGAAGCGGAACCGGTAGGGGTTGAGGTCAGCGACCACCTTTGCATCGACCTCTTCAAAGAGGCTCCCCCCGTAAAATGTGTCGGAACCACCGACAGCCAGGTGATTTTCTCGGAGGGAGACGATGCCATCATCGTGCTGGACCTGAAGCAGATGGGGGCCACCCGTTACAGATCCCGTAACTTTAAAGGATTGATACTGGCTGACGTCCTGCCCGGCAGCGGGGAGTATCTGTTCTGGGATGCGGAGGGAAATACGCGGATGTGGCGCGCGCGTTTGAGCGAGTCGGAGGGGGTGTTTACCGCAGTCTTCGATGTAACGGAAAAGCTCGGTCTTGTCGACGGCGATCTCGAGGATATTTTCATGTCGGGAACAAACGACGTCCACTACGTCTGCAATATCAAGGGCAAAAAGGGGGAGAGACCGCCACGAGTTGTCAAGTATAACATCGCGGACAATGGCAGCGTCGTGCAAAGGTATGAAGTGGCCGGCGCCGAGGAATTTGCCCTGTACCGATTTTCTTCAATTCCGGACCGGTTCCTGGTGTTCACTGGCAGGGACGTCCGGCTGCTCAATAAAAAACTCAGTGCCATAACCGGGAATTCCAGCGAATCCCAGCCGTTCGCGGTCGACTTGGAAAACAAGGAAATTTATCTGGTTTTCGGCTCGAGATTGTACCTTATCGACGCCGAGCTAAGGCTTAAAAAAGAGTACCGGAAAGCGATCGGCAGCGCATTTTTCGAAGGAGCGCAGGTAGCCGGAGTCTGCCCCGAGACCGAGATGGCGCTATTGTATCTGGACCAAACCAGGGGGCTGCTGTTTAACCTTGTAACTAACGAGTTTTCAGATACTTTCTGCACCGACAACATCGTCTGCACCTTGCCCCCCAGTTCCTGGCACTACTTCGAGTACAGCAGGGATTCGAATGGATTCGTGATAAAGGACGTTACCCGAGAGTTGCCGACCCTGCTTCAGTGGCGGGAACTCTTCACTGAAGGTGAAGAGCCCGAAGCCTGGGATGAAACGATGTCAAAGCTGTACGAAGAGAACTTTTTCGCCTTCCAACCCGCCGGGTCAGTCCCCTCTCTCGAAGGTCCTGCTCTACCGTAGCACCAGACCATCAACNGTCAGACGACCGNCGCGGATGGTGAGGACGCCGTTTAGTACGGTCAGCGCCGGGTGGCCGGCGAAATCCGGATCAAACCCTCCCTTTATGACCACCGGGTGCTGAATCGTCACATCTTCCACAAAGGATAAAGCCTGGGCCAGGAGGGTGGCGCCGTCGGGTGCATTGCTGCAGGCCGACTGGAGCGTGCCGTAATAGCCGGGAATGGGGGTGTCGACCTTCACCAGGGACGACCGGACGAATGTCGCAGTCAGCCCCCGATTGTCAGTCATGGCAACCTGGCACGCACCGGAACCGGAGCAGGCCCCGCCCCAGATGCCGAAGCGGGAACCGCCGCCCGGGGTGGCGAACACGGTCACCGCAGTGTTCTCGTCGTAGCACCCGAGACAATTTCCGCCGATGCAGGTCAAACCCGCGGGGTAGCTATTCAGGGAACCGGCGCCGGAGCCAGAAATCGTAGTGGCCAGCTCGAATCGCGCCCCCTTGGCGACCGTCACTGTCAGCTGCTGGGATGCGGTGTAGCCCATGCCGATGTCCGCCGTGACCGTCACCAGGTGCACACCGGCCGACTCCGCATGCGCGCTGCCGCTCAGTGTCGCGGTCCCGTCGCTGTTCGGGGTGAATACNATTCCGGCAGGCAGAGTCCCCGATATGCTCAACGCCGGGACGGGATATCCGTCGGCGGCAATGCTGAATGCACTGTTCTCGCAGGTGAAGAAGGAAGACTGGGGAAGTAGCGTCCAGGTCGGCTTCCTGACGGGCAGCACGGTGGCGCTCGCCGCTTGGGAGACGTTCCCCGCGGCGTCCCTGACGAAGGCGTACAGGGTATGCAGACCGTAATTGCCCAGCGTGACNTTGAACAGCTGGTTGCCGTAATACCATTGCCACTGGCAGCTGGCGGAGTTGTCGAGCTCGGTCAGGCAGTACCAGGCGACCGACCCGTTGTCTCCGCCGACCAGNCCAAAGGGGATGGTCAGGCCGGGATAGCTGGCGGGAAGCACGAAGGCGACCACGACCGGCGCGGTGCTGTCCGGCATGGTGATGACGACGGACCCGGGGGACGACGGTAGCGATACCTTGCCGGTTCCGTCCCTGACAAAGGCATACAGCTGCCTGGTGACCGGGATTGCCTGGGGGAAATCCCCGCTAAAGGTGTAGTGCTGCGGCGCCGACGGGCTCCAGGAACAGGATGCGGCGCTGGCGCTCTCGGACAGACACCAGGACAGAGGCCCGACGGGGGCGGGATAGGCGTAAATATCGACAGACACCGGGACGTCCCGCGAGCTCGACTGGTAGGGCACGGTGAGATACGCGGAAGGGGGAACCGTCTGGGCGGCGCTGATGGCTATGGTGAGCGTCCCCGCCGCGCTCTCCTCGGTCCCGTCGTTCACCGTGAAAACGATGAGGTCCTGTCCGAGAAAGCCGGCGTCCGGGGTGTACAGCAGGTGCGGGGCCGTGCCGGTGAGGGTCCCGTGGGACGGCGGCGTCACGACGCGATAACTGAGCGTCGCCGCCCGGGAACTTCTTCCGGTAAGGGTGACCGCGGTGGCACTCCCCCCAACGAGGGAGAGCGCCTGGTTGTCGGCGACCGCCCCGGTTAACCGGACGTAGCCGACGCCGTCCCTGAAGAGGGCGAAAAGCAGGGAACCGTCCCCGGAAACCAACAGCGGCACATACCCCTGGGACTGGCCCGGCATGGCGGACGTCCCCTTCATCTGGTAGCTGGCCAGCTCGGCGAAGGTGGCGCCATCGTAGGCTTTCAGCAGGTTCGCCCCGTTGAGGAGGTACACGACGTCCTTTTGGGGATCATAGGCGATGCCGTACGGGGTGACGGAAAGGGAACCACTCCAGCCGAGCGTGCCATTATAGATATCCAGGGAGTTATTGAAGGAGAAGGAGCCGGTGGATTCCGTGGCGAATCGCGAGCAATCCAGGTTCGGGTACACCGGCCCGTAGATGTTCAGGAAAGGGGTCACGCTTTGCTGCTGGACATGGTAGATGCTGTCGTGGCCGTTGCCGTCATAGAGGCCGATGCACTGCCCGCCCGGACCGGGCGAGAACGTGGAGGACCATCCGGAAGGAATCGTCGCCACGATACTAACGGCGCCTGTGACGGGATCGTAGCGTCGCAAGGGCGCTGAGCCGGAGGGACTTCTCCCTGCCGCGACGACCGCTCCGTCACTGCCGAAGGCAACCAGCGTCGTTGCCGGTTCGTTGGCAGCCGCGCTGAACGACACCTCCGTCACGGCTTCGCTCCCGAGATCGACGAGGTACATACCGACCCCCGCCGCATTCCCCGCCACCAGGGTCGTTCCGTTCGGAGAGACGGCCACCCCACCCAGGCTCTTTCCCACCAGGTAGGGTGACAGGAAGCTTTGGGACGGGAGGTGGAACCTGAGGACCATGTCCGCCTGCAAAAGGTACAGGATCTGCCTGGTCGGCTCGTAGGCCACCTGCAGATAGCTGCCCGGAATTTCATCGCCCCGCTTCCCTATGATGGTTACCGTGGAAACGGACGGTGCCGAGATGTTGCCACCCGNGTTTATGGCGAAGCNGTAAAGGGTATGGGGACCATAGCTGTTGAAGGTGTACGGATCGGGGAACTGGTTCCAGGAGGAGCACTTTGCGGGGTCGCTGCTCTCGGTCAGGCAGTACCGGATATCGCCGCCGGCCGAGCCTGGCGTGGTCACCCATATCGTCAGGCTCTCGGACAAGGAAGGCACGACCAACGCGGGGATGTCTGGATTTGCCCCCGCTGTCGCGAGGGAGACGGTGGCGGATGCGGACGGGGAAACGTTTCCGGCGGCATCCCTGGCAAAAGCGAAGAGAGTCTGGGGCCGATAGGGGAGGTAGATGTTAGAGAAGTCATAGCTTGCGGGAGGGGTCCCGGTCCAGGTGCAGTTTGCGGAGGAATTGGCCAGGCTCAGGCAGTAACCGGTAACCCCGGCACTGTCGGTCGCCGCGAAACTGGTGATCGGCACGACGAGAGCCGACGAGGTGGCGGGCAGGCTGAAGGAGGAGATGACGGGGGGGATGGCGTCACGGACGACCGTGAACGAGATGGTCCCGACGCCGCTCTCTCCCTGGCCGTTGAGGGCCGCGAAAGTGAAGCTGTCCGTTCCCTCGTACGAGGGGGCCGAGGTGTAGGTAAGGTTCGGCGCAGTGCCGCTGAGCGTCCCGTGCAGAGGTGCCGCGGTGACCTGGTACGAGAGCTGGCTGTTCAGGGGCGTTACCGCCGAAAGTTTGACCAGCGCGGGAATGCCATGGTTAACCGTCAGTGACTGGCTCAGAGCCGCCGGCACCGACAGATCGATGATGCCGATCCCCTGGTCTGCCAGGGCGAAAAGGAGTGCACCGTCCGGAGAGATCCTCAGGTGCCCGCCCTGGCTGAAGCTGGACCCGGCATCATAGGCGGCGGCCAGGGAGAAGTTTTTGGTGTCATAGGCCAAAACGCTGCCAGCCGTACCGGTGGCGAGGTAGACCAGGTCGGCGCCCGGATGATAGGCGAGCCCGACGGTCGAGGGGAAGTAGGCGTCCATGGCGAGGGTATTGCTCCAGAAATACCCGGCGCCTGCCAACTGGCTGCAGTCCCGGCTCACCCCGATTTCCTGGTTGCCTGAGTACGGGGTGACCTTCCAGGTGATCTTCTGGCTGGCAACGTCATAATTGCCGAGGGAGCCGTAATAGTTGCTTTCGCCCAAAGCAAGGCAGCGGGCGCCCGCGCCCGACGCGAGGGTCGCTCCGGTCAGGTTCTCGAGGACNGTGAGCGCGCCGGTGGCAGGGTCGTAGCGGCGCAGCGGACTGCTTGATCCGTCGGAGGTTTTCGACGCCACCAGCAGACTCCCGTCGGCTCCGAAAGCGACGCTGTGGATNCCTGTTTCATTGCCCGAAGGCGCAAATGCTTTCTGGACCACCGAGTCATCGCTCAGCTTTACCAGGTAAATGGAGGTACGGCTCTCGTCAGCGGCAGCNAGGGTGCCCCCGTCGGGTGAGAGGTCGATCCCGGTGAGCTTGCCGCCGGGCTGATAGGGCGGGAGAAAACTCCGGGAGGCAACCTGGTAGCGCAGGATCGATGCGCCGCTTGCGATGTAAAGCGTGTCCCGGGCGGCTGAGTAGACGAAATCGACGGCCTGCGGGGCCCTGATGAAATTTTTCGACTCGCGCACGGTCGCCGTGGCCGGCGCTGATACATTGCCGGCCGCGTCCCTCGCGAAGGCGTAAAGGGTATGCGTGCCGGGCCCGGTGACGGTGCAACTACCGGGGGCGGTGGCACTCCAGGTACAGGCGTCGGGATCATTGGTCTCGGTCAGGCAGTAAGCGCTGACAGCTATATTGTCACTGGCAAAGAGGGTGACTGGAAAAGTGAGGCTTGTGTAAGAAGGCGGTGCGACGAAGCCTGTGACGACGGGGGGGACTTTATCAGGGGCCAAAATCGTATAGTTCTGGGTTTTGACGGCTTCAGCATTGGAAGCCTTGTCGACCGAATAGTAACGAAGTACCGTACTCTCGACAATGCGGATCTGATTTCCCAGGTACGGTGTCGTTGGCTGGCAGNCGGTNCCAAGGCAATAGAATGTTCCGGCGCANCCGCTGTCGTAGTAATCGTAACACGATAGTGAGACAGTCAGGGAACTGGGAAAGGTCTGGTCCGTCGAGTATGAGTATGGGTAGACTGATGTGTTCGGAGGAGTGACGTCAGCCGATAAGGCCTGCAGGGGAATAGAGCAGACGAAAAAAGTGGCGATTCCCCAAAAGGCAGTGAACCATTTCATAGAGGGCCCCCAAAAAAGAACAGCAGCATGAAAACATGAAAGCATGAAAGTACAATTAAAAAGCGGCTCTCACACTAACACGCCTCGCTCTTGCTGTCATCTGAGAAAGTGACTGGCTGTGGGGGACCTTGGTACGTTGTGAAAGTTGTTACGATCCCTGCGGCTATTTGCCAGACAGGGCCACCCTTTCAATCATTAANTAGATTGACTCATTGTAATCACTACAGTAAATTGCCTCAAAAACGCTCACTTCGGCTGACGTCCTACCCTACCCTTTTGACCTTATCCCGAATGCGGCTTCTCCGAGTCGAACCCGAGACCCCGAGCAAAGGATTTAACCATGCGGGAAGATCATCCAGCAGCACCCGGAGAAAAGATGGATTCATCAAAGGGTAACGCTTTCTCCTCCATCCGGGGAAGACTCGTCAGCTTGTTGCTGCTGGTGCTGGTGCCCATCTTGCTTGCCCAGGCATACTTCGATTATGTCCGANACCAAAGCAAGAAAAGGGTCGAAAGCGAGGCAAACCTNCACCTTGCCCGGGCTACGGCAAAATCTTTCGATACTTTCNTGCAGGACGTTCTCCACCAGGAATTGGCAATTGGTCTCGCTTTTACCTCGTCGCAGACCTTGTCCGACAAAGAAAAAAGCAGATTACTTTTGGAGAACCAGGCTGGGAACCCGGCTGTCTGGCACTTTTTCTGGGACAATCCTGCGGGGATAGTGACGGCAGCCACTGGATCTCAGTTTATCGGAATGAACATATCCGACCGGGAATTCTATCGAGAAATTGTGGCCGGNAAGGNCTGGGTCGTGAGTGACNTGCTCCTTTCCAAGACGACACAACAACCGAGCTTTACTATCAGCCGAGGGATTCGCAATGAGCGGGGTGAGCTGCTCGGCATAATAGTTGCTGGAATCCTGCCTGCCAAACTTGACAGAGTCCTTGCCGTCGAAAGGCCGGGGGATGCGGGAGTGAGCCTTCTGGACAGCAAGGGGATGAACGCATATCGATTCCCCGCAACAAAGTACACCTGGGAGCAGCGCAACTNGCTCAAGCATTACCCCATAATCGGAGAAGTCCTCAAAGGAAAAGAGGTCGTCACAAGCGTTGCATCGGATCTAACCGGGATTAACCGGATTGTAGCCTTCACCCCTGTTCCTTCCATAGGCTGGATCGCGGCTTCCAGCCGCGCCGAAGAAGAGGTAGTGAGGCCGATCATCTCAGCCACTCTTCAGGACACAGGGCTTACTCTGCTCGTTGCATTCGTTTCTCTCCTTACTGCCGTTGCCCTATCTCGAACCATTTCCACCTCCGTCATAATCCTCCGCAACTATGCCCTTTCTCTCGGCCGGGGAGAGGCACTGAACCGCTTGACGATCTCCAGACCTGCCGAGATTAGAGACCTNGCCGAGGCNTTAAACAAAATGGCCGAGGAGATACGCTCCCGGGAGAAGGCCCTGCGGGAAAGCGAGCAGCGTTATTCGGCCCTCTTCGCCAACAAGATTAACGGCATGGTTCACTGCCGTATCATCACGAACGAGCTCGGCCATCCCGTCGATTACCTTGTCCTGCAAGTTAATGAGGCCTACGAAAGGATTATCGGGATCAAGAAGGCGGATATAGAAGGCCTCAGGATTACCGCAGTTTTCCCGGATATCAGGGAGTATGCGCTCGATTATATCGGAATGTACGGCAAGGTCGCGCTGGAAAGTGGTGAAATCAGGTTCGAGGATTATTTCGAAGCGACCGGGCAATGGCTGTCGATCTATGCTTACAGTCCTCTGCCTGGCGAATTCATCGCCCTCTTCACCGACGTAAGCGAGCGCAAGCAGGCGGAACAGGTGCTGAAGGAGAGCGAGGAGCAGTTCCGCGCACTAGCCAATTCCATCCCCAACCTGGCGTGGCGGGCGAACAGTGACGGTTACATCNCCTGGTACAACCGGCGCTGGTATGAGTACACCGGCACGACTCCCGAGCAGATGGAGGGCTGGGGCTGGCAGGGCGTCCACGACCCGGACGAACTGCCGAAGGTGCTGGAGCGCTGGCAAGCTTCCATTGCGACCGGTGAGCCCTTCGACATGACGTTCCCGCTGCGCGGCGCCGACGGCGTCTTCCGGCTTTTCCTGACCCGGGTAATCCCGCTGCAAGACGCCGCCGGTCGCGTGCAGCAGTGGTTCGGGACTAACACGGACGTCAGCAAACTGAAACGCGTCGAGGAGGCACTGCGGGAAAGCGAGGAGCGGCTGCATTTCGCACTGGAATCCTGCCATATCGGGGCATGGGACATCGAATTGGTGGGCAACACAGCCTATCGGTCATTGGAGCACGACCGCATCTTTGGCTATGCGGATCTCCTCCCCGAGTGGACCCTCGACATGTTCCTCCAACATGCGCTGCCGGAGCACCGCGNAGAAGTGGAAGCCATGGTCCGCGAGGCCACGGCCGCGCAAACCGGCTGGACTCANGAGTGCCGCATACGACGAACTGACGGCGAGATCCGCTGGATCTGGTTTTCCGGACGCTATACCACCGATATCTCAGGGCGCCCCAGGGTGGCGGGAGTTGTCCAAGATATCACTGAGCGAAAGCAAGCCGAGATAGCTCTGTGCGAGAGGGAGGAAGACCTCAACGAGGCCCAGCGTCTGGCTCACCTTGGCANCTGGCATTGGGACGCGAAGACCGACGTCACCACCGGATCGCACGAACTGCTACGCATTTACGGCTTCGACCCTGCCACGCAAACAATGCCCAATTTCAAGGAACAGCGGGGGCGCTGCTACCCGGAGGAAGATTGGGAGCAAGTCAATGCCGCCGTTCAAAGGACTTTGGAGANTGGCGCCGGCTACGAATTGGACGTGCGCGTTATCCGCGACGGCGCGGCAATCTGGGTCACTACGCGCGGTGAAGCGACGCGTGATGTCAATGGCCAGATGCTGTGCCTGCACGGCACCGTGCAGGACATCTCCGAGCGCAAGAGCAGCGAGGAAGCGCTGAGACTGACTCAGGAATCGATTGACTGTGCGGCCGAAATGGTCGCCTGGTTCACCCCGGATGGAAGAGTCCATTACGTCAACGACGCCACCTGTCGAACACTTGGATACTCTCGTGACGAACTGCTCCAGATGACAGCACTGGACTTCAGCCCCGGCTTCACCTGGGAGCAGTATCGGGAACACTGGCAGGAGGTTCGAGAGCGGAAATCCTTCTCCCTGGAGACCACGCACTGTCGAAAAGACGGCAGCGAGTACCCTGCGGAAGTCCTGGTGAACTACCTCCTTTATGGAGGCAAGGAGTATATCTTCGCCTACGGCAGGAACATCACCGAGCGTAAGCAGGCCGAGGAGCAGATCAAGGCATCGCTGGCCGAGAAGGAGGTGATGTTGAAGGAGATCCATCACCGGGTGAAGAACAACCTGCAGGTCATCTCCAGCCTGATCAGTCTGCAGGCCAACGACTCGAAGGACGGGGCGGTGCGNCAGGTCCTGCAGGACGTCACCTACAGGGTGCGCTCCATGGCACTGGTTCACGAGAAGCTCTACCAGTCCGCCGATTTGTCCCACATAGATTTCGCCGNATACATACAGGGCCTGCTGAGCTACCTTTGGCGCGCCCACGGGGAAATCGCAGCCGGAGTCCGGATGACGTTCGACCTTGAGCCGGTGTTGCTTCCCACGGACACTGCGGTGACCTGCGGTCTCATCCTGAACGAACTCGCCGTAAATGCCCTCGTACACGCTTTCCCGGACAGCGCCGACGGGGAAGTGACCGTCTCGCTGCAGAGCGGAGCCGACGGTCGAACCAGGTTATGCGTGACAGATAACGGCGTCGGCCTGCCCAGGGACCTTGACTGGCGCGAGTCTGGCTCTCTGGGGCTACGCCTGGTGAAAATGCTTTCCAAGCAGCTTAACTCTACAGTTGAATTCAGCAGTGAATACGGGACGAAGTTCGAGATTATTTTTGAGATTCCAGAGGCTTAAGTGGGGGCTGGGAAGTTACCATGGTGATGTCGACTTTGTACGCAAAGGATAATTCATGACCAAAACCACAGTTCTAATAGTGGAAGACGAGGAGATTGTCGCCGCCGACCTGGCTGCCAAGGTGGAGCAGTTAGGTTATGAGGTAGTCGGGAGCGCAGCAAGTGGGGAGGAGGCAGTCGAATTGGCCTGCCGCCTGAAGCCCCAGGTCGTGCTGATGGACATCCGCCTGAAAGGCGCGATGGACGGCATTGAAGCTGCTGAAGCAATGCTACGCCGACACAGCGCGCCAGTCATATACCTGACTGCCTATTCAGACGCAGCCACCCTGGAAAGGGCAAAACTGAGTCAGCCATACGGCTACGTCCTCAAACCTTTCGAGGAAAGGGAACTGTCAACAACCATCGAAATGGCGCTCTACAAGCACAAGTCGGACCTGCAGCTGCGCGAGCAGCGCGAGTGGCTGCGGGTGACTCTCACCAGCATCGGCGACGCGGTGATCACCTGCGGCACCAACGGCCTGATCGACTTCCTCAATCCGGTAGCCGAGGCGCTCACCGGTTGGAGCATCGAGGAGGCCAGGGAGCGCCCGATCGGGGAGATATTCCGCCTGATCAACGAGCAGACCCGTCAGCCCTCCGAGGACCCGGTGGCCCTCGTGCTGCGTGAGGGACGCCCCAAGATTCTTGCCAATCATACAGCCCTCGTGACCAGGAAAGGGCTCGAAATCCCCATCGAGGACAGCGCCTCGCCGATCCTGGACGCCGGTGGCCGTGTCATCGGTGTGGTGCTGGTATTCCACGACGTTACCGAAAAACGGCGGGCGCAGGAGGCGCTGCGCGTGAGCGAGGAGCGCTTCCGCTCCATTGCCGAGAACATGTCGGAAGGGCTGATGCTCTTTAACCCCCACGGCGACCTTATTTATCAGAATCCTGCATCATTGAAAACCCACGGATATTCTGTGACAGAGGATGGGGGCATCGCTCTGGGGAATCTGGAACCCACCTGGCAGGGTTGGGACGACAAAGGCAGTCCCCTCCCCTTTGACCAGTGGCCGGTGTCCCGAGTTTTTCGTGGTGAGAGGGTCCTGAACCAGGTAGTGCACGCACGCCGCCTGGACACGGGAAAGNAGTTCGTTGCCAGCTACAATGGCACTCCGATCTACGACGCCGCCGGCAGCATGGTCCTTTGTTTCATCACCATTCGCGAAATAACCGAACAGCGCAAAGCCGAGAGGGCGTTGAGGGAGAGCGAGAACCAGTTCGGCGTGCTGGTCCAGAACCTTCAGACGGCGGTGGCGCTGGTCAACGAACACGGCGAGTTCAAGATAGTCAATCAGGCTTTCCTCAGGACATTTGATCTGCCCGATGATGCTAATGTCAAGAATGTCAATGACCGCGACTGGAGCCAGTGGCAGGTTCTTGATGAGTCTGGCTCATTACTGGCCGTGGATGAACATCCGGTCCGTGAAGCCGCATTGAAGGGTTCCCACGTGCGGGACAAACTCGTCGCCGTGAAAACGCCCAAGGGCGAGGAACTCAAGTGGCTACTGGTGAGCGCAGAGCCCATTCTGGATGACCAGGATCAGATCAAAAGGCTCATTTGCACCTATCACGACATCACCTCCCGCAAGCAGGCGGAAGATGATCTGAAAAAATTGAACGAAGACCTGGATAATACGGTTATGCAACGGACCAATGAACTTCGCGAAAAGGACCAAATGCTATTAAAGCAGAGCCGCCAGGCGGCCATGGGGGAGATGATCGGCAATATCGCCCACCAGTGGCGNCAGNCGTTAAATACCCTTGGACTCACGATTCAGCAATTGAAGCTTTATTATGAACTCGGCGAATTCACCGAGGAGTTTCTTGACCAGAGTGTCAGAAGCTCAATGGATCTCCTCGAGCACATGTCCAAAACCATCGACGATTTCAGAAACTACTTCAAACCGGACAAGAAAAAGGCCGAGTTCAATCTGAGTGAAGCAATTGGAAACACGTTGTCACTTGTTGAAGACAGCTTGAAGTGTAAAAACATCAACATTGAATTGATTGCTAATGGTGATCCGGTCATCTATGGCTACCGGAATGAATTCGCTCAAGTGCTACTCAATATTCTGAATAATGCCAGTGACGTCATAGTTGAAAGAGAAAGAGTAAATCCAAAAGTGACGATCACGTTCGGCATCGAAGTGGGCAGTGAAGGCGCGCATTCTGTCATAACCATAGCCGACAATGCCGGAGGCATCCCCGAGGAGATCATAAGCAAAGTCTTTGAGCCTTACTTTTCAACCAAGGGACCGCAACAGGGAACAGGAATCGGTCTGTACATGTCGAAAACCATCATTGAAAAGAACATGGGGGGGAGGCTTACTGCGCGAAACCTGACCGACGGCGCTGAATTCAGGATAGAGGTATAAATGGAATCAATGGCTACGCCCGGTCGGTGATGGCGAAGAAGCGCTCGTCGGTCGGGATCAGGTGATCGGTGAATTCCTTCAGGTGCCGGTGGTCCAGGGCAATGGTGACGTACCCGACCACCCGTCCCTGGGTAGTAAATTTAACTGTGCAAGGTTAGCAGATATACTTAGTGCTGGAGGGCTCATAGTGCCAGTCGCTACAATTTTTCGCGGTCTTACTTTGTGCGCCGTTTCCACAACACTCAACCTGGTCGGAAAATTTTCTAAAGTCACTTCTGCTAGCTCATCGACTGGGGAAATTTTTCGGAAGGCCCCTCAGATCACACAACTTTCAGGAACATCCTTCATCCCTGTCCACCGTATGCTCAACCCGCCACCAACCCATTATCCCTCAGACGAATACATTCAACTCCCAACCAAGAACGATCTCCCGCCGGTTTGAAGCTTAAAGTAACCTTTCAGTACNCTCATCTCCCGGGGAATTATCTCAACGCCGGACCAAATCGCTTTCGGAAAAAGGAAACCGAATTGGTCCGGAGGAAATCCTTAATCCCTGTCNGGTTAACTACTGGGTATAACATCAGAAAAGNAACGAAATCGCTCTCGCCCGTGGGAAATCGCTCTCGCCCGTGGGAAATCGTTATCCNCCGCTGGAAAGCGTTGCACTCGGCGGTAAANCTTTCCAGTTTGTCGGGAGTTCGCCCAACTTTGGAGGAAAGTTTTCAACTGTCCCTAAAGATCCCTCAACTGCGGCGCACAACGCTCAGGTTCCAGGAGTG
>JGI24142J45722_1001088_pt1 | contig 13870 bp, 13 predicted proteins | sample BarGraIncu00431A_FD_45722 | JGI IMG/M metagenome (IMG submission 45722) | reverse complement strand
GGACATGTGTCTCCTCCCTCTCGTCGGCAGTGTAGCAAGTGGGAGTGTCCATTGTCACCAGATTACCTCAAGGCACCTCCTGTTGAAAAGAGCCGCTCGCCAGTGACGGGTGGCGCAGAAGGTAGTAAAATGACAGGTATCGGTTGCGGCCAGGGTCTGCCCTTGTTGCCTGACAGGACCCTGGTCCACACAGAAGGAATTCCCTCACTGTCGTGGAGATCGAGACCCTGCTGGGATCTTCCCGCAGTTTACCTGGGTGTTTCGTTAGAGGAGTTCAGTTCATGAGATGGTTGTCAATCTTACTGATGGTCGGTCTATGCTGCGCTGCCTGCAGTGCCGCTCCAGCTGAAGGCGCCGATACGCTTACCGGGCTGAAACAGTTCAGCGATTTTCCCAAGATCGATATCCAGCGCTTGCTGGATGGTGAAATCCTTTCCCAGCGCGGGCCGTTGATGAAATTTCCCAACGGCATCTCGTCCCAACTTGTTTTTGCTGTTCCCGGGTCCCCGGCCGAAACTGTCAAACGGCTCCAGAGCTGGGACGCTAAGCGCTGTCCGGCGCTTAAGGTGTACGCGTCGCAGGAGCTTAGCGACCCCAGCGTGTTCAAGGACTTTGGCAGCTTATACCGCTACCTTGACCCCGCTCTGCGTCCGGTAAAGTGGTTTTTGGACCAGACCAAGGAGACCACCGCAAACAGCTCGGTGTTGAATCTCACCCAGATCGAAGCGGCGGGGCTTGCTGGTTGCGCCCGGAAAGACTCCAGTCCGAAAGCCGTCGGGGCATGCTGGGCCAACCTGTTGCAGGCACGAGCCTCGGGCTTCCAACGCAGCGGTTTCTCCAGCACCCTCCCCTACGATTTTGATATTAACCCGGTTAACCCGGCTGCGCACCTTCGGTTAATGTTACAGGAACAGGCCGGAATCTCGCGTGAATTCGCTTCTCTGTTGCAGAGGGCGGGCCTCGTGGGCGACGCTGCCGGTGTTGCGCCGTTGCGTCCCTCCTACTACTGGAGGCTGTTTCAGGCAGATCACCGCGCCACCATCAGTCTCGGAGCCACCTACGACCTGGAGGTCGGAGACCATTTCCAACGGCTTGAAGTCGAATACTACGTCAGCGGGACCTACTTTACCTCCGCCACGCTCTATGAAATTTGGCCGATCAGGGAGGGGGGCAGGACCGGTTCCCTGGTCTGGTGCGACGTGCTCTGCTCGGCCCCGGCGCTCCGGTTTGCCTCGGGGATCGAACGCCTTGCCTCAGGGGTCATCCTGGTGCTGGAATTTAAAAAAATGGTGCACTGTTTTCAGGACGCTTTTAAAACCCCATGACAGGTTTGGGCCCGGGCAACAAGGGGAATTGATATGGGAAACGGTTTTTTCCAAGCGTTGGTACTGGCTGCCTTGCTGACAGCACTGCTGGGGGGCCCCGTATCGGGTTGGGCCGCCGACACGATTCCGATTTTCCAGGAATTCGATGTCACCCAGGGGATCGTCGGGAGATCGACGACCCTGCGGGACAACCTGCATGTCGGCCCCTTGAGCGAGCTTAACTCCGACGTCAAATACGTCGTCTCGCCGCAGATCAGCAAAGACTTCCTGCTGCGGGTCGGCGCCGAATGGCAGGGTCTCTCATTCCCGGCGCAGCGGCACGCTGCGGCGCCCGACTCGCTGCAGCAGGTCAACGCAATCCTGGGATTCGATTATCAGTTAGGCGAGCAGTGGCTCATGCGCGCCGAGGTGCAGCCGGGCCTGTACGGCGATGCAATCCGGCCTGATTGGCGCACCTTTGACGCACCGATCAAGCTGGGTGCCGCCTACCTTGTCGATGCCGATCTGCAGTGGTTCTTCGGCCTGCGCGTCGACGCCAGGAGCCAATATCCCGTGTTCCCCGCCCTTGGCCTGCGCTGGAAGTTCACCGACGTCTGGACCCTGGACCTGGAGTTTCCCGATCCGCGCCTCGAGTATGACGTGACTGACAAATTCCAGGCGTATCTCGGCGTGGGAATCCTGGCCGGGACCTACNTGGTCAGCGATCATTATGGCAGCGACCGCGGTTTGCCGCAGCTCAATCACGCCACGCTCGATTATACCGAGGTGCGGCTGGGCCCCGGTTTTTCCTGGAAGGCTCGCCCCAATGTTACCTTGGAAGCCGAAGCCGGGTATCAGCTCTACCAAACGTGGGATTTTTTTGATCAGCACATTAGCCCGAGCAGCCGCCCGTTACCCTACTTGCAACTCGCCGTTCACGCCAGGTTCTGAAACGATCAAAACTGGTCCGGTGTCAGGGTAAGCTGCTGCTGGCAGCTTCCCGGGCTCACCGTTTTTGCCTTCCAGGATGAGTTACTCAATCGCACAACCAAAATAACGACCCGTGGGAGAACGCCATGCCCTTGCCCGACCCAGATCAGGAAAAGGCGCGACAGGAAAAGGAATTGGGCATCTGGCAGCAGATAGCTTTTGCTTCCGGACTTTTCCAGGGAGATGTCACGGTACGCACCCTTTTGGAGTCACTTGTCGAAGGGCTCGTCATCATCAACAGTGCCGGGCTCATTCTTCTGGTCAATTCCCGCGCCGAGCAGATGTTCGGTTATCAGGCAGCGGAGCTGGTCGGCAGGCCTCATGAGGTACTTATTCCTGAACGCTTCCGCAAGGCGCACGAAGTGCACCAGTCGCGCTATTTCGCGGCTCCCAAGACCAGATCCATGGGCGAATTTCTCGACCTTGCCGGACTGCGCAAGGACGCCAGCGAGTTCCCCTTGGCTCTTAGTTTGAGCTTCATCGAGACCTCCAACGGCATTTTTGTGCTGGCCATGGTGAGCGACATCACACTGCGTAAGGAGTACGAGAAGCGCCTGCTGGAAACCGAGGAGATGTTTCACATACACGCCGCGGCGGTGCAGGACTACGCTGTTTTCACGCTTGACACCCTGGGGCGGGTCCTGCGGTGGAATGTCGGTGCCGAGCGGTTGAAGGGTTACCGGGCGGAGGAGATCGTCGGCAGACATTTCTCCTGTTTTTATCCGCAAGAGGAGCGCGCTGCCGGGAAACCGGAACACGATCTCCAGGAAGCTGCGGTCTCGGGGCAGATGGATTCTGAGGGTTACCGACTGCGCAAGGACGGGAGCCGGTTCTGGGCTGAGATTAAAATAATCGCCCTCTATGATGAAAGCGGGGCGCTACGAGGGTTCACCAAAGTCATCCATGACATTTCCGCCTACAAAGAAGCCCAAGAGGCGCTGCGCAAATCCGAGGAGAAGTTCTCCAAGATCTTCCAATCCGCACCCGTCATCATCACCATTACCAGCATGGCGGAAGGGAAGTGCATCGATATTAACGACAACGGTTTGCAGGTTCTGGGTTTCCTGCGCGAGGAGATTGTCGGCAAGACCATGCTGGAGCTGGGAGTCTGGGAAAGCGCGTCGGTGCGGGACCGGGTGCTGCGGCTTCTTGAAGAGAGCGGAGTGATCCGGGATCTGGAGATTAATTTCAGGGCCAAGAACGGCAAAACGATTATCGGGCTTTACTCCGCGGAGCCTATCGTTTTTAACGGTGAACAGTTCCTGATCAACAGCGTAAAGGACATCACCGAACGCAAACAGATGGAAAATGAGATTCTCAGGCTCAACACCGACCTGGAAACTGCCAACAAGGAGCTGGAGTCGTTCAATTATACGGTTGCCCATGACCTGCGCCAACCATTAAACGCATTGAATAGCTACTGCCAGGTAATCGACAGACTGTTCGGCGACCAGCTCCCGGAGGGATGTAAGGGATATCTCCAGGACGCGTACCAGGTAACCTTGCGCATGAATCGCCTCATCGAGGTCCTGTTGAACTTTTCGCGCATGGGGAGGGCCGAACTGCACCGGGAGACTGTCGACCTTGGCATGCTGGCCCGCGAGGCCGCCTTGTCGCTGCAACTGGTCGGGCCTGAGCGCCAGGTCGCTTTCAGGATCGCGGACGGGATGGTGGCTCAGGGCGATGGGAGCCTGCTGCGGATAGCGCTGGACAACCTCCTCGGCAACGCCTGGAAGTACACGGCCGAGCGCGAGAAGGCGATAATTGAATTCGGTGCCAAGGTGGTAGACGGATCTTTGACCTATTTCGTCAAGGACAACGGGTCCGGGTTCGCCATGGCGGATGCTGACAAGATTTTTGCCCCGTTCCAGCGCCTTCCTGGCGCCGAAAAAAGCGCGGGGTTCGGAGTCGGTCTGGCGACCGTGGAACGGATCATCCGGCGCCACGGCGGAAAGGTGTGGGCGGAAGGGGAGCCAGGCCGCGGCGCCTGCATCTATTTCACCCTAGGTTCCTCTTTGCGCCCGGATGACGAGCCTCCCCGCGGCGCTTGACCATGGCTGGTGCCAGCCTTTAAAGGTAGGGGCCTTAAACAGGCCGGGGGAGTATTCATGGAAAATCACGGCGTCCGGCGCGATTTCGGTACGACATGGAGAGAGCGTCTTGCGGAGGCGCGTGGCAGGGCCGCCACGACCGGCCCGGAATTGAGTAGCATGGAGATTGCCAACCTGCAGAGCGCGGTCGACCCTCGATGTGTCGTCACCGGAGAACAAGGCACTTCTGTGGTCGGGAAGAGATATCCCGACCGCAATCAGGATGGATGAGGCTGCCCCCGATAGCGCACTATGGTGGGACAAGCTCTCTTGCCGAGAGGCTGAGGTGTTCCGGAAGCTTGGAATCGGTTATAGTGTGGAAGACACCCCTGGCGGAGAGTTCTTGGTCAATGCCCGACTGAACTACCCCGAACACGATGCGCTCTCGAAGGTTGCCCGAAACTTGTGGGAAGTGCTCTCTGCCCGTTTCGTCCGCGCTGCGCTAGGACGCGTGGAAGTCATCGCTGAGGGTTCCTTCGATGAAAGTGTATTTAGAAAAGTTGAGTTGGACGCCGTTCTCTCTAATGGGAGGATCACAGCCGTGAATGGCCTCGATCGAAGCCTTCTCCCGTCGGACGCAGCTGAGGCGTTCTTCCTCCTGCGGCTTTGGGACGTCGAACGTAGCCGCCGCTATTCTGAGTTCATCGCCTCGGCTGCCGACGCAACACCCAACGAGCGCGCATCGGCTCTTGACGACTTCCGTGAGTTACAGCTCTGGTTTGAACAGGATTTCTTTGAGCAGCTCGGACCCGAACGCGAACTCCCTGCCTTACCAGTAACGGTGGTTAGCGCTGTCGACCAGTCCATGGAGGCTCGCGCTTGGAAGTACTCTGTTGCTTGGAGGGAGTTCATTCGGGAAACGGGGCAGTCAGGCGGTTCAGATGGCCTATAATTCCACCGGTTATCTCGTGGAGGCGGAGGTAACTGGAACCAGCTCGTTCCTTGCCTTAGACTTTCCGAAACTGACGGCGGAACAAAGGATAATGGTTGACCAACTGTTGCCTCGTTTGGTTTTTTCCGCGATAGTCCTTGCGCCGTTCGCGCGACTGAGCAATTCCAAACCGGGAAAAATGCTGGCTGCGAAGGGGAGGTCAATGGGACGTGCATCTGTCTTTAGCCTTTACGTTTTGCTGACAGTGTGCTTATCTGGCAGCATGACTGAGCGGAGCTACTACAGCGCGGTCGGCACTTTTGTAGGACAATGGAGATAAAATGAACAACAACGAGTTATTGCGCAGTATCCGGGACGCCCTGCAGCTTGAAGACGCGACCATGGTCCAGATATTCAAAGAGGCGGGACGTGAGTTCGGGCCGTCGGCCATATCCGCCTTCCAGAAAACCGAGAGCGAAGACAACTACATCCCGTGCAGCAACCCCGTCATGGCGTTTTTCCTCGATGGCTTGATCATCCATAACAGGGGAAGGCAGGAAGGGAGCACGCCTGAAGCGGCGAAGCCGGTTGCCGAACTGAGCAACAACACCATCCTTAAGAAACTGCGCATCGCTTTGGACTTGAAAGAAGAGGACCTGGTCGGGATCTTCAACCTGGGTGGCGTCCCGATGACGAAGCACGAAATCACGGCGTTGTTCAGAAAAGAGGGGCACAAGCACTACAAGGAGTGCGATGACAAGCTGCTGCGCTCTTTCATGAAGGGAGCCGCCCTGAGCCGCAAAGGTTGAGTGGAGGTAGACCGGAAGTCTGACTTTGTGACTAGAAATTAGGGAGGAACTGTTGATGCTGGATCTCAACTGCGCCTCACACTGGAAAAAGGAAACGGAGCCCTGCGGGGCTCCGTTCTCATTGACGGGATAGTCGCCGTGTTGAATCCTCGCACCGGCGGGTTACTTCAGCGATGATTCGTTTGTGCTTCGACTCCGCTCAGCGAACACCTCCCTGAGCGGAGTCGAAGGGCGACAGGGCCTGAAGAGTCAACGCAAGATGAAAGACAAGACAGCCGCAGGCCGTCAGGCCACCTTGAAATCGCTCATCAGTTTCTTCAGGGCACGGGACTGTCCGGCCAGATGAGCCGCAGCCGCGGCGGTCTCCTCCGCTCCGCGCGCCGTGTTGCCCACCACTTGGTTGATCTGCTGAACGTTCATGGTAACTTCATTGGTGGTGGCGGTCTGCTCCTCGGCGGCGGTCGCTATCTGGCTGATCTGCATGGAGACCTCGCTGATGCGCCCCAGAATGTTCTCCAGCGCCTGGCCGGATTCCTGCGATGACAGTGCCCCTTTCTCCACCTCCTGAACTCCATCCTCCATGGTCTTGACCGCTTCCTGCGTTTCGCTCTGAATGGCCTTGATCATCACGCCGATCTCGCGGGTTGCCTTGGTGGTACGCTCGGCGAGAGCGCGTACTTCGTCGGCCACGACGGCGAAGCCGCGCCCCTGTTCCCCGGCGCGAGCCGCCTCTATGGCGGCGTTCAGCGCGAGCAGGTTGGTCTGGTCGGCAATGTCCTCGATGGTGCCGATGATGTTGCCGATCTCCTGGGAGCGGGAACCGAGGGCCTCGATGGTGCTCGAGGTCTGGCGCACCCGGTCCGCTATGACGCTCATGCCGAGTATGGTCTCGTGCACGACTGCCGCGCCCGCGTTGGCCGCGTCGATCGACTGGCGGGAAACTTCCGCGGCCATGGTGCAGTTGCGGGCGATCTCCACGCTGGTGCTCGACATCTCCTGGCTGGCGGAGGCCACGGTCCCCGCCTGGGTCGCCACTTCCTCGGCGCCCCGCGCTATCTGCTCCGAGGTTGCGTTCAACTGGTTGGAAGCCGCGGCGATCCCCTCCGAGATGTCCACCGTGCGGGTGACCTTCTGGCGCAGGTTACTCACCATGTCGGCGATCGCCGCCATGAGCAGCCCGACCTCGTCGCTCGACCGGGCTGTCACCACGAGGCTCAAATCCCCCTCGGCAACCCTGTTTGCCACACCTACGGCATCCCGCAAAGGCTTCACTATGGAGCGGGTCATGAAAATGCCGAACCCGATGGAAAGCAGGAAGCTTACTATCAAAAGGACGCTCATCTCCAGCTTGGCGGTCGTGGCCTCCTCCCGGTTGGCGGCGAGCGTCTGCTTGAGCGCTGCTTCCTTTTCGGCCACCAGCTTGTCCATGGCTTCCTGCATCTGGGAAGCACCTTTCTGGACCTCGTCGTTGAGTACCGCTATCGCCTCAGCCTTTTTGCCTGCGGCATCGAGTGCCATCATTTTTTTGACGCTTTCGTCCGTTGACTGCCGGATGCGCACAAAGTCTGCGGTGCCTTTGCGCTCTGCTTCGGTAGTCAGCGTTTTCTCGAAGTCGGCCGTCACCTTGCCGAGTTCCCCGCGCAAAAGGTCGAATTCTGCGAACTGGGACTTTTGCTGCTGGGGATCGGTGGTGTAGACGATGCCGCTCAGCTTCCCTTTGGCCTGCTGGAATTTGTTGGACATCCTGGAAACGAGCCCCATGGGGTAGATCATTTTCTCCGACATGGTGTCCGAGCTTTCGCTGAGACGCTGTATCTTCTGGATACCGAGCCNGCCAACTAGGGTGCCAATTAAGGCGACCATNAATAATGACAGGGCGAGTCTCGTACCAATCCGCATATTGCTCAACATTTTACCGCTCCTTCACAGCTTTTTTAAATTTGCTCTCTGCTAAATGCAACATTATGGTGTAAGTGTTATCTGACGTGGGGCGTACCAACATGCTATCGGTTCCTATGCGACGATTCTTGAGTCTTATAATACGTTTTAGGCGAAAGGAGGTGACGATGATGTGTTATGGCTAATACGCTGACATCTTTGGTAGGGGAAAAGAGTGAATGAAAATCCTAACGAAGAGACTGACGGCGCTGCACGACAGGCANTGTCGCACCCCGTTCTGTCCGGAGGAGGAACAATGGACTTTGACAAAGATAATATAGACGAATTCACCTTGGCGCTACTCTATCTGGTGTCCCACGACAGAGAGGAAGGTTTATGGTGCGCGGGCCTGGAAAGGATTTGACTGGGATACGCTGGACAGGCTCCAAAAGAAGGGTTTCCTGGCTAACCCTGTCGGCAAGGCGAAGTCGGTTGCCATGAGCGTGGAAGGCTTTCTCAAGGCCAAGGAGCTTTTCGAGCTTCACTTCACCAAGAACTCCGGGGCGAGGGTGGTCCCTGAGCGGAGTCGAAGGGCGACGACATAGCCTAAAGTTACACAGAAACCATCCGAAGACCTAAGCTGGACTGGAACTCACTCTGTCTGTGCCGAATAAAGGTCCTGATTCAATTCAACTAAGAGAGGGATTTACCGCGATGCCCGTCCTACCGATTGTTTTGAGAACCGACCACCTCTGCCGTGCCGTTTCGGGCCGCAGCCTCGTTGACGACGTCTCCGTCCAAGTCCGCTCCGGCGAGATCCTCGCCGTCGTAGGCCCCAGCGGTTCGGGAAAGAGCTCGTTCCTGCGGCTTTTGAACCGCTTGGACGAGCCGACTTCCGGGACGGTGCTTCTCGATGGCGTCGACTACCGCCAAATAGCCCCCGGTGAGCTGCGCCGCAGGGTCGGCATGGTGACGCAGCGCGCCTTCCTCTTCCCGGGATCCGTCTCCGATAATCTTAGCTTCGGTCCGAGACAGCGCGGCGCGGAGCTCCCGCAGGGCCAGGCTCAGGAGCTGCTGGCACGGGTAGGCCTTGCCGGCTATTTGGCGCGCGACGTGGCGCACCTTTCCGGCGGAGAGGCGCAACGCGTCTCTATTGCCCGTGCCCTTGCCAATGATCCCAGCGTGTTGCTACTGGATGAGCCCACCTCCGCTCTGGATGAGGCGGCCAAGTCGGGGGTCGAGTCNCTGCTCCATGACATCATACGCGAACGCGCACTTACCTGCGTCATGGTCACCCATGACACCGCTCAGGCTGCGCGCCTGGCAACGGGCGTGCTGATGTTGGAAAACGGCCGCGTCATCAAGACGGGCACCGTAAGCGAGGTACTGCATGCTTAACCGGCTCTTCACCGACCAACTGCAACTGGGCCTGGCGCAATCCGCCGCAGCCGCTTTATTGGCCTTCGCGGTCGTGCTGGCGGCCCGCGGGCGTAAGGTTCATTTCGAGGCAGAGGCCGCGGTCGCACTGCTGCGCGGGCTGCTGCAGATCATTGCCGTCGGTTCNGTGCTGGTCGTGCTGCTGCGCGGCCCGCGCTGGAGCGCCGCATTCCTTCTGGCGGCGATGATCCTTGCGGCCGGCGCCATTTCCACCAAGCGCGCCAAAGGGATTCCCGGCTCCTACCTGGTCTCCACCTATGCGATCGCCTGCGGCGCCGGGTCGGTCATCGCCATCATGACCTGGCTCGGGGTTATTGACACGGCAATCACCTCGCTCATTCCGGTGGGGAGCATGCTGATCGCCAATGCCATGAACACCAATGGCCTGGCGCTGAACCGGTTTCGCTCCGATATCCTCGCGCATGCGGGCGAAATCGAGGCCGCGCTGGCACTGGGAGCGAGCCCCAAACAGAGCATCGCCCCCTACGTGCAGGCGTCCTTCGAGACCAGCCTCATCCCGGCCATCGATTCGCTACGCTCTTTGGGGATCGTCTGGATTCCCGGACTGATGGCGGGGATGCTGCTCTCCGGTTCGCGCCCGGTGTATGCGGCGATCTACCAGTTTGTCGTCATGGCGATGATCTTCGCGGCTTCGGGCCTCACCTCGCTGGTCAGCACCGCGCTGATCCGGTCGCATGTCTTCACGCCGGCCGAGCAGTTGCTGCTGCGCCCGGGGGATCCGTCAAGAAAGCCGGAATCGCAGGGGTGAAAGGGGAGATGGCCTCGGAAAAACGGGTGAACACAAGGTTCGCCCCTACGCGCATCTTGGGGACCTGGTGGGGCGAACCTTGTGTTCGCCCATCCCCAAACCAAGCGCCGCGACAGGGGTGCATATAAGTTCAGAGAGGTCCAGAAGTCCCCTCTCCCGGAGGGGAAGGGTGGGGACAGCAACTTCGACTGAACTCCGCCCGGTGTGGATTGGTACTCACCAGGAAGGATAAAAAAAGGCCCGCCCNCGGTCGGGGGCGGGCCTTTCGTCGTTTTTAGAACAGCTTGAGGACGGACTGAGCTGCCTGCGAGGACATGGATAGCGAGGTGGTGCCCAAAGACTGACGGGTTTGCAGCATCAGCATGTTGGCGCCTTCCTGGTTCATGTCTGCCAAGGTCAGGTTGTCGGAACCGGTCTGCAGTGTGCTGATCATACTGTCAGTGAAGCTCTGGCGGGTGGTGATGATGTTCAGGTTAGCGGCAAGCGTCTGGGTGCTGGTGCGTAGCGAGGTGATGGCCGAGTCCATCCTGGCGGAATCCGCGGTGATGCTGGAGGTCGCTTGCCAGTTGCCGCCGGCGGCGCCGGCTGCGGTGAGGCTGAGACCCGCGGAGTTGCCCAGAAAGCCGACCACCGCGAGGCTGGAGCTGGAGTTTTCGTTGAAGTTGACTGTCAGGGTGGTCGTCGCGCCGTTACTGTTGGCCAGGAGGTTCAGTCCCCGGTAGCTCGAGTCCGATGACATCTGGTCGATCTGGGTACGGATGGTATCGTACTGTGCCGCAAGCTTCGACTGGACTGTCGTGTCACTGGTGGAGAGAGCCGACTGCGCGATGCCTTTGGCCGCCTGGATGAGACCGGTGATGGCCGTGATGCCGGCGTTGGTGGCTGAAACGGTCTGCACCGCCTCGGACATGCCGTCCTTTTTGTCGGACAGGTCGCCGGCGCGCTGGGTGGCGTTCTGGGCTGCAAAGTAGTTGGTCGGGTTGTCGAGAGCACTATTGACCTGCTTTCCCGAGGAGAGTCTCTGTTGGGTCCGGTTCAAGAGGGTGCTGGTGTTCTGCAGGTTGAGCAGGTTGGTTCTCATTCCTGCGGTGATTGAAATGTCGCTGATTGCCATGGTCTTCTCCTTTTCTGGGTTTTGGTTATCCCTGCATTCTTGCGGATGGGGTCATAACGTTGATTCGATTGATGCCGAGCTCTGTTTGTTCAAGGAATACTTACCCTGGCACCCCTTGGAACGCCGGTAATTTTCAATCATCTTGGNGGTCTCATCGGCAGCAATTGTGGAGGAAATGTGCAAAGAAAAAGCATCAAATGGGGAGGGATGGAACTCAAGGTTTAGCTCTGGCGGCAGAAACGGGGATTGGATAAGTCAGCGAGGGTTGGGCTTTGGGGACAGTTGGTGAGGCTTTTTCGCTAAGGGGAAATAAGGATCAGCGGGTTTTCGGCTTTTTAGGTATTGAGTCCGACACGTCCTATTGGCTCCTCAACCGGCTTCTCCAATAGGTTGGACGTCTTTTGTGATGGGCCACAGCGACTATGAGTATCAGGTCGGTATCGTGGGAATAAAGCAGACTGTATGGGAAATGGGACAATGTTTTTTTACGGATGCCGTCGCGAACAATTTTGGCAGATTTAGGATGAGAAACAATCACCAGTATCGCGCGGTGCACTTCAGCAATGAAAGCTAAACCGACCCCGGGAGCTTCGCTTTCGTAATAACGGGAAGCCTCCCGAAATTCCTCGTCTGCTTCCGGTAGGAACTCGCTGTTCATGCCAATTCAGCGATGGCCCGTTGGAAAACCTCGTTGGCAGGTACACCTTGGACCTTCCCGGCGCGGTATTCAGCAAGTCGCCTTTCTGCCTCATCAAGCCAGAGTCGCTCAACTTCCGATGCAGAGGGTTCGTCTAAACTGAGAAGCAGCTTGCCGGCAAGCTTAGCCCGAGCCTGAATGTCCAGATTAAGGGCCTCAGATTCGATTTTTTTGACGGTCATCGGCATTATGACTCTCCTTTCTTTGCCTTAACATTTACACTAATTGAGCAACTTTGACCATAGTCTTTCCGTTTTGCTAAAGGTTGTATCGTGAACCCCGACATCGCACCGTTGGGGTTCACGATGAGACTTTTCAGCGCCAACCTACGGAAGCAATTGTGCCTGCAGATTGCGCTGGACCGGGTACTAGTAGCTCCTCCACAATTCCAGTCCCTTGTACGACACCTGGAACCCGAACTTCTTGAGCGCCGCGGCGTAGGGCGAGGTCGCGGCGGCCTCCCGGTTGATGCGCTCGACGAAGACCCGCTTCAGCGGGTTGAATTCCCTGGTGAGCAGCACCCTGAAAAAGGCGAGATATTCCGGAAGTTGCGGGTCGTCGGGCGCGATCGTCAGCTCCAGGTCCTTGCCGTAGCGCCGGGAGACTAGGACTAGACNCACGCCGCGATAAACCAGGTGTGTGGAGGGAAGGCGTGCCGGGAGCCGGTCGGGGAGTCCCGCCAGACCGCTGCCGCAAAGGGAGGCGGGATCGGTCGCGTTCAGCCAGTAAACTGTGTCACCCGGCAGTCCCCTGGTGAGGCTGCGATAGGCTTCCTGGGACATGAACTGCAACCCGGGGATGCCGTTGAAAAAATTGCCCGACAAAAGCTCTCCGGAAAGCTCCATGATGCGCAGCGTCCTGAAGAGCCCGTGCCACTGCAGCGCCGGCAATTCTCGCANCAGCAGTTCGCGAAACAGGACGCCGTAGCGGTCCAGCAGTACGCGCACCCGGTCCTTGTTGAGCTCCTCTCGAGCCAGCGGATCCGGCAGCGCTTTTTCCCGCGGGAGCAAAAACCAGTTGCCGGCTCCCTCCAGTTCCCTGTGCCAGCGCCGCGCCAGCGTGTGACGCTGGCTCCCCGCCTGGCTCGCCTCGCGCCGGACAAATTTGTTGAGAATCCCTTTTCTTACGCTGGCGAAGGAATCGTTGCTGAGTTCTCCTTTCCAGGCGAGTTTCCAGAGTTCAGCCGTGGTGGTGGCTGCCGGCAGCCCGGAACCAAGGCTGATGNCCGGCAGACTGTAGCGCCCGTTGGGGTCGGGGAGCAGGCGGCCGATCAGCTCGGCGTCGCTCTCNGCTCCCCTTGGCTTACCTCCCTGGAAAAGGTCGAGTTCCTCGGGAAAGGCGAACGCCAACCGTCTGCGGCCGCAGCCAAACCATAACAGGTCGCTGGTCTGCATGAGGCTNTCCATCCAGGAACTGAAGTAGGGCTCCAGGCGCGCGGGGAGTACCTCTTCCTCCCAGACGCCGGCTGGAAGTGGCAGGCCGAGCAATTGGTCGAGCCTGGCGCGCAGATCGTCGAGCGAGGAGCCGGGTCGGGTGAGCCCCTGAAAGGAGGCGAGAAAGAGCGGCAGGGCCGACAACTCCAGCGCTTCAAAGGCCGGCCTTCGGGAGCGTCGCAACATCCGAAGGAGCGCTTCGAGGTTTGCCGCGTCGCAGACCTCCGGCGCGCTGCTTTCCTCGGTGAACTGGTCCAAAAGGACCAGGCCGCTTTCCTCCAGTTCCTGCAGTGCCTCGAGCAGCCTGGCCTCGGGAAGGGCCAGGGTCCGCTGCAGCCAGGATAGCTCCACGGGGCCGTAGTAGCAGAGAAAACCGCCCAGCAATCTTACGGACGACGGGTCCTCTCGGTCGGCTGCTGACTTGCCTGGGAACTTAGGAACTTCAGGGACTCCAGGGACTCCAGGGACTCCAGGGACT
>JGI24142J45722_1001076_pt1 | contig 13950 bp, 15 predicted proteins | sample BarGraIncu00431A_FD_45722 | JGI IMG/M metagenome (IMG submission 45722) | reverse complement strand
ACGAGGTAGCCATGATCGCGTCCGCGTCCATTGGCATCCTGAAGCCTTCGATCTTGACCGCATCGCCGACTTTCACGATGACGTCAGCGTAGTCGTGTCCAAGGACCACCGTCACGATGGTGCTGTCGGCCTGCTTGATCTTCACATAACCCGCAGATCCACGGCGGAACATACCCATGAAACCTCCGCCGTTCTCAGTCGTACCAGCAGTCAAAACCTCTGTAACCGTACCCGTCACCAAGACGACATTAGCACTAGTACCCTGTGGCGTCGTCACGTTCCGCACCTTGGTCGCTGCTGATGCTATGGCCATGCCGCCCGTGAGGAGCCCGGCGATGACAACTGCCAAGACAACACTGCCTATCGTTTTCTTCATTGTATTCTCCCTTCTTACGGGGTCACCCCCGGAGTGCAGCACCCGTAGATGCTGTCACCTCTGGTACGCCGCCGGAAGGGGTTTCGTACGCCCTATCCTGTGAAGAACGCGGGCGTCGGTCGCAATACGGATCCGGCCGCCCGGACTAGCCCACCTGGATGCACCGCATGGAAAGCGAGGCGTTTTGGAAGCCCTCGAACACCGTGGCAAGCACATCGTCGGGCCTGCACAATCCGGCGATGTAGAGGAGAGGGATGTAGTGCTCGTCGGTCGGAACCACCAGCTCCGAGAACGGTGCCACAGTCCGGTACTGAGTCAATTCCTCAAGGTTCCTGGACTCGACGCAACCCACCGGTCAAACGTTTGCGCCCATGCGTACGCAGGAGCCTGCTCGTCGCCCCCGTCCACCAGCCCAAGATTGTGGACGACATTGCCACTGCCGAGAATGAGGATCCCCTCGTCGCGAAGTGGGGACAGGCTTCTGCCCATCTCCATCCGCTGTTCCGGTGCAAGCGACACGTCGAGACTGATCTGGATAACCGGGATAAACGCCAAGAGGGATACATCTGGTGCAGGACGGACCAGGCACCGTGGTCCAGGCCGCGTTCCACCGTGCTTCGCACCTCTGTTTGCCTGGACGTCACCCCGGCGAGTGTGTCCGAGTATCAGGAGTGGAACTGGAAACCGAGATCTATGGAGCAGCGAACTCCGCCGTGAACGTGATCGTCTCTCCGGCGCGACCCAGCTGCGAACCCACCGGTGCAACGCTGAGCAGCCTGGTGTCAGGAGGTCCGCCGCGGGTCACGGTCAAGGTGTAGACACCTGGGCGCACAATGACTTCGTAGGGGACCATTGAGCCGGTCCACTGCTGCGCTCCATTCAACCGGAAGGCGAGGCGTCCCGACCATGCCGTCCCCTTCTGGGTCGCCTGGATGTGGACAACAGTTTCACCTTCCGGCGCCATGACGCGCCTGATCTGTCCAAAGAAAATGGGCAGAACCATCGCCAGGATAACGGAGAATGCCAAGAAGATCGGCAGGCCGCGCTTCGCCTTTGACAGTTTCTCCGAATCGCGCCAGCCGGAGCGTACCTGTTCCGGCCCGGCCGAACGCGCCACTTTGTAGCGGGATCCAGCATGATAGCGGGCCCCGTCCGCACTCCTGGATGCGCGAGGAGCTGTCGTGTATGAACTGCGTGACTTGTAGAGTCTCATGGTTTCGAGTCAGTAGTGTAGCAGACTATGCCGTCGAACCAACAGGGTCGAACTGTGTTACGCACCGTGGCCGGTCAGCCCTGTCACGAATCCGGCACAGCTTGCCTCCTGCGCCGGAACAGCGACTGGAATGCCCTGATGAAGGCAATCATGCCCAGCATTATACCGCCTATCCAGATGATGCCTCCGTTCTGCATAGTCCAGACCGTCGCTTCCGCGGGGGCCATCGCCCTAATCCACTGCACCGTCTGATATAGCTCGAGGCCNCCGAGGGCAAAGAAGCCACCGCTCAGGAGCGCCCCAAGGATGACCCAGCCCCACCCCCGTACCACGAGTGCAACGACCCCGCTCACCAGGCACAGGAGGCCCAGTCCGATCCTCAGCAGGTCCAGCGAGTTTCCCTTGCTCACGGAGAAACCCTGCGCCACCAGCATGGCGACGCCGCCAAGGATGGCAATGAACCCGCCACCCAGCCGCTTTGGCGATGCGGCATCGCGCGTGCGCTGAAGGCCTGGAGCTGCGGTCGCCTTGGAGTACGCAGACGCGCTGTCCGACGGGCTCCTGGGCGCTGCGCCGGGTCCCCCATAGGGCGCCGCCTGCGCGGGCTGAGGGGGAGGTTCCTGGGTCGGTGGTGCCGGAGTCGCCTCCTGAACGTCATCCGACGGGGCCGGATGCAGGTCGGTGACGTCGGCTCCACAATTTGGGCAATGCTTCGATTCGGGCGGCAGAGGTTTGCCACACTCGATACAGTACTTCACAGGTTCCATAGTTGATCCTCCAGGGCAATATCGTATTCTCCGTGCAGGTTCGACGGTTATGCGGTCATCCGTGCTGTGCTCAGTATACGGGGTGGGCGACGGGCTTCAAGGACAACTGCGACGCCTGATGGGACGCTCACTTGACAGGACGGCCCACGAGTGCATGATAAAATGATTGGGTGGGGCAACCCGGATGCTCAGACCATCGTCTCGCCCAACGGCAGATGCACGGTATCATGCCAGAAAGGACCAGGATGAACAACAACCTCGCATACCAGGGCTCGGATCTCATGCTTGACCATTTGCCTCTCGCCAGCATTGCGAGGGAATACGGCACACCTGTCTACGTCTACTCGGCCTCCTCGATCCGCGGGCAGGCCACCCGTCTGATGCAGAGTCTCGGCACGATCGGATCACTCCGCTACGCCGTCAAGGCTAACGCGAACCCTGCACTCCTCGCGCTTGTCTTCAGCATGGGCTTCGGGGCCGACACGGTGAGCCGGGGAGAAATCCAGGCAGCCCTGGATGCCGGCTGTCCTGCGGACCGCATCGTTTTCTCCGGTGTCGGAAAGACACAGGAAGAACTGGTATTTGCGCTGGATCTCGGCATCTTCATTAACGCCGAAAGCGAGGAGGAGCTGGCTGCGATTGCCCGCCTGCGAGCGGGCGCCCATGTCGGCATCCGCATCAACCCCGGCGTCGATGCACACACCCATCAGTACATCACCACCGGGACAGAGGAGAACAAGTTCGGCGTCCCGATCGACGCCGCCCCTGACGTATTCCGGCTGGCCATGGACGCTGGTCTGGTGCCCAACACCATTTCCTGCCATATCGGCAGTCAGATCATGAGCCTCGAGCCCTATCGCAAGACTCTGGCGCGCCTACTGGAACTGCGTGACTCCCTGATGGGCGACGGTATCCCTGTGAGCACTTTGGACATGGGAGGAGGATTCGGCATCAACTATGGGGAAGGCGCCGACTTTGCCGTGGAGGACCTGAAGGCTCTCCTGCGCCGTGATGTCCCCAAAGGCATGAAGCTGTGGTTTGAACCGGGCAGATACATTGTGGGACACGCAGGCACGCTGGTGACACGTGTCCTGTACCGCAAGCGCTATGCCAGGACGTTTGTGGTCGTGGACGCCGGCATGAACGACCTCATNCGTCCCGCGCTGTACCAGGCGCATCATGCGATCCTCCCAGTGACCCNGAGAGATTCAGAGCCAACCCCGTGCGACATCGTCGGCCCCGTCTGCGAGTCCGCAGACTGCTTCGCCCGGGACGTCCCCATGCCGCTGCCTGAGCAGGGAGACCTTCTTGCCATCTGNGACACGGGCGCGTACGGATGGTCCATGAGTTCAACCTACAACGGCCGCCCNCTGCTGCCAGAAGTCCTCATCGAAGACGGAGAGCCGGTCCTCATCCGCGAACGCGGCCTCTGAGCATGCCATGATCCACACGTGCGTCCTCTACGTCTCACACTACGGCACCACATGGGACGGACCCGCTCACAAAGTCGTGCTGGACGGTGACGGCGTCAAGATCAGAGTGACCTGAAGGAAGTATTGAGCGACCGAACTAGTGAACCCCGGCANNNNTGCCGGGGGTTCACTGTTACACAATATTCATCTTACTTTATGCCAAGCTTGCTGTAGAGCTGATTTCGTGTGATGGGAAGGACGTAGACTTTGACCGATCGGCGGCCCCAGTTGCACGCGTCACCATACGAGTTGAAGAACAGGTCAATGCGGTTTCCGCTGATGCTGGAACCCGTATCCGCTGCGACCGCATAACCGTATCCTTGGACATATAGCACCGTTCCCATGGGGATAAGGCGCCGGTCGACTGCGCAGGTGCCGTAGTGAAGCCATAAGCCCGAGTAACCACACAGGTGATCCTTGCCGTTGAGGATCGTGGAGGCTCTGTTCGAATAGGCGGTGGCAGACATGGTGTAGTTGCGCGTGGGCTTGAGATCCAGGCGAGCGGTACCGACGTCATAGATCTCATGGACGACAGGTTTGACGGTCTGCGTCTTGACGACAGCTGAACTGACTGCCTTCTGGGCGACCTTGGTCACCTTGATGGTCTTCTTGAGGAGGCCATTCCGACCCATGACGCTGATGTAACTGCGTCCGACTTCCATGTACGGGTTTTTCTTGTAGACACGCTGATATGCGATGGCCTCGGTCTTGCTGGTGTAAACGTAGGTTGTGCGCTTGACGATGACTTCTTTGTTGTACGGCACCGGATCCGTTGGAGCCGGGCTGACCTTGTCCGCCGTGTTCAGTTTGACGCCGTTCTCCGCAAGAAGCTCTCCGACCGTGCCAACGGTCGAATAGATGGTTTCCTTTGTATGGTCAATGGTAAGTGTGACTGGCTTGGCGCGTACAATGGCAATTTCCCCATGGGGGATGACCGAAGCAACACCCGGGGTTACCACATCTTCCGGGCGCAAAGGACGAGTGTTCGCCTTCGCCAGGACAGTACTCACCGACATGCTGCGGAACGCAATGATCCGCCTCTTAGTGCCCGCATCGTTGACAACATACGCGCGAACGCCTGCACTCCAGAGAAAGAGCCCACTAAGAAGGAGACTCAGGACAGCAAAGAGGAGAACCTTTCTCCTGTGAAACACCTTCATTGGTCTTGTTGTGTGCATAACGCCGCGATTATACATCTGGCTGAAGCGGCTGTAAAGAGACCGTTAAAGAACAAATGACAGGACCGCTCATCTGGAGAGGTCTAGACACATTTACAACACGGGGATGAGTCACTCGCTCCTTCTGCGACCAAAGAATCTGAGGACGAACAGGAACAGGTTAACCAGATCCAGATACAGACTCAGAGCGCCAATGACTGCCGCTTTCTCGGCCTGTGGGTTTTCTCCAGCCATGGTGATGGGGTTCTCGCCGGTGGGATCCAGACTGAGCGCCATCCTGCGCAGCTTCTGGGTATCCCAGGCGGTCAGTCCCAGGAAGACGACGATCCCGACGATGCTGATCAGGAACTCTAGACCGGAACTCCTCGTGAAGATGTTGATGATGGACATACCAATGACGGCAAACAGCCCGAACAGGGCAATGTTGCCGACCCTCGAAAGGTCCATATGCGTCGCCGAACCGATGAGCGACATGGCAAGAAACATGCCCGCTGAGGCGACAAACGCCATCGTGATATCTCTATTCGTATACACCATAAAGATGGAAGACAACGTGAGCCCGTTCACTGCGGCATACGTGAGGAACAGGAGCCCCGCCATCTGCGGAGACATCCTGGCGATGGCGCGAGAGAGCCCGATGACCAGACCGAATTCGGCAACAATGAGGAGAATAAGCACAAGCGGGTTGCCAAAGATCACCTGCTGGATCGCCTGGCTGGTGCCGACGAACCAGGCGATAGCTGCAGTCAGAGCAAGTCCTCCGGCCATCCAGCCATAGACCCGGTTGAAAAATGCCCGGACACTGTCCTCTGGACGTATGACGGTTCCCTGATACTCCATGGAATCATCTCCTTTCTGATGCACCAGATGCCGCTGTGCGGCTTCCAGGTGCACAGCAATCATAGTCGGCCACTTTGCCTTGTCAAGCACGGGTCGGCACGGCGGGCATGATACCGGTGAGCGGTGGTTCACACCTCCGGATCCCTCATGGAATCTTCGGCACAGTCACCATCGCCCTCGGGTCCATGGGGGCAGCCCGAGGACTCGTGACAACCAGCGTCTACAACCTGCGTAAGCACCTCCGCGCCGCACACAACGACGGCTACGCCTGGTACCTAGCTGGACATTCCCCCGTTTGAGAAGTACTTGGGAAAGTTCTCAACGAGTCGCTTCAGCTCATCAGGAGTCTTGAAGGGATCTGGCTTGATGAGGCAGAACAGAACATTGGTCCCTTTGACGACCGCTATGTGCCGTAGCCTCTTTGGGTCCATCGACGCCTCGACGAGTTTCCTCAGCTTTACAATGTCGCCTTCTTCTTCGTAGAGNGTATAGAAGCCCTTTGCGTCTGAAAACTCTGCCTTTCCCTTCGTGAGGTCTTTGGCCTCCCTGATGGCAGGCCCAAAAAGGTAGTAGAAGTTCCTGATAATGTGCGCATCGGCATGCACCTTGAAGCTGGGCCTGAGGACAATATACAGCCGGTCTCCCCTCTTCACGGGATACGAGAACGGCAACCAGAAGAGGCTCTGCCGCGCCAGAAGCGTCAGGGTCATCTCGACTTTCTTGATGGACTTCTCGTTCACGTCATAATCTGCCTTGAAACCGGAATATCCGCCAATCCAGGTATAGAGCTGGTCACGGATAGTGAGGCTGCTCTCGAAACCATGAACATAGTGTTTGATCAGGGTAATGTTCAATCGCCGCCCCTGGTAGAACTGCAATACCGCGACTCCTGCAAGAACAACGAGAACCAATATCCAATTGCCGCTTATGCCTTGCATCTTTTCTCCTTGTCAGACCAGATACTTCAAACACACGTGAAGAAGCTCATCAATGCCTCGTGGAGACTTTCTCAACAATGGAATGTCCTTGACCTCGATCCCCCTTATCTCGGCTTTCATTCTCGTGATAACCCCCTCCTGCTCTTCCATTTTACCCTTGATCTCCTCGGGGGGGTTGGCCATCGCGAAGAATTTGTTCAGAAAGATCGTCCTTACTCGTATCTTGAATGTATCAAGGGATTCGATGATTCTCTTTGTTTCAGACAGGGCAAGGTCCTCTGCCATTGTTACAACATTGACGTAAGACTGCTCGGAGGAAAACATGTCCCTCAAAGCCCTCAGTTCCTCTCGGTAGCTGACCAGTTCCTGCATGACGGGGTCTTCTTTCTCGCTTGAGGAGAGCACGACTCTCTCTCCATCGACTTCGGCCTCGAATTTCCCCCGGACATTTTCGACCATCCCCCGTGTCGAAAGAATCCTTTTCCGCATCTTGATCAGCTGGTCGGTCCACAAGAGAGACACGCGAGGCATCGCAAGCACTCGTATCGTCATGCCTGTCGGGGGAGTGTCGAACACCACCGCATCGTACCCTTTGAGGGCGACGAATTTCTTGATTGCCTCCATCGTGGCGTATTCCTCAATGCCAGGCGAGTTCTTGAGGATGTCGAAATACCCGTCAATGTTCATCGCCGACAGGTACCTGTAGGTACTCTTCATTTTGGCCGAGATCTCATCCAGATATGCTCTGATCATGTCTTCGATATTCACCTCGACAGCGTCAAGGTTGTTACCGACGTGCATGATCCTGTCACCGATTCGGACGGCGAACGCATCCCCAAGGTTGTGCGCCGGGTCGATGGATGCAACAAGTGTTTTCAGACCGCTTTGTGCCAGGCCCGCGCTCCAGGCCGCAGAAACGGTCGTCTTGCCGACGCCGCCCTTGCCAAGAAAAAAGTAGGTTTTCAACCGGCTCTCCTAATCGATGTCGAACGTCCCCAGCGTCTGGGCAAACATATCATCGAGACCAGCGCTTCTCCTGGTCATGACAGAAATCTCCCGGGACATGTGCGGGAGGATTCTCAGGACAACGCCCGTCGGAGGGGACGGTATGCCTGAGAAAACGCTCATCGTAAGAAGGGCAAATATGTTCTCTTCTTCGTCAAGCTGCTTACGGATGAGGGAGGTAGCATCCTCCCTCATCCCCTTGTCAAATGTCCTGAAACTCTTTTTCAAAGAATCGAGGAGTCGCCTCATTCAGTTGATACTTATGGCTTTGCTGTATTGTTATGCTGCCCCTCGTTCCAGCTCTTGAAGAAATTGATCACAAGCATGATATCAAGGATGAGCATGAGAACCACAAATCCGCCCAGTACCACCTGCAGTGCTGGGGCACTGACCGGGACAATCACGAACAGGAACCAGACTAGAGCGGCGAAGACGGTGACCCAGAGGACGAACGTAGGAATAAGGACTGCTGCAAGCATGCCTTTGCCTACTTTCTGTACCTTCTTGACCCAGGTTGCGGCAGTGAGCATTGCGATGGACGCAAGCAACTGGTTTGCACCTGCAAAACCTGCCCACAGCGCAGTGTACATATTGCCACCCTTTGTAATCAACCATAGACCAAGGACCGCCGCTAAGATCGAAGCAACCCATTTNTCTGCAAGGATTCCATGGAGTCCTTTGGAGACTTTCCTGAGTGGCTCGACAAGTTCCTGGAAGGCATACCTTGCAAGACGGTTGGTCGTATCGAGCGTCGTGAGAACAAACGCNGAAGCCCAGAGGCCGCCGAGCGTCTCCCCAAGCTTCACNGGAANTTTAATAACATTGAGCATCTGTCCAAATGACTTGGTGAAGATACCGAGTGCTCCGCCGACNCCGATATCTTTGGAGTTGATAACGGCGGCGCCCACCTGACCGAAATACCCNGCATCAGATTGCATTTTTGCCAGATCAAAGCCGGCTGCGGCAATCTTGTCGGCAAAACCCTGGAACACCGTGAACCCGAATGCTCCAATGGAGGTGATGACGATGGTAGAAAGCATTCCCTCCATGAACATTGCGCCGTACCCTACAAACAGTCCACTCAATTCGCTATCAAGCTGCTTGGAAGTCGTGCCTGACCCGACGATGGAGTGGAATCCCGACAGGGCGCCACAGGCAATAACAAGCGGAACAGTGGGCCAGAACGGCGAAGGCTGCCCCGAAATGACTCTGGCTGCGAAACTCGTGTACGCAGGCCAGCTGAATCCACGGAACGCAAACACCGCTGCAATTGAAGNGATGATTATTCCGCCCCACAGGATGTATGAGTTGAGGTAGTCTCTCGGCTGAAGCAGGAACCACACAGGAAGTGCTGCAGCAAGGATAATATAAATAACCTGGAGCACGTAGAGAAGGTTGAGGTTGGGAACGTTGACAAACGGCCACAGGAACCCGACGACGATCGCAAGGATCGTGAGGGCTACGCCGATTGCTGACGAAAGCCAGAATGGAANCTTCGTCTTGTAGAGCAGCTGCCCTTCAACGAGTGCTGCACCCATGAATAAGACAGAAGCAGTAAGTATTTCAGGGCTTTTTGAGGCAAGGGCTCCATAGACGCCCATAAATGCGGCGACGATAAGGATCATCGTGAAATAGATATACACCTCGAAGATGTATTTCGATGATTTCCCCATCAACTCGCCCGAGATGTACTGGATGGACTTGCCATCATAACGAACGGACGCCATCAGGGACAGGTAGTCGTGGATGCTCCCGATAAAGAGGTTGCCAAACCACACCCAGAGCAGTGCGGGAAGCCATCCCCATACTACTGCGATTGCAGGNCCCACGATTGGACCTGCGCCTGCAATGGATGCAAAGTGGTGACCGAACAGAACGAACTTATTTGCAGGCACATAGTCGCATTCATCACGACAAGTAAAAGCAGGTGTTGGTCTCGCACCATCTGCCTTGACAACATTTCTCTCTAACGACTTGCCATACGTAAAGTAGAAAAAGATGTAGAACACTGCGCCAACCAAGACAATCAATGCGGTCATCTGCTGATACCTCCCCATAGCTTCTTGCTACCTGCGACTCTTCTGATTCCCGAACTGTATTCGTTTCTTGTTGCACCCTTTTCCACGTCCACCCCTGGAGATTCCTCCACTTATCCAGAATATGAGTTCTGTCCTGCTCAACATACACCCTCTCATTTTTTTCACAATACCCCCCATTGACTATCCCGGATATTCCCATATGGGGTACCGCTCCCACTTGTCCGCCGGCCAGGTCCTCCAGGGACAGGGGAACAGGATGTCCTCACGGACGAATGATCGGACAAGCACCTGACACGAAAGCACGACGACTTCTCTGCATGATGCCGACGGCCTGCTTACCGGCGCACGCCTGTTGCAAATAGTGTCAGGACGCTACAATGGTTTCTTGAGACGCTGGCACCCGGAGCACCAGAGGGGCCCCGCTGCACCTGTTACAGAAACTAGGTCTGTCCCATGACACAGGGAGGTATCGCGATGTTCGCCGACTATGCACGAGTCTGGCCGGTTCACGCAATCCTTATGGGCACTGCTGTCCTGTCGCTTCTCACTGCCGTCTGGGCCGTTACGCTCGGACGCCACCGCAAGGGATTCTTCCATATTCACAAAACCGCTGCCGCGACAGCGTTTGTGCTCCTGGCAGTGGGACTCGTTGTAGCGGCCGGCATGGTCCAAGCCAATGGCGGACCACAGTTCCGCGTCCTCCACGGCATCTTCGGTGCTGTGACCATCGTGCTGGGGTTCCTCACAGGAGCAGTGGGGCTCATCACGACCAAGGCGCGCGCCAACAGAAAACGGCTGCGGACCATCCACATGTGGCTGGGCCGCGTCTCCATTGTGCTATTCCTGCTTACCGTCCTCTCCGGACTGCGGCAGGCCCGCATCCTCTAGCCGGGTNGTTCAGGGCTTCAGGGAGGTGACCGTCACAACCCTCGTCGTCGGGTCATAGCTGATTGCGCACCCCAGCTGCTCGGCGACAAACCGGGCGGGCAGCATCGTCCTCCCCTGGAGAATGGCCGGCACCACGCGGGCGTCAGCCGCGTCGATGCGTACGCTCACCCCGTTCGTGGTTGTCGTCGCCTTGCCCATAACAAGCACAAGCGTAAGACTTGAGCGCTTGATGGTCACCGTCCGGGTGCCAGCGGTCCAGGTGACCGTCGCCCCCAGCGGCTCGGCGACGTAGCGCACGGGCAGCAGTGTCCTCCCGTTCTGAATCACGGGAGCCGCGGCGAGCGTCACCGGCATGCCGTTTCGCGTCCCTTTCGTCGAGCCGATGGTGAACGTCAGTACGACGGGCGCAGCGGCTGGGATGTTGATGGTCGCACTCCCTTTTGCCGCATGGGGCGATATGCTGTCTGTGTTGCCGAGCGCCCAGATGACCTTCAGGGTTCCGGATGCCGGCACCGGCTTGTCATGCACGTCCCCCGTGACCCGCTTGCGGCTGAACTCGAGAGTCGTCGTCCCAGTCTGCTCACTCCCCCCGCTGGACAGAATGTCCATGGTGCCGCCCAGCGACGTGTCGTCGGNGTGCGGTCCGAACATCCCGACGGAGTACTGGTCCAGGACGGTCGCCTTCCCTCCACTGACCCAGCCGAACACCATGTCGGCTCCGCTCATTGCGATCTGGGGATCGATGCCCAGTGCGACCCACCCGGTCGTCGTCGCCCGGATGCCGAACCAGACCGTATCGCCCACAACAGTCCAGGACAGCGTGTATAGCCCGTCTCCCAGCATGGTGCTGTGATCATACTCGCCCACCTTGACGACGCCGTCGACCGTCGGCTGCGCCGCCCGTACCCCTGTCGGCAGCATGACCAGCACTGCGACGGTGATTGCCACACAAAGCCGAAGAACACGTTCCATGCGTGCCTGTCGAACCATACCTCCCGATGTCAACCATGCTCCAGGGACAATGTGCTGCGCCTGAGCACCATTTCTGACTAGTTTTTGCTGTGTGCGATGAGCCCAGCTCCCTTGCAGCACTCGTACTCGAACTGCAGGGTGGCGTGCGTTATGCCATACTTGTCATGCAGCAGTTCCTGGATCTGCTCCCGCATCGGCCCCGTATCACAGACCGAGATGTTGTCCACGTTGACGTGCCCCTCGAACATCGTCTCAGTATCGCTGAGCTGCCAGACATGGACATGGTGCAGATCCTTGACGTGCGGCAGTGCACGGATATCGGCGTCCAGCCGCGCCAGCTCCAGCCCCTCCGGGGCCCGCTCCATCAGAATGCCGCCTGCTTCGCGGACGACCGAGAACGCCTCCTTCAGGACCCACGCTGCCACGAGCACCGTGACCAGCGGGTCCACCCACGTCATGTGCCACAGCGTGACGATGACGCCGCCCACGACGACGCCGACCGACGAGAGTGTGTCCGACAGCAGGTGCAGGTAGGCACCGCGGATGTTGAGGCTTTCGCCGGCGGAGCGGTGGAGCAGGAGGACGGACACGAGGTTAGCCCCCAGTCCGACCAGGGCAACGGCCAGCATGATGCCGCCCTTGATGGGGATCGGATGCAGGAATCGCCGGTAGGCTTCATATAACAGGACAAACGAGATGACGACCATGGCCCCGGCATTGATGCCCGCGGACAGGATCTCGGCGCGGCGATACCCAAACGTGTACTGCTCGTCGTGAGCGCGCCGTCCCAGGCGCAGCGTCCATAGCGCCAGGACACCAGCCAGGGTGTCCGTTGCATTGTGGAATGCGTCGGCAAGCAGCGCCAGCGATCCCGAGACGAGGCCGCCCACGACTTCCGAGGCAGTGATAATAGTGTTCATCAGGATGGTGATGAGCAGGTTGCGCCCGGTGGGCAGCTCGTGGTCGTGGTGATCACTCATGGTGTACTTCCCTTTCGGCAAGGTGATCCAGCGCAAACCCGACGATGATGTCGATGTGTTTGTCCGCAAGGGCGTAGAACGTGCGCCGTCCATCCCTGCGGGAACGAACGACATCACTGCGGTGCAGTGCGGCCAGCTGGTGCGAGACGAGCGTCTGGCTCAGGCCCGTCTGGCCACAAATACCGGCGACGTTGTCCTCACCGTCGCGGAGGGCGAGCAGGATGGCCAGCCGTGACTCGTTTGCCAGCAGCTTGTAGAACGACGTCAATGCTTCAAGCCTCGTGTTGGTTTTCATGATGATTGTATCATATGACAATAGCGTCATATGTCAAGAGTTCCACGAGAGGATTGTCATTGCGGTGAAAGCAGGCGTCACTCATGCTGTCATTTCCGCGCACACGGGAATCCATTCATTGATCTTACCTACGGGATATTGAGGGATGGGTCTCGCTCCACCCAGCAGATGTACCCCTGGGGGAGTCATTACCAGCTGGTCCCAATCACTCTTCTATTATTGATTATTTAGAACTGTTTTGGCAGTAGTGATTATTTTGGGAATATTCCCAGAGAAACTCATTTTCCCGTTGGAAAAACTTAGGGATTTCACATACAGGCTCCCATAGCCACCGCTCGTCAATCTCTTATAAACAAAATCTTCAAAGGCACTTTTGGCTTGGCCATAAAGTTCTTTGGCCACAGGGATCTTCCCTATATATAATTCCGATAGATCAATGTTGACTCTGTTGTCTTCAATAGATAGATTGCCCTTAATGTAAGCAGGAAAAGATATTCTCGGCACTTTGTATTTATCCATCCCTTTAGACATGACTTCGATCTCTTTTGAAGATACTCCAGTTGCCTCGGCGTAGCCCTTAAGCCTATCAACTCTGACTACTCCTGAAGCCTCGACTATACCGTTCTCCCTTATTTTTATCTGAACAGTGGTAAAGGGATTGAACAACCAATCAGATTCCTGGCCAAGACGGGCAGTTAATTCTTTGTCAGTGAAGACATTGTCTAAGGCTTGGCTACCTTCCAAAACAAAACTACTTTTAATGTTGGGCGCCGATTCTAGAACTATTCTCTGCACACCATTTTTGGAAATTATGGAGTTGAGATCTGCTTCTGTGTATCTTATTCCTAAATCCCTTGGCTTATCAGAACCAAGCATTTTAGAAACCCCTGGAACAAAACCCAAATATCCCAAACCTAGAACGATAACTATGATTATAACTATGAGCCCTACAGCAAATTTCTTAATGAAGTCCATTCGGCACCTTCC
>JGI24142J45722_1001051_pt1 | contig 14152 bp, 15 predicted proteins | sample BarGraIncu00431A_FD_45722 | JGI IMG/M metagenome (IMG submission 45722) | reverse complement strand
TAACCCTTTGTTTAATTTGGCTCCCCATCGCGGACTCGAACCACGGACATGGTGATTAACAGTCACCCGCTCTACCAACTGAGCTAATGGGGAATAGATGTNCCTGTGAGTTGTTAACCTCACAGTCTCTCTGAGTTTGAGCGCCGAATTGCTACCGGTTTAACCGGCTGCTGCCGTTCCTCGCGAAGAGAATAGTTGTATAACATGACGGTTTTTTCCTGTCAACAATAAATCTTTCACAAGTCAATTTCTTTAATTCCAGATCCCGCGCGCCTGCTCTTTTCTTACTCCACAAGAACACCACTCCTGCAGCCGGTAGCCTTATCCTGGAAGTGTGTGCCGCTGCCGGCTGGGAACGCCGATTTGGCATAGCTGTCCCGGATTTGACCGAAGGAAATCCCGCGCTCGCGACAGCAAGATTTCCAGCACCGGGTGCGGCGCCAATCCCGGCCCGGAGAGTGTTGACTTAAGCTGCGGAGCCAGATATATTCGATTTTTCCGGCGCCCTTTCGCATGGCGAAGCTGCGCCGCGCCATTGGGTTGCTATGCCAGTCGAAGGGGGCAGGCTCGCGGCAACCGGAGCAGCACTTCCGCAGCCAAGAGTTGCGTGGTGCCAACCATAAGGGGCAGGGGTCAAATTATGCAGATAAANGCAGTTTCCTTCGTGGCGAAATCAGGGACCGGCAAGACAACCCTGCTGGAGAAGGTCATCGTGCAGCTCAAGGAGCGCGGCCTTCGTGTCGGCGTCATCAAGCACGACGCTCACCGCTTCGATATCGATCATCCGGGCAAGGACAGCTACCGGCTGAGCGCGGCCGGCGCGGACACCATGCTGATCTCCTCGCCCGCCAAGCTTGCCATCGTGAAGAAACACGAGGCATCTCCGCCGATCGAGGAACTGGTCGCCACCTATTTCCAGGATGTCGACATCGTGCTGACCGAGGGGTTCAAGCTAAGCGGCATGCCGAAGGTGGAAGTGCACCGCAAGGAAAGAAGTGACACGCTGCTTTGCCGGGGGGAGCACCATGACCCGACCCTGATCGCCGTGGCGAGNGACGAAAGGCTCGATCTGGACGTGCCNGTACTGGATCTGAACGATCCGGCGCAGGTCGCACAGTTCATCGTCGAACACTTCTCTTTGAGCTAAGTTCAGTAGTCCCCGCGGACCCACCCCACCTCTCTTACTTTCCCAGCGCCCTCTTTGAAAAAAGGGGGCTTTGTCTTTTACCTCCCGGTTTGCAACGTCAACTCCTGACGGCCCCCGGCGTTACCTCTGTTACACCAAAGCTACAGTCTCGCTGCCCCGGACGGTTGCCAGCAGCGTCAATATCCTTAGTAACGCATAAATGCGGGATATTTCCTTGCACCCTGAATAAAGAATGGTAGCATTCTCATGTGCGTGGACACAGCGCCTCTGTGCGGCGCTGCAGGCGCCTGTTCCCCCATGACGTAACCGTTTTGGCGTCCCCTTTTTGCACTCGGGACTTCCCTGAGGTCCGGCGGACCTCTGACCGGAAGCGAAGTGCACTGAACGTTCCCCGTAAAAGGAGGTTTCATGATGAAAAGGTTCCTGCTCCCCTTCCTGGTCCCCGTTCTGCTTGTTACCATGCTGACGGTCGCACATGCCGGTGTGACGGCCGAGAGTTTCTCGGTCTCGCCTTACATCGGCGGCTACTCCTTCCCGGGTCGGGAGCATCTCGAAACGCGGCCCGTCCTCGGGGTGCGCGCCGGGTACAACTTCACCAAGAACTTCGGTACCGAGGCGGTTTTCGANGCCTTGAGGACCGAGGGNGAGGTAGACCGGGGNCACATCAACGTCTACAACTGGCATCTCGATGCGCTGTACCACATCATGCCGGCCGGCCCGGTGGTCCCCTACCTGGCGGCGGGTTTTGGCGGGCAGACGCGCGACTCCCATGCCTCAGACGTGGGGGATTCCACCCACGGTGCCTTTAACTACGGCGGCGGGGTCAAATATTTCGTGCGAGACGCCCTCGCGATCAGGGGGGATGTCCGCGGTCTGCTCCTGAAGCACGACCAACATACCTTCAATAACATCGAGTATACCGTCGGAGTTGACTTCCTTTTTGGCGGCGTGAAACCGATGGCCGCGGCGGTGGCCCAGCCGGAGCCGGCCCCGCCTCAGCCTCAGGAAGAGGCGGCACCGGTGGTTCCGCCTCAGGAACCTGCGCCCGGGCATTTCAAGTACTGCATCACGCTCCATGGCGAATTCGACATCGACCGGGCCCTGATCCGGCCGGAATACCACGCGGAAATCGCGCGCGTCGGCGAATTCATGAAGAAATACCCGACGACGACCGCGGTCATCGAAGGGCACACGGACAACGTCGGCAACGCCGAGCACAACCTGGATCTCTCCCAGCGCCGTGCCGAGGCNGTGGTTAACGACCTGGTGGAAAACTACGGCATAGAGCGCTCCCGGCTCTCGGCCAAGGGATACGGCTTGAGCCGGNCGGTGGNCGACAACGCGACCGATGAGGGGAGGCAGCAGAACCGGCGCATTGAAGCGATCATCGACTGCGCTTTCGACGTGAAGGAAGTCCAGCCTCCGGAGAGGCTCTGCATAGCGATGGTGCTCGATTTTGATTCGGGCAGTGCCGCCATCAAGCCGCAGTACAAGGACGAAATCGCCAAGGTCGGCGAATACCTGAAGAGCAACCCGACGACGACCGCGGTCATCGAGGGGCACACGGACAACACAGGCAGCGCCGAGAACAATATGAAGCTTTCGCTTGACCGCGCGCAGGCGGTCGTCAGCTACCTGATGCAGAACTTCGGCATCGATGCGAGCCGCCTGTCGGCCAAGGGGTACGGTTCCACCCGGCGCATCGCTTACAACAGCACGCCCGAGGGCAGAGCCAAGAACCGCAGGATAAACGCGGTCATCGACTGCGTCATCAAGAAGTAAGGCTGAGTGCGCCCTCGCTGAGACGGACTCAGCCGGGGGGCAGCTGCAAAAAAAGGGGGAAGCCGGTTGGCTTCCCCCTTTTTCGTTTGCTCCTGTATCGACCGCCCTGCTGGATCTCAATTGCAACCTCAGCGCCGCCCGAGCCGCAGCGCGCGGCGCTCCCACCCGGCAGCTCAGGCCGGGCTTACGCAGATGCGGGGCGCCTGGAGGCGCCGGGCTACGATTGCCCCGTGGCGCTCGCGCAGCGCGGCGAGGTTCCCCTCCAGAAAGCTCAAGCGCGAGAGTTCCGGAAGCCGCTCCAGGTAGGCGTCCACCAGCACACCCATCTGCGCGTTGTAGATTTTGGTGGAGGAGCCATGGGCGTAGTTTCTGCCGGGAAAGCGCCGGATATCCCCGTCGCAGGCGGGGGAAATATGGTACAGCTCGTGGAAGACGGTGATGAGCTTCTCCCGGAACGATAGCTCGAGGAAGCGCGGCACCAGGAAGTAGATGACGTACAGTATCTCTTCGCCCTGATGGGTGAGGGTCGGCATGGTGCAGAGCACCCGGCGCCTGCCGCGCCGGGAGGTAACCGACTTCTCGCCGCCGGCAAAGCGCAAGGGGTGAATCTTCGCCAGGCTGCCGCCGACGCCGGGGCGCCCGCTGGAGACGCAGACCAGGAGCCTTTCGGGGGCAACATGCTGCAGCTCGGGGCAGCGCGCGGTGACGTCGGCAATCAGCCGCTCCAACTCGCCGGTCAGGTTGAGCGTCTTCAAATTCCGGCGAGCTTCAACTTATGGCAGAAGAGGCAGCGCATCGGCCCGCCCTGGGGTTTTACCGGGTGCTTGGCAGGGAAGGGGACTCCGCCGGGCTCGAAGTGGCAGGCGGGGCACCCCTTGTCTGCCTCCATCTTGCTCTGGGTCTTCTTGAATATGTCATAAGAGGCCTGATGCTTCGCGTCCAGGGGGACCCGGTGGGTCTTCTCCTCGCCGGAAATGAGGAAGAAGATGCCGAAAACCCCTGCGATGATGGCGATGAAAATCCAGTCTTTCTTGCTGATGCGCATGAAACCCCTCCGGGAAAAGTGAAAGCTCCGGGGAGGTTAAACGCATGNGACCGAAATTTCAAGCAAAATCTGGTTAGCGGGTTGCGCAACGATGGCGCTTTCAGGGACTTGGCGCGNATGGGGGAAGCGGTGCTGCTTTTAGGGGCTTGCNGCTGCGAAAAATCATTCCAGCTGGTTCCGGGCCACGGTCCTTATGCGCTCTGGAGCGGCAGGTTGGCGCTCATGGTGAGAGAATGGAGCTACTCCGTCTTGATGAAATAGAGATAGATGAGAAACCCGCCGATGGCCAGCGCGCCAAAGGCGAAGGGGAGGGTGGTGGAGAGCGCGAGGTTGTCGCCGTCGCTCGGCATGGTGAAGCGGATCAGCAGTAACAGCGATAACGCGGTGAACAGGGCACAGAGCACGAACTTGGAGCGCACCACGATGGCGTAGAAGGAGATCACCAGGAATATCCCGATAAACCAGGGGCTCGAGAGGGCGCTCTTCACGGTCAGGGCCCGCAAAAACTGCATGACGTGTGCAGTCTCGAAGGGCGAGAGCGTTTCAGTCGCCTTTTGCAGCATTTCAGCTTTCTCCATTTCTTTCCTCCCATAGAATATAAGAGTATAGACATATGGGGGGATTTGGCAAGAGGTTAAGGCGAAGCCCCCGGGGACTCTCATTTATTCCCATTGGAAGAATGTTGTTTACAAACGTCGTGATATTTCTTAAATTTAACGGTCAATCGGCAGAAAGGAGAAACTACCCATGGAAGAGATGAAGGCAACCCCGCTGCGCGAGCATCACGAGGGTCTGAAGGCACTGATGGCACCGTTTGGCGGCTGGCTCATGCCGATCCAGTATGCGGGGATCATCGCGGAGCACAAGTGGTGCCGGGAGCAGGCAGCCCTGTTCGACATTTGCCACATGGGGGAGTTTCTCTTCCAGGGTGACATCGTGGCCGACGGGCTGGAGAACGTTTTCACCTTCTCCGTGCAGGGGATTCCGGTCGGGCGTTCGCGCTACGGCTTTTTGCTGAACGAACGGGGCGGGGTGATCGACGACCTGATTGTCTTTCGCCTGGCCGAAGACCAGGTGATGATCGTCGTCAATGGCGCAACCATTGAAAACGATTTCGCCGTGATCCGCTCGCGGCTCAAGGAGGGGGCAGGGCTGACGGACATCTCCGGGCAAACTGCCAAGCTCGACCTCCAGGGCCCGCTTTCCCGCGAGGTGCTGGTCGGTCTCCTCGGCGCCGAGATCGGCTCCATCCCCTTCTTCAAATTTATCAAGACCAGCATTCTTGGAGTCGAGGCGATTGTCAGCCGCACCGGCTACACCGGCGAGTTGGGGTACGAGATATTCCTGCCGGCAGAGAAGACCTGCGAGCTCTGGGAGCTGCTGCTGAAGGACCCGCGGGTTCTTCCGGCCGGGCTTGGGAGCCGCGACCTGCTCCGGCTGGAAGTGGGATATTCCCTCTACGGCAGTGACCTTGACGAGGATACCACGCCGCTTGCCGCCGGACTCTCCTCCTTTGTGAACCTGAACAAGGAGTTTATCGGCAAGGAAGCGCTCCTGGAAGAGCAGCGGGAAGGTGCGGCACGGGTGAAGGTCGCCTTCCGCGTCAATTCCCGCCGTGCGCCGCGCCACCACTACGAGATNCTGCTGAACGGCGTCCCNGTGGGAAGCGTCACCAGCGGGGCCTTCTCGCCCATGCTNGGCTGCGGCATCGGCCTTGGCTATCTGAAGCCCGAGGCGGCGGCGCTCGGCACCAAGATCGTCATCAAGCACGAGCGGGTCGAGATGGAGGCGGAGATCGTGGAGCTTCCCTTCTACGCCGGTGGTTCGCTGCGCGCCTGAGCGAGCGGCTTCTACACAGTAGAGACGCATTGCATGCGTCTCGGTGGGACACTCGGTTGGGCTTAGTCAGTCAAAGCGAGACGCATGCAATGCGTCTCTACAAAGGCACAGATACAGATCCGACAGATCCGACAGATCCGACAGATTGAATAAACAGATACAAAACAAAAACAGGCACTGACAATATTAAATTCCCGGAGGTATCAAAAATGTCCATGTATTTCACGAAGGAACACGAGTGGGTAAAGATTGACGGCACGCAGGCTACCGTTGGGATCAGCGAGCACGCGGCGCATGAACTCGGCGACATCACCTTCGTGGAACTTCCCCAGATGGGAAAAGTCGTCAAGCAGTTCGAAACCCTGGCGGGGATCGAGTCGGTAAAGGCGGCCAGCGACATCTACTCGCCGGTTTCCGGCAAGGTTTCCCAGGTAAACGACAAGCTGGAGGACGCTCCGGAACTGGTGAACGAGAGCGCCGAAGAAGCCGGCTGGATCTGCAAGCTGGAAGGAATCGAACTCTCCGAACTGGGCGCCCTGATGGATGTCGCCGCCTACGCCGAATACCTGAAAGGACTGGAATAATGGGATACTGTCCAAATACCCCGGAGGAGATCCGGGAAATGCTCGACGTCATCGGCGCCGGGAGCGTGGAGGATCTTTTCTCCCCGATCCCCGCCGACCTGCGCGCCAAGTCCTTCGAGCTCCCCGAGGGGATGAGCGAATTCGAGCTGATGGGGATCATGCGGGAAAAGGCGGCCGCCGGCGGCACGGGGATCGTCCCCTTCATCGGTGGCGGCATCTATGACCACATCATACCGGCGGCGGTCGACCACCTGGCCGGCCGGGCCGAGTTCTACACGGCCTACACCCCCTACCAGCCGGAGTGCGCCCAGGGAACCCTGCAGGCGCTCTACGAGTACCAAAGCGCTATCTGCCGGCTGACCGGACTTGAGGCCTCCAACGCCTCGCTGTATGATGGCGGCACTGCAGTCGCGGAAGCGGCGCTGATGGCCCTGCGCATCACCGGCCGGCACGCGGTCGTGCTCGACGCCTCGGTAAACCCGCTGTACCGCGAGATCGTCTGCGGCTACCTGGCGAACCTGTCGGCCGGGCTCGCCGAGGTGGCGCCCGAGGGGTGCGCGCCCGACCTGGAGCGCCTGATGGCTTCCATCACCGACCAGACCGCGGCGGTGGTCGTGCAGAACCCGAACTTCTTCGGCAGCGTCTCTGACTTCTCGGCACTGGCCGCGAAGGCGCACGAAAAGGGGGCGCTTTTGATCGTGTCGTGCTACCCGATCGCCCTTGGCATCGTGAAGAGCCCGGGCGAGATGGGTGCGGACATCGCGGTGGGCGAGGGGCAGAGCCTCGGGAACACACTCTCCTTCGGCGGTCCCTACTTCGGCTTCATCGCGACCCGCAAGCGCTTCATCAGAAACCTTCCGGGGCGCATCGTCGGCGAAACGGTCGACAAGGAAGGGCGGCGCGGCTACGTCCTGACGCTGCAGGCGCGCGAGCAGCACATCAAAAGGCACAAGGCGACCTCCAACATCTGCTCCAACCAGAGCCTCTGCGCGCTGCGCGGCCTTATCTTCGCCGCGAGCCTGGGGAAAAAAGGGTTCGAGGACCTCGCCACCCTCAACTTCGACAAGGCCCAGTACGCCAAGGGGCTCCTCTCCGGAATCAAGGGAGTCAGCGTCCTGAACGCCGGGGCGACCTTCAACGAGTTCACCCTGGCGCTGCCCAAACCGGCGGCTCAGGTGGTTAACCGGCTTCTGGACTCGGGAGTCGCGGCGGGGGTCCCTTTGGGCGCCTACTACCCCGGATTGGACAACGCGCTCGTCGTGACGGTCACCGAGAAAAGGACCAAGGCCGAGATCGACGCCCTGGCCGCCCTGCTGGAGGGAGCATTATGGAACTGATCTATGAAAAGTCCGTCCCCGGTCGCACCGGTGTCAGGATCCCCCTCTCCGACGTGCCGAAGGCCGCCCCGCTTCCCGAAGCCCTGAGGCGCGGTGATGCAGCCGGCTTCCCCGAGGTGAGCGAGCTCGACCTGGTGCGCCACTACACCAACCTGTCGAGTCTGAACTTCTCCGTCGACACCAACTTCTACCCTCTGGGCTCCTGCACCATGAAGTACAACGCCAAGGTGATGGAACAGGCCGGCGCGCTTTTCGCAGGGTGCCACCCGATGCTGGCGCTGATTCCGGGCGGCGAGAAGCTGGTCCAGGGCCCCCTGGCGCTGGTCTACGAACTGGAGCAGCAGCTCGCGGAGATCACCGGCATGGACGAGGTGACCACCCAGCCTCTGGCGGGCGCCCACGGCGAGATGACCGGGATCATGGTCATCGCCGCCTACCACAAGGCGCGCGGCGATAAGCGCAAGTACGTCATCGTCCCGGACTCCTCGCACGGCACCAACCCGGCGAGCGCCGCCATGGCGGGGTACGAGATCGTCACCATCCCGACCGCACCCTACGGCGACATGGACCTGGACGCCTACCGCGCCGCCATGAACGGCGAGGTGGCGGCGGTCATGATGACCTGNCCCAACACGCTCGGCATCTTCAACCCGCACATCGCGGAGATCTGCGAGATCGCCCACCAGGCGGGCGCGCTCACCTANTACGACGGCGCCAACCTGAACGCCATCATGGGGAAGGTCCGCCCGGGCGACGTCGGCTTCGACGTGATCCACGTCAACCTGCACAAGACCTTCGGCACCCCGCACGGCGGCGGCGGTCCGGGGAGCGGACCGGTCGGCGTGAAGAAGGGGCTCATCCCGTATCTTCCCACCCCCCGGGTGGTCAGGAACGCGGACGGCAGCTTCGGTGTCGAGGCACACCCCGAGGGGATCGGGCGGGTTTCCGACTTCTTCGGCAACTTCGGGATCATGGCGCGCGCCTACGCCTACATCACCCTTTTAGGCGGCGAGGGGCTCATCGAGGTGAGCGAGATGGCGGTGCTGAACGCCAACTACATGATGGCGCGGCTCAAGGGTGAATACGAGCTTCCCTTTGAGACCACCTGCATGCACGAGTGCGTTTTCTCCGCGAGCCGGCAGTTAAAGGACGGCGTGCACGCCATCGACATCGCCAAGTACCTGATCGATCGCGGCTTCCATCCGCCGACCGTCTACTTCCCGTTGAACGTGAAGGAAGCGATCATGATCGAGCCGACCGAGACCGAGAGCAAGCAGACCATGGACGCCTTCATCGAGGTCATGCTGGAGGCGGCTCGGGTGACGCGCGAGAACCCGGAAGCGCTGCACGAAGCGCCGGTCACCACCCCGGTCGGCCGCCTGGACGAGACCAGGGCCGCGCGGGCGCAGCAGGTTTGCTGCGAAGGGTAGCGAGTCGAGGGATGCGAGTACGCAGCAAGGAGAGCTCCGGAGGGGAAACCTTCCGGAGTTTTTTGTCAGCTGACGCTTGCGCGGGCAAACCTTGCGGTAACTGGCCACAGGGGTTAACCTAGGTGTGGTGGTCATGCTGAGGGGCGAGTTGCTGCCGGGTTAGCAGGAGGAGCGTCATGGAAGCGAACCGCAAGCCGTACACGCGCGAATACAAGAATGATCTGGTGAAGATGATCACCGGTGGCGGCGCCAGCGCGGCCCAGGTGGCAAAAGANATGGATATCGACCTGAAAACCCTCTATCAGTGGATTCAGGAAATGACCTCGAAGCAGGAAGACGTTTTCCCCGGCAAGGGGCGCATCACCAGCGACGCCGAGATAATCCGGAAGCTGAAGCGGGAAAACGAACAGTTAAAGATGGAGTGCGAGATACTGAAAAAAGCGCAGGACTCTTTTCCCAAAGAGCAGGGTTGAAGCCGTAGGCTTAGGTTACCTCATTCGCCCTGCACCTGCTCGTGAACCGCTCTTTCAGAGATTGTGACGTAGGGGCGAATCTTGTATTCACCCGCTTTTGAATCAGTTGAGGCATACCGGGGACAGAAAACAAGGGCGAACACGAGGTTCGCCCCTACGAGATCAGTGCAGTGCTTTAGTTGCTTTGCTATGCAGGGTGCCCTTTACCAGTAATGTCGCTCAAAAACATATCATCAAGGAAGGTCGCCGCATGACGGAAACTACGCCGCTTTGGCGCCTGATAGACGAGGGGCCGCTGGACGGCCCCGCGAACATGGCGCTGGACGAGGCACTGCTCAGCTGTTTCGACGCGCAAAACTCCCTCCCGGTATTGAGGCTCTACGGCTGGGAGCCGCCGGCGCTCTCGGTTGGCCGCTACCAGGACGCCGCCGCGGCGCTCAATCTGGAACTCTGCGCAGCTGACGGGATCCCGGTGGTGCGCCGCATGACCGGCGGCGGGATCATCTACCACGCGCGGGAGCTTACCTACAGCATTGTTTGCGCCCCGGAGCAGGCCGGTGCTGCCGTGGGCGTCAAGGACGGTTTCCGCAAGCTCTGCGGCTTTTTGCTTGGCACTTACCAGCGGCTCGGGCTGGACTCTGCTTTTGCCACCGACCGGAACCATGCCGGGGCCCCTTTGGGGCAGCGCACCGCCTTTTGCTTTGCGGGGAAGGAGGAGTTTGACGTCCTGGTGAACGGCCAAAAGATCGGGGGGAACGCCCAGCGCCGCCTGCGNGGTGCCATCCTGCAGCACGGCTCCATCCCTGTGGAAAGCCGGGTGCAGCAGGGGCTGCGTTACCTGAGAGATCCGGCGCCGGGGGCGGCGGGTGCGGTCAGCCTGGCTGAACTCGGACTGCGCCCGGAACTCGCGGCACTGAAGGGNATGCTGGTCGATGCCTTTCAGGAGCGGCTCGGAGTGCGGCTGCAGACGACCGCACCGAGCGCCGAAGAAGTCGCCGCGGCGACGCGGTTGGAGGAATCCAAGTACCGCTGCGACGCCTGGAACTTGAGAGGGACCTTGTAAGCTAGGGTTACAACTTTTAGTCATCGACTTCATCACCTTTGACAAACTCTCCCTCGCCCTCCGGGAGAGAGTCGGGGTGAGGGAGCTGCTATCTGCCGTAATCCCGAAGCTTCCTGCCGATATAGTTTAGGATTGTCCGACGCTCAGGCTTCTTCCTAACTCCGTGGCACCTCTCTCACCCGGCCTTCGGCCACCCTCTCCCGGAGGGCGAGGGTTTTTCTGGGGTTGCCAGCGGGGAAAAAACACTAACGCTGTTGACTTCTATCACTCAAAATTGGATTACATTTCATGGACATGACACGGAAACCCGCCTGGCTGCAAAAGAAGATTTCTCCCTCGTCCCACGGTGAGATGGAGGGGCTCCTGAAGGAATTGAACCTGAATACGGTCTGCCAGCAGGCGCGCTGCCCCAACATCACGGAGTGTTTCAGCAAGCGCCAGGCAACTTTTCTGATCCTCGGACGCATCTGCACGCGCTTATGCTCCTTTTGCTCGGTATCCAAGGAAACTCCGTTCGCACCCGACCCGGGCGAGCCGGCGAGTGTCGCGCAAGCCGTCAGCCGCCTGGGGCTTGCCCATGTGGTGGTGACCAGCCCGACGCGTGACGATCTTCCCGACGGCGGCGCCGCAGCCTTCGCGGAGACCGTCGCGCGCATCAGGCAGGAGTCGCCCCGGACCAAGGTGGAACTGCTGGTCCCTGATTTCATGGGGAATGCCGCAGCCCTGGCGACCGTGGTGGCGAGTGCCCCGGATATCCTGGGGCACAACCTGGAGACGGTGCCGAGGCTTTACGGGATCAGGACCGGCGCCGATTACCGCAGGTCGCTCGANCTNCTTGACTGAGGCCCACCGGCTGGATCCGGAATTGAAGACCAAGTCGGGGTTCATGCTCGGGCTCGGCGAGGAGGAGGGGGAGCTTTTTGCCGCTCTGGAGGATCTGCTCAAGACGGGATGCTCCTACCTGAGTCTCGGCCAGTACCTGGCTCCCAGCCGGTTGCATCAGAAGGTGGAGCGCTTCGTGGAGCCGGAAATTTTCGAGCGCTACCGGGTTGCCGCTCTTGCCATGGGGTTCCAGCATGTGGAGAGCGGGCCCTATGTGCGCAGCTCCTACCACGCGGAACTTTATGGTGCTGCGACGGAAGAAGAAGCGGTGCAGGGAGAAGGAGAAGGCGTAGGATGCCGGTGAACGAAGTGAACCGCATCATTTAAGGCGATGCGGTTCGTGCCTCACCGCATCCTACAAGTCACCTTGTCAACGAGCGCAGGTGCTCTTGAATAATCGCAAGTAGCAACGGCCGCTGGCGAATCTGCTGCGTAAGCTGTCGAGAAAGCAGCTGAGAGTGAGTGATGAGGAAGGTTCTGCAGAGGTGTTGGGTGAGGGACTTCCCCCCTCCCTAACCCTCCCCCTCCGGGAGAGGGAACGTTTCGAGAGAGGTTGGCTTTGAGTTTAAGCGAGGTAGCTTGTGCATCCGTAACGGTATTGCCACCAGAACTGTTTTCCTTCTGCTATTCCGCCAGCAACCTTTTGATGGTCTCTTCCATGGCACGTCCGGTCTGTTCGGAGAATCCCTGGTACTTTTCGGCTACCATCCCCTTCTTGTTGATCACGTAAATGGTCGGAATGGAACGCAGCCCGTATTCGGTCTGCAGGTCTTCCGGCGCCACCGCGACCGGGTAGCTGATCTTGCGCTCGGCGATGAAACTCTTCACCTCGCGCTCGCCCCCCTCGTCCACGCTGACTCCCAGCACCTGCAACCCCTGCTTGCCGTACTTCCGGTTCAGGGCGTTCATGTGCGGGATCGACTCCTTGCAGGGAATGCACCAGGTGGCGAAGAAGTCCATGACCAGCACGTACCCCTTGTAGTTGGCAAGCGTCACCGGCTGCCCCGAGGTGGTGACGAGCTTGAGCGCCGGGGCCTTGTCGCCCTTCTGCAAAATGGCGGCTGCCGGCTGCGTGGAGAGCAGCAGGCCGGCAACCGCAAGCGGAAGGATCAATTGAAAAAACTTTTGCATCGGGATCCGCATCTTCATTTAGAGCGCCTTCTTGATCAAAGCCTCCAGCTGAGTTTTGGGGATTGCGCCGACCACCTGGTCGAGCACCTTGCCGTCTTTCAGCAGAATGACTGTCGGAATGCCGCGCACGCCGTATTTGCCGGGAGTTGCCGGGTTGTCGTCAACATTGACTTTGCCTACTTTCACGCGGCCCTCATATTCGGCTGCGATGCTGTCGATCANCGGGGCGATTGCCTTGCAGGGGGCGCACCAGGTGGCCCAAAAATCNACGAGCACCGGAATGTCGGACTGGAGCACTTCTTTTTCAAAGTTATCATCGGTGAATGTGCATACGTTTTCGCTGGCCATTTAACGCTCTCCTTAATAAAAAAAGTGAATATAACTATAAATGAGCGGTTGAAAAAAGCAAGGAGTAAATAGCCCGCTGCTGCGGCGGCGCTTGGCTGTTGACTTGCGTCCGGCGCTGGGTGATAGTGGCGGGAGTTTCACAGTTGCAGGGGCGGGGATCACCCTGAGGATACCTCACCTAGAGGATACCCGTCAGGGACTAAGGTTCGGAGATTACCGGTGAGGATACCCGCAAGGGGTATCCCTACAGAACCATATTGAACCATACTGAACCCTGGGGACTGGCTCCGAAGCTGCCTGTCCCCTTCCCAACTGTAGGGGCACCCCTTGCGGGTGCCCGCTTCCGGCATAGCTGCTGTAACGAATGTGACAGGGGACGTTCTGACTCTAGGAGTTCGTTTGTGCGTTACTATCCGATAAATCTTGATCTGAACGGCCGAGACGTGGTGATCGTCGGTGGCGGAGCCGTCGCGGCCCGCAAGGCCCTGCGGCTGGTTGCGGCGGGTGCCCGGCTGCGCGTCGTCGCCCCGCAGCTCGACGAGCGACTGGCGGCACTTGCAGCCGCGGGGAGCCTGGTGCATCTGGAACGGGCGTACCTGCCGGGGGACCTCGCCGGCGCACTCCTCGCCTTCGCCGCCACGGACGACCCCGAGGTGAACCGCGCTGTCGCCGCCGAGGCACGGGAGCGCGGCGTGCTGATCGACGTCGTCGCCGCAGCGCTGGAAGGGGACTTCACGACTCCTGCCCTGCTCGCCCGCGGGGACCTGCTGATCACCGCCTCGACGGGAGGGGCGAGCCCCGGACTGGCCCGGCGCATCATAAAGGAACTCGAACCGCTCTTTGGTGATGAATACGCCCAATCGGTGACTCTTTTGGGGCAGATTCGTGAAAAGCTGTTGACTGAAAAGGGGGGGAGCGCATACAATGGNCGAGTTTTTGCCGAGCTGGCAGCNCTTGATCTTCCCGCATTGATCAAAGACGGCCGCAAAGACGCCCTCGACCAGTTACTTCTGAGGCTCTCTGCTTCCGAGTCCCGACCGGGTCCGGATGGAGCTGAATAAAAAGGATCCGTCATGAACGCCTTGCTCTTC
>JGI24142J45722_1001045_pt1 | contig 14212 bp, 12 predicted proteins | sample BarGraIncu00431A_FD_45722 | JGI IMG/M metagenome (IMG submission 45722) | reverse complement strand
CCAGGTAAAACCCCCCCCTGCCTCTCTGACGTTCGGCTTCCCCCTATTCCATAGGGGGGACAAAACACCAGCATCGCACCAGGTATCCCTAGCATCCAAGCAGAGCGGGACGCAGGAGCGTCCCCTGATGCATTCCCACGCTCCGGCGTGGGAACGCTGGCCGCCACACTACCCCCTGGCACCCCGCGTCTCCCTGGCCCCCTCCTGGCTTTCCGCACCCGCCGCCGGCAGCGCCAGCGTGACGGTCGTCCCCTGCCCGGGCGAGGAACCGAAGCTAAGCGAGCCGCCATGCTCCTTGACGATACCTGCGGAAACCGATAGCCCGAGCCCGGTCCCCCCCTCCTCCCGCTTGGTGGTAAAAAAGGGATCCGTCAGACGCGGCAGGTCCTCAGCTGTGATCCCCCTACCCTCGTCATGCACGGTAAGTAAAACCATCGCGCTCCCCGGCTTGAAGGAAGTGGCAATGGCAATCTCCTTCCCCTTCCCTTCCAGCGCCTGACAGGCGTTCAGCAACAGATTGACGACCACCTGCTCCACCCGCTGGCTGTTGCCCCGAATGGGCGGCAACGACCCGCCATAACTGGCGCTCAGGCGGTGCGAACTCTTCACGATCGCATTGTCGACCAAACGAACCGCTGCCTGCACCACGGCGTTGAAGTCGATACTCTCAGTCAGCTCGGCAGTGTCGCGCCGTGCGAAATCCTTCAACTCGGTCACGATCCGCTTGATTCTTTTCGCAGCGTCCTGNGTTTCCGTCAGCATGAGCGGAAGCTCCACACGCAGNCTCGAATAACTGTGCCGTCCCAGGGTGAAATCGCCGTTCTCCNGGAAATATTCCTCCAGTATCGGCAGTGAGCGCCGGAAAGTCTCCTCAAAAAGCGGCAGGTTCAGCAGAATCAGGCCGTTGGGGTTGTTGATCTCGTGGGCGACCCCCGCGACCAGGATCCCGAGCGAGGCCATCTTGTCCGCCTGGACCAGCCGGTCCTGGTGCCGGCGCAACTCCTCCAGAGCACGCTGCTTTTCTGCCACCTCGCGCGCCAGCTCCCGGGTGCGCTGGGCCACCTGCTTTTGCAGGGTCCGCGACCAGACCACCGTACCTCCGAGAATCAGCAACAGCGGAACCGCCACCAGCGCGACATAGCGGGCAGCCCGCTGCCAGGAAACCGGCTGAGGCTCCAGGACGCCGAGCCACCTATCGTGGATCTTTTGGTACTGGCCGGTGCGCTTCAAAATCGCCAGCCCCTCATTGAACTTATCGAGCAGCTCGACGTTCCCCTTTTTCACCGCATAGCCGTAGGCCTGGGTAATGATCGGCTGGGCGACCGGGATAATGCGTTTGAGACCCAGTTCCTTCTCCAGGTATTTCCCGGTCAGCCTCGAAACCAGGGCACAGTCATACTTCCCATCGTTGAGGAGCCTGAGCGCGTCGGCCAGGGTGTCGGTCAAAACCAGCCGGGCGCCCGGATCGAAGCTGCGCATGAAGTCCTGCATGATGCTGTTTCTCATCACGATGACCGTCTTGCCGTGCAAGTCATCGATCGAGCGGATTCTCCGGTCATCCCTTCTGATCCAGATGGACTGATAGAGCAGCGCGTGTGGCGTGGAAAAATCGACCTCCCCCGTGCGTTGCGCGGAGAACGCCATCCCCTGGACGATGTCCACTGTCCCGCCCTCGAGCCCTTGGCGCATCTCGTTCCAGGGCCCGAGGTTGATGACCGTTTTGAGCCCCATGACATCGGCAATAGCGCGGGTCAGCTCCACATTGAAGCCGGCCGGCTGTCCCAGTTTGTCGACATATTCGTANGGGGGGTAATTGAAGTCGCCGCCCACCACCACAGTCACCTTGCCGTACGATCCACGCTGGGCGAACGCGGCACCCGCGGTGAGCAACACGAGGAGGAGCAGCCCGCAGACGGGCAGCAGCCTGGGGAAAAAAGAGGGACGCCGGTAAGCCGTGGACNGGCGCATCCGGATGATAAATCGGCTCAGCAAATTCAGGATAAGGTCCACGGGAAAGACACCTGTCAAAAGGGAAATCCGGATCAGCGCTGCACGCGAAGTTCACCGGGAAATTAATGGCATATATAGCCCGGTAAAGTCAACAGGACGTTAGCCATCGGGACTCTCTCAGGAGCAATCCACTTAGGTTCCCAAAGCGGGTGAGTCAGTACACAGGCAAATTATAGAAGGAGGAATGAGCGGTTTAGAGACAGGATATTTTCGTTGTTGCTCGCTAACCCACAGGGCACGCTGCCGGCCTCCAAAGGCCCAGGCTGTGTCGCACCGATACCCCTCAAACCTGGCAAATAGTCGCGTATACCCGAAAGAAGGCAGACAACTGTCATTCGCAGGGGGTACCAAGAGGATGGCAGGGCCCGTTTCGATGTTGACGGTGCAGTCAGAGCGGGCGCTGCGGCAAAATAGGTACTGGTACAGGATTTCCTTCGAGGACCTGAAATTGCTACCTTGCTNGAGNTGCTTATATTTCAGGCANTCAGTTGAATCTTACTGTTTCTGCGAGGTCTTAATGATAAATCAACCGGGTTATCCACACCTTTTCATCAGCTAATGTGGAAGAAAGCNTGCACAATGCAACCCTGGGCAACCTGGGCATCTCTGGCAGCAAGGTCGCTGCTCAAAACCGGAAGATGGCATGACAGGAATCGCCCGCCCGGAGCACTGCCCAAAGATTAGGCATTCTGTGATATCTCACTGTTTCCGCGACATCTTAATGATAGATCAACCGGGTTATCCACAGGTTTTCATCAGCAAATGTGGAAGCCTTCCTCATCGCACCCTCTTGACCGCTCCCGCTGTTAGTAACTGAGCCAGCAGGTGAACTTCTGGATCGTAATGTTCAACCTCTTTATCATTTGTGAAGGTCCTGGAATTGTACTCCCGAGTGAACTTGGGCCAGATCAATTTCCAGCTCACCGAACTGTCCATCTCATAGCAGTCTAAGCTCATTGAAGGCCTCCCTTATCATTCTAAATTTGGTGCCAGTTAAGACATAAACCGGCCGAGACGATTGGCACAGGCCTCAAAAAATGGCCACTAAGTGAAACGTATCGGCCCATGATAGAAAACCTTTAGCAACTCTATGCCAGTTTTGCGTGTTTTATCCCTCGTGGCTGACAGTGACGCAGGCGTTGCAGCCAAGGGTAAGAAGTTCCCGCCTTGAATAGCTGCCCATATTTTGGGCAAATAGTTGCATAGTACTGTTTCTGCGGCGTCTTAATGATAAATCAACCGGGTTATCCACAGGTTTTCATCAGCAAATGTGGAAGGAGGGCGAGAATAGGGATAACTTCTAGCGGCATGGGGGCAAGTCTTGAGGATTTGAGCAAAAGAAAGGCCGCACCCGAAGATGCGGCCCCGATTTAACATGGCGAGAGGCTGCAATTATTTGCTCGGATTCGTGTCACCCATGCCATTGCCACTCGGACCGCCAAGGGGGGCCGTTCCATAATGAGGTCCAGTACCCTGCAATCTGCTGGGTCCAGTATCGGTGTCGCTATCTGTCGAACCTCCAGGGCTATAACCTGTATTGCTGTCAGGGGATACTCCCTCTTGATCAGTTCCCTGTTGATCACCACGATAGTTGGGGGTTGTATCAGTAGGTCCTGTATCCATGGAACCACCAGTCCCCGACCCGCTTGTCCCATTGATGGTATCCGTCGCACCCTGGTCTTGCATCCCGCCCGAGCCGGTACGGGCGTTAGCACTGCTCGACACTGCCGAACTACCGATNGTTAAACCTATAAAAGCAATGATAGCTATTGACTTAAATAGTACTTTTTTGGCTTCCTGCATAATAACCTCCTTAGTACATTTCTTTTTTGGTCAGATTGTTACTTAATCCATTATATTTTTTATTTTAAAAACACACAATAAAGTTTTAAGCTAATGATAAATAGGCATAGTCCTTATACATTATAATTGTTAGTCCAAATCGCAAGATTGATAGACCGTTTCAGCACTCTCCCGAGAGCGCTCAGCAAGGTGCTGCGACCCCACCCGTCCCCCTCCCCTTGCCCCCAGCTTCCGAATCCTGCTCTGCCCGGCGCTCGGCAGGAGGTATAATTAGTTTGACATAACCCTGCGCTATTCATCAGGCCGAATCACCCCAAAGGGCTGAAGAACTTCAGCGCGCACACGGGGCGGAGATCCTTGTGAAGAGAATTTATCGTTTTACCGACCCGACCCGCATGCCCGGAAGCGGTTTGCTGCCTGAAACGGTTTTTACCGAGGCCCTCCCGATCGCGGGGACACCGGGGCAGGAATACGCTTGCCGCCGGTGCNTTCCCGTTGAGATAGCNGCCGCGGCAGCGGTCCGCTTCGAAGCGGATTTCGCCGGACGTCCCGCCGTTTTAGTGGCGCTTNGNGATCAAAANGACNAGNTTGCCTCGGTNCATGGCCGTTACTTGCAGGTCCTTCGGGGGCAAAATAAAATGTTGACGGTCGGCACGGGGGACGCTGCCCTTTCGTTTCTCGGGGGATGGCGTGTCGAGCCGTTCATCCTGGTAGAGGGCCTTTTTGACGGACTTTCACTGGCGGCTTGCGGCTGGCCATCGGTCGCCACGCTCGGCCGTCATATTTCCTGGCTCACCGAGGTTAGCGCCGGCAAGGTGGTCTGGGCGGCTTTCGACGCCGGCCGATCGGGGGAAGCCAATGTTGCCTTGATGCGAACGCAATTGCGCCAGNCTTCGGTGCGCCGCTTAGCGCCGCCCCCGGGATGCAAAGACTGGAATACTGCCCTGGTCAAACGGGGGCCGCTGCTGGTCGCTCGCTGGGTCAGGGACCACCTTCAGGTGTCGGAGTGATAACGTGAACGAAATATACGTGAGTACCGATGTCGAGGTCGACGGCCCCATTCCCGGGCCCTATTCGCTGTTGAGTCTTGGATCGGCGGCATTGCTGCCCGACAAAACGCTCCTCAGCACCTTTTCGGCAAACCTGGAACTTCTCCCGGGCGCGCAGGGACATCCGGACACCATGAAATGGTGGGCCGGGCACCAGGAGGCCTGGACCGCCTGCCGTCAAAACATCCGCGCCCCTCTCGCTGCCATGACCGATTACCTCGCCTGGCTGGAAAAGCTCCCCGGCAGCCCCGTTTTTGTCGGGTACCCGGCGGCCTTCGATTTCATGTACGTCTACTGGTATCTGATTCNCTTCGTGGGTCGCAGCCCCTTCAGTTTCTCCGCCTTGGATATCAAGACCATGGCGATGACCCTGCTGCGCCTGGACTACCGGAAAACCACCAAGAAAAACATGCCCAAGCGCTGGTTCGACGAGGCTCCCCATACCCATGTCGCCCTGGACGACGCGATCGAGCAGGGGATGCTTTTCTGCAACATTCTCGCCGAATCCCGGCGCTGAGATGCCAATCAAACTGCCGGATACCGTCTGTTTCCGGGTAACCCGCAGCTGCAACGCGCGTTGCGGNTTCTGCCTGGCGCCGCCGGACGGGGCAAGCGCCGATGGCGCCACCCTCGGGCAGCGGCTGGACTGGCTCCGGGCCCACGGGGTGAAAACCATTCACTTTTGCGGCGGCGAGCCGACCCTTCACCCGGCCCTTCCCGAACTGCTGATCCAGGTGCGCGCCAGCGGCGGGAAAAACCGCATCACCACCAACGCCATTGAGATATCGCAGCCGCTGCTCTCAGCCTTGCGTACCACGAAAACAGCCGTAAAAGTGAGCCTGCACGGGGATCGCGCCCATCACAACCGGATGGTTGGCTGCGAGGCCTTCGACATGACTGTTGGCAACCTGCGCCGGCTCAGGGCTGCCGGGATATCGACCTCCGTCCAGACGACCCTGGTTGCGGACGCTACAGGGGTGCTGGATTGGGTCATCGATTTCTGCCTTAGTAGCGGGATTGCCCGATTGAGCATTCTCCCCTTTCTTCCCCGGGGAAAAGGCAAGGATCGTCGCGGGGAGTATGGATTTACGCTGGCTCAGCGCTCAGCACTGGGTGAGATGGTGAAGCAGAAAAGGCGGGCCTTGGGCACCCGCCTCGACCTGAGGTGGCTCGATCTGAGTGCAGGCAGGATTCACGTAGTGGAGGTGGATGGCAGGATTCTGCTTGAGGGATCTACGGAAACCAGGGACGAAGTACTTTGTCAGATCCCGCCGTGGCAAAAATGATTCAGATCTATCCCCATGACACAGCGTGCATAGGTGAGTGCAACCACCTATTAATCAGACGTGGGTTAGCGGATGCTCCTTCAGCCAATCACGTAATGCTTGATTCATGCGGGTCTGCCACCCTTTGCCAGTGGCCTTGAACGCTGCGAGGACATCCAGATCAAAACGGACGGTTTGTGAGGCCTTCGTTTGACCTGCAGGGCGGCCCCGACGGACGAGTTTGGTTCCTTGCATAAGGTCTGCTTTTTCAAACCAGTCATCGCTTAATTCCGGAGCATCATCCGGATCATTTGAGATGTTTTTTGTAACGGCTGATTTCGCGGTCATTTGCGTACCTCATGGAAATAATGCGGCGAGCGTCGTCTCGAGGAGTCCAGACAATCACAACCATCCGATCGTTCAGTTGTCCAACAGAAAAGAAGCGTTCCTCGCCGTAGTCAACACGGTCATCGAGAGCGGAAAAGTGAAGGCCTGCGAAAACCTTATCGGAGTCAGCAAAATCGAGCCCACGCTCCAACAGGGTTTTTTCCCTTTTTACGATATCGAACTCGATTATCATTTCTTAAATGTTACAACAACAATATAGCACGTCAATATAAAATGTTACAACATAAATAGAGATACCCCGTGTAGTGTTGTGCACACTGCGTCGCGCTGGCCCACGGGAAGGAGGCGACTCCATGCAGTTATACGACAAGTTCAATGTCCTCGATCTGATCGGTGCTGCTTCGCATTCGGGAAATTCGGACCAGGCGATCCAGGCGCTGCTGGCTCGAATCGTCCTCGGGGTCGAGAAATGGCCGGCGCAGGCGATCGCCCGGTTTCTCGACGAGCTAAGTGACGGGATGTCGCTGTCCGATCCGTACCGCGCAGGGCTGGTGGCCTGGGCCTGCGGGAGCCTCGCCGAAATCGGGCACTCGACTCCCCGCTCCCGGGACGCGATTCTCCATTGGGCCGAGTCCACCATCCAGTTAGCCTCTCAACTGCAGGAACGGGTCTGCGAGACGCTTCCCTCCGGCTCATTGAGCCCGCAGGACGAGTTCGACAGGCGGCGGGAAGAGCTGGGGTCCTTCCTGCCCCTGGAGTACCGGGCCTGGGATGCCTTGACGACCTGTTATGCTGCGGTCACCACGACCCTGGTGCGGCACCCGGAGCTGCGCCTCAGGGCGCGCCATCTCTACGACAAGGCGCGCCAGCTGGCACGGCACCACCCGACAGCCAGACACATTGCCGACCTGATACTGATACCCCACCGGGAGCCGTTTCTGATTCTGGAGCCGGCCCGGGGGCGCGGCGTGGTCGCGGCTGTGGACGGCATCGAATCGATGTTCCAGTTTCTGGCCGTCATATCCGAGACTTTTGCGGAACAGTTCGATCCCGCCCTGAAGCTCTCGCCGGCTCAACGGGCCGAGATATTCGGTTCCACAGCTCCCCCCACCGCAGCTGCTCCGGCTGCTGCTCCGGCTGCAGTTACAGAAGCGGTTCCGGAAGCGGCTCCCTTCCAGACCAATTGGACCGCCTTTCACTGGTCGGCGCTACGCAAAGACGGAACGCTCCCGATCATGAACCGGGACCCGTGGGAAGAAACCATCGGGCGCCAGCGCATCTTTGCCGAGGACGATCCCTGGGATCCCAAANCNTTCGCCGGTTATCGCGTCATCCTGCTCCAGCCGACGGAGGTGGTCACCTTCCTCGTCTGGGGCCGGCACTATCCCGAACTGCGCCCTTCGATTCAGGTGCTGGAGGTGCTGGGAGCCGAGGCCACCAACGAGTGGATCACCAGGCTCGCCAGGATAAATGATCTCAACCAGCGCGGTGGCGAGCAGGTCGAGGCCAATCTGCAGTTGCAGGTATGCAACGGCATAAGCCTGGAGTTATCCGACACGTGGTACGTCGGCTTCATCGCACGCGCGATCCGGCGCATGGTGCCGCTTGCCCGCCAGCACTGGGCTCCCCTCCCCTTTGACCTGCTCGAACAGCTCCTGCGCGCCTTGAACGCACTGGAGGCTTTCGCATTTTCGGATGATCCTTTTGCCGGCGAGGAGCTGGAGTCGCTGACCAATGCCGTGCTCGACCGCGCCATCAAGGCTGACCGATCCCGCCTGGTATCGCCCATCGTGGTACTTTTCGCCCAGGCGGTCGCCTACTGGTGCCGCAAGGTGGCACATCCGGACCTCCCCGCAGGCTTCGACGCCGCAGCTCTTGGCGGCGTTCAGGGCGCTTGGCGCGAGGCGACCATGCTGGCCCGCATGGAGGGGCACCATCCTGACCCGGGCCTGCTGAAGGAGGTCCTCCTGGCGGACCGCGCCTTGTTGGCCGAGTTATCAGCCGGAGGTGACCGCCCCTACTGCGACGCGCGCCGCTTGCGCCTGGCGGATTTGTGGCTGGGTCGCCGCCCCGAGTGGTGGCCGCTCCTTCCGGAGTATCCCAGGCACGGGCTCGACTACGAGGTGGTGCTCTCCTTTGCCGGAGAGGACCGCGCCCACGCCCGCGGGCTGGCTGCTGCCCTGATCCGCCGGGGTTGCCGGGTGTTCTTCGATGAATCCGAGCGCTCGGAGCTGCTCGGAAGAGAGTTGACCCCATTGCTGCGCAGCGTGTACCGGGATCGTTCCATGTACTGTGTTGCCTTCCTGAGCCAGGCGTATGCCGACAAGCCATGGACTCAACTGGAATGGGCTGCAGCCACCGAGAGAGCGGCCGCGGAACCTCAGGAATACATCCTTCCCGCGCGCCTGGATGACACTCAACTCACAGGCCTAGCCGCGACGGTGGGCTACCTCGATCTGCGCTCCATGGCGCCGGACGACTTCCACCGCCTGGTAGCCGAGCGGGTCCAGGCACGGATCGCTTACCTGCTCGCTTCGGGCCTTTAGCAACAGGTTTATATTTCGATATCCGCAAAAACAGATTGACGTGCAATCACTAAGGTGGTATCTGATTCGATAGACATCGAATCAGGAGACTCAACCATGGAAATCGAACAAAGCATCGCCATCATGAAGGCCCTGGCAGACAAGTCACGCCTCGCCATCATAAACTCCCTGCTGGAACACCCTCAATATGTGGAAGAAATAGCCAAGCGCCACGCGCTTGCCACTTCCACCGTCTCCTTTCACCTGCGAAAACTAGAGCAGGCCGGCCTGGTCACGAGCCGCAAGGAGCAGTATTACGTCGTCTTTCAGGCGAGCGACGCCATATTCGACACCACGCTGCGGGAAATTGTTTCGGCACCTCCAGCTGGGAAAGAACTTCAGGACGAGCGCATGAATGACTACCGGCGTAAAGTGCTGGAGGTGTTTTTCCGGCACGGCACCCTGGAGAAGCTGCCGACGCAGCATAAAAAACGCCTCATCGTGCTGGAGCAGTTTGCCCTGAAGTTCGAGCCGGAGCGACACTACTTGGAACAGGAGGTGACCGAACTCATCACGCCGCTCTTCGAGGACTACTGCACCATCCGTCGCCTGCTGGTGGACGAGGAGTTGATCCGCCGGGAAGGGGCAGTCTATTGGCGGGAAAAGGCGTTTGGCGGGCAGGCCATTCACGAAACGGTTAATCAAACAGCTATCAAAGAATCCAGGACCATGAAGAAGGACGACAAGCGCTCGGAGCTCAAGCGCATCTACAAACAGAACAGCGCCGATATGGGTGTGTATCAGATCAAAAACCGTATCAATGGCAAGATCTATGTCGACAGCTGCAAGAACCTGGACGGCACCCGTAATAGCAGGCTGTTCCAGCTCAAAATGGGTAAAGTTGTTTTCAGCTCCGAGTTGCAGAAAGAGCTGGATGAGTTCGGTGCGGAGAGTTTCGAGTTTTCCGTGCTGCAGGTTCTCGAGAAGCCTGAGCAGGAAGGAAATAGCGACCGGCTGCTTGCGGCGCTGGAGTTGCGCTGGCTGGAGGAACTTCAGCCCTTTGGCGAGCGCGGTTATAACAGCATCAAGGCGTACCAGCGCGCCAAGGGACATGGGTCTAAGTAGGATGGGGTAAGGAACGAACCGCATCAATTGTCACATATCGCATCCGCAGATTACGTGGGATCGATGCGGTTCACTGATGTGGTTCACTTCGTTCACCGGCATCCTACGGATTCAAAAATAAACGGCACTTCGATTAAACACCGCCACACCGTACACCCCGTGAGAGGAATTCCCCTGGTACGCTCAGCAGCAGAGGATAAGAGTGATAAGCTTTTCATGGAATGCCGAGCACAGGAAGCCCCCACCCCTTTCCTGGATTTACCTACTGTATAACTGACAGTGGAGGCGAGGCATATGGAAGGTAATTACGAACTGCTCAGGATGGAACTGACCGAGATAAACACCTATGTGCGGCATCACTTTCAGCTCTTTCTTGGCTGGTATACCTTCTTTCTGACCGTCAATTTCGGCGCGATCGGATGGTTCACCAGCGTCCTTCTGACTGGCGCCCTGAAGGTCAGCCTCCCCATTATCTTCGTCACGACTTTTTTCGTGATACAGCANGNTTTTTCCTTTGTCGCGTGCCTTGAGGTGCGCAGATACCTTGTCACTACTTTCGACCGGTACAACGAGCTTTTGGTGGCATTGGCAGCACCGGGCTTGCCGCTTCAGCCTCAATCACCCATTCCCGTGCAAGTCTATGTGAAGGTCATCGGCTTAATTTGCAGTACGGTCATTACCTTTGTATTTTTCTGGATAGCACTGGCAGTAGTCGCCATACATGTAGTGCCACTGTGATGGGTTACATTGCTCCACGAAATGATACACTTGGGCGTAAGCTGTGGTGATTGACGCCGTACCCCTGAAACTCGACGCCAAGTGAAGAATCCACCATCCGGGTATACCATGAAAGAGAAACCCTCAAGAATACTGACAGCTGTAGCCGCTTACGATGGACACGATGCCTCGGTGCTCGCCCTGAACCGGGCCCTGCAGTCGGGCTCCTTTCCGGTTGAGGTGATTTACCTCGGCTTCAACATGACCGCCGACTGTATCGTGACTGCGGCGCTTCAGGAGGGTGCCGACGCTGTTGCGGTCAGCTCCTACAACGGAGGANACCTCCAGTTTTTCCCGCACCTGGTCCGGCGCCTGCGGGAGGTCGGCATGGAGGAGACCCTGGTTTTCGGGGGCGGGGGCGGCACCATCCTGCCAGCCGACGCCCAAGCCTTGGAGAACGCCGGCGTGGCAAAGATCTACGGCACAGACTGGCCGCTGAACGCCGTCGCCGCTGACATCTGCCGGCGGGTCGCCAGCCACATGTCGCAGACGATGGCCAGACACACCTTCCCCCTGCCTGGCGCGAGGCCTCTAGCGCCCGCGCTGCTCTCCCAACTGCTCGGCCTTGCGGAGGGGTGCGGCTTGGGTAACAGGGACTCAGCCGCGAACGACGCGGTGGCGCTGCTGCGCTGGCTCGACCTGGCCGGGGACGGGATGGCTAAGGTGGTGGCGATCGCCGGTGACGGCGGTAGCGGTAAAAGCACCCTGATCGATGAACTGATCCGACGCTTCCTGGACNCTTTTCCAACACGAAAAATCGCCATCCTGGCCAATGACCCCACCACCGCGAACGCCGGCACCTGCACCGCCTTCCTTGCTGACCGGGTGCGCATGAACCAGATCTACCACGACCGGGTCTGGCTACGCTCGGTGGCAACGGGTAGCCCTTATGCCCCGCTCAGCCCGGCACTGCCGCAAATGCTGAGGGTGCTGCGCGCCGCCGGCTTCGACCTGATCCTGGTGGAAACCCCGGGAACCGGACAGACCGGCCTCGACCTGGGTACCCTGCTGGCCGACCTGCTGGTCTACGTCAAAACCCGCGAGTACGGCAGCGCCCTGCAACTGCACAAGGACCAACTGCTGCGCGACGCGGGGCTCGTGGTGCTGAATAAATCCGACCTGGAAGGTGCCGAGGCTGCCTTCGGCGAAATGCGGGGCTTTCTGCGGGAACTCGGCAAGGACCAGGCGCTGTTCCCGACCACGGCCAAGGCCACCCGCGACCCGGGGCTCGACCAACTGTTCGCCGGGATCTGCCGGCGGCTGAACTGGGAAACGCCACTTCTTCCGGAACCCGCCGATATCTTTCGCTACGCCAAAAAGAGCGTGCTGGTGCCGCACCGACGCCGGGCCTACCTGGCGGAGATCGCCGAGAAAGTCCGCTCGTATGATTGCTGGTGCGCCGGCCAACTGCGCGCGCTGCGCGAACACCCGTACGACCCTGCGCGCCTCGACCCAGCCTGCGCCAGGCTGCTGGAGGAGTGGCCTCAAAGGTGGCAGGAATTTTCCCTGCAGGCCGCCAGCCGCATGGGGATAAACCCCTGGGTGGAATCGGTCAACGGCCTGAGGCTCCCGCGGGTAGCCCTCCCCGATCCCGAGGACCGCGCGGAATCGCTGCGCTTCCTGCTGCAGGAGGGACTTCCCGGCAGCTTCCCCTTTGTCACCGGCAGCTTCCCTTACCGCCCCGTTTCGGCGGGCGAAACGACGCGGCAGTTCGCCGGACTCCGGGGGCCGGAGGAGACCAACCGCCGCTTGCACCTGCTCGCGCAGGGGGTCGCCCGGCCCAGGCTCTCCATCGCCTTCGACGGCATCACCCTCTACGGGGCGGACAGCGACGAGGATCCCGGGAGCGTCGGCAAGATCGGCGAGGGGGGCGTCGCCATCGACAGCTGGGAGGACATGAAACTGGTCCTGGACGGCTTCAGTATCCCCGAGATCAGCACCTCGATGACCATCAACGGCCCGGCACCAATGCTCCTGGCCATGTACTTCGTCGCCGCCCAGGAGATCGAACTGGAGCGTGCCGAGCGGGAAAGGGGAACACTTTCCCAGGCGGAGCGGGAAGAGCTCTGCCGCGCCACCCTGCGCGAGCTGCGCGGGACCCTGCAGGCCGACATCCTGAAGGAGGTCCAGGCCCAAAACGAAAACATCTTCCAGCCCGATTTCGCCATCAACCTTTTGGGCGACGTGCAGCAGTGGTTCATCGAAAACGGGGTGCAGAAATTCTATTCGCTCAGCATCTCCGGGTACCACATCGGGGAGGCCGGCGCCAGCCCGGTGCAGGAGATNGCCTTTACCCTCTCCAACGGCTTCACCTACGTGGAAAACTTCCTGGCCCGGGGTATGGCGGTGAACGCCTTCGCGCCGAGNCTCTCCTTCTTCTTCAAGGTGTCCCACGAAGCGGAATGGCTCGCCTACGGGGCGGTCTGCCGNAAGATCTGGGCGATCGCCCTGCGCGACGTGTACGGGGCGGACGAGCGCGCCCAGGTTTTCAAGTTCCACACCCAGACCTCGGGCCGGGCGCTGCAGGCCGAGGAGTGGGACACCCTCAACCCGGTGCGCATGACCTATCACGCCCTGGTGGGTCTGCTGGCCAACGCCAACTCCCTGCACGTCGATTCGGCAGATGAGCCGATGACCACGCCGGGCGAAAAGTGGGTGCGCCAGGCGACCATGATTCCCAACTTCCTGCGCGAGGAGTCGGAGGGTTTTCTGATCCAGAACCTGCTCTCTGGTTCCTACGCCTTCCGGGCGCTGGTGGCGCAGGTGCAGGAGCAGGTCCTGCAGGAGTTCGACCGCCTGGACCAACTAGGCGGCGTGGTTCCGGCCACCGATATGGGCTATCAGCGGCGCGCCATCGCCGAGAACAGCGCGCGCTACGAAGAGCAGCGCCGGCGCGCGAGCGCNGAGCATCCCGAGGAGCCCAGGCGCAGGATCATCGGCTACAACGCCCACGAGCTTCCCGAGGGAAGTCCCGGGAAATACCCGGCGGTGGCCGAGGTGGTGCGTCCCGGCCCGGCCGACTTCGAGCGGCAGCTGGGCCGCGTGCGCGAATTCAAGGAGCGCCACCGCGAGGATGCCCCGGTTTATCTGGCAAGGCTCAAGGAGGTGGCGCTTGCCGAGGGGAACGTTTTCGGGGAGCTGCTGGAGACGGTACGGCACGCCAGCCTTGGACAGATCACCAGGACTCTTGCCGAGGTAGGGGGGAGGTACCGCAAGATGGTGTAGGGGGCACGGTAAGCTCTGAACTCGGGGGGAAATCTTGAATTCGCCCCTTTTTGGGCGGATAATGCGGATTAACGGAGCGCCTGCC
>JGI24142J45722_1001044_pt1 | contig 14217 bp, 9 predicted proteins | sample BarGraIncu00431A_FD_45722 | JGI IMG/M metagenome (IMG submission 45722) | reverse complement strand
AACATAAAGGGTGCTGCCCAGAAAGAAAACACCCAATATTCCGATATGGTACGAAGCCATAATAAAGGTGTAAATCACCAATGTAATCACAGCAAAGACAATATCAATCAGCGACTGTGTCAGGAACGATTGGATGCGGCCATGGTCACCAATACGTTGCATAATGTCCCCAACCATTTTAGTATCGAAAAAAGCCATGGGCAGCTTCATCAACTTAACCAGGAAATCGGAGATCAGCGAAATGCTTACACGCGAGGTGACATGAAGCATAATCCAGCTACGGATCATTCCGTTGGCTGTTTGCCCCAGCGTGAGTAGCATTTGGGCAAACAGAACCATACCCACAAACGCCAGATCGCTGTTACCAATCCCATAGTCAACAATCGACTGGGTCAGGAACGGGAAAATCATACTGATAATACTCCCCGTAAGCATTCCCAGTCCCAGTTGTATCATAAACTTCCGGTAGGGACGCAGATATCCCAACAAATACACAAATTTCAGCTTTCCCTTTTGCTCATCTTCCTGATTGTAGAAATCGGGAGTTGGCTCAAGCAACAGGGTCGTACCTTCCTTATCCCCATACTTTTTGGTGCTGATCCAGCATTTAAGGAACTCTTCTTTGGTGTAAGTTAATAAACCAATGGCTGGGTCGGCAATAAAGATTACCTCATCCCCTGACCCTCTCTTTTTAGAGAAAGAAGGTTTTTTGATATCGTAAACTACTACAAAATGACGTTGATTCCAGTGGATAATGCAGGGGAAAGGTACTTCATCTCGAAGTTGCTCCCACGTAAGTCGATAGCCTTTGGTGCGTAAACCAATACTCTCCGCGGCATCGCTAATCCCCAGCATGGAAACTCCCTCACGGGTAATATATGAACGACTGCGCAGATGCTGAACCGAATAAACCTTCCCATAGTATTTGGCTACCATCCGAAGGCAGGTAGGGCCGCAATCCATTGAATCGAGCTGTTTATAATAAGGAAATTTCATATACAAATTTGCAAATTGAAAAAGTTCATTTTTTACTACCTCATTTAATACTTTTAGTGTGTAACTTTATTGTATTTAAGTTTAGCTTTTACTGAAATATAATATCTTTCTAACATATCATAAATCACCATTTCATACAGTCGATGTTTTGATCTGAACAAGCGATTGATCATCATGTGAATATAACTACTCAATATTTTTTCCAAAGAAACTTCTAACGTTTGTTGGGATTCTTTTTCAAGGATATCATTGACAATCGGAGTTAATCTATTCGATTTTTCATTAATAATTTCTATAGCTGATAGTATCCATGTCGCTTTATCAGTTGATTTACTTAAGATATTTTCAACTGCTCTTCGATTATCTCTATATTTGCTATCTAGCTGCAGTTTAGATGTTTTTTGTATAAATCCGAACTCTGCTTTATAACCCTTACTTTGCGAACTTGCCATCTCCAATTTTTTATCTGTATCAAGTCGAAAATCAACGTATAACCTATCAATCATTCCGAAAGCTATCATCCATCTTTGCTGATCCATACTATTTTCTTCTATTACTCTTAAAATCTGGATTATGGCTTCGCTATCATGATAGAACATTGTTTCAGTTGGTACAATTGTATTCATACCATATCGCTCCAATTCCCTGTTGTATGTTTCTATTTGAACTTTCCAAATTAAACCGTTTGAAACATAAGGTTTAATTGCCTGATTAAATATTAATATCGCATGTGAAATATTTTGAATATCTCCTATATAAAACCGTATTCGTAAATGATTGTGAGGATCAGAATAACGCAAATAAAACCACTTGTCTAAAATTTGTTTGGCTCTTAATTGAGATATAATATCTGGCAATACTGTTGTTAAAATGTAATCTGCTGTTTTAAACCCGGTATATAACTTGAAATACAGCCAATTGTCGCCAGGAATGAATGTCCTTTTTGTATCTGAAATCATTTTAGTAATTGCTAAGTATTTTGATTATTTTTCTTGTAAAAGGATAATAATATTTCATTCGTGAATGCACCCTCATCCCCTTTTACTATTGCTTTATCCGGTTTATAAAGAAATTCTTCAAGTTTGAAGTTACTCCTTTTTTTAGTTAAGGAGAATAATGTTCTGATGCTTAATGAATTTCCCATATCTACAAATAGCTCATTATCTCCATCATCCAATACTACAAATTCTGGCATACTTAAAATCTGTCTCCATTTTCTTACAGCTTCAACTAAGTCTATATTATTATGGATTTCCATTAAAGATTTAATTTCGTCACGTTTTATGATCCACCGGGCAGGAGATATTATTATATTTTTATATTTTACTCTCGGCAACCAGTTATGCTCATTAGCTATGGAGCCCCAATTAAACCCGATGCCTCCACGTTGGTTCTGCATTTGCATGTCGCATAAGAAATGATACACTGGCATGGATTTAAAACTATAATTATGGGCAGAACTTAACCGGGGAATTATTTCTTTATTTAACCTTTTTGAACGAAGCAGGATCTTGCCGTTTCGTATAGAAATCACTAAGTCGGATAACTCAATCTGATATTCTTTTTCAACTGCTGATTGGGCAAGATATGGAATTTCGTATGGACGCAATACAGGCCTTAATAAGATATTCCCGATACGCGATTCGGGAAGGTGCACAATTTCTGCAAATATTACCTCCGGATTAAGCTCTTCTTCTTTTCGGGTAATATTTAATACATGCTCTTCAAGTTGTTTATCGGCATGGCAAAAACGTCCTATTAGATTTGCAGCGCTTGAACCTCCAGCTGATTTAAGAAATATTTCCCTATTACTTTGGTTATCCTCTAATATTCTGCACAATACTGATATGGTCAGCGGCAAATCGTCCCATCGAACCTTAAACTGTCCAAAATCTTTATCGGATAATTCAATCGTGTAAATTCCTGTACTTTTTGCCTCTATGAATTTTTCCATTAATATGGATTGTACCCTGCTCCATGAGACATTATACACATTACCACTTTGTTGCGAAGACATTAAATCATCAATAAAAGGGTTGATATCACCAGCACCCTCGCTTTGGCTATATCCAATACCAGACTCATTGTCAAGAACTTGCAATAATGGCATTTCCCGATCCTCGTATCGTTCACGAAAAGCTTCCCGGAATTTCGACAAAGTTGTTTCTCCTGTAGGAAAAGTAATTTTGTTAAGAAATTCGATTACATCAAGAATATCATTTACAATTTTCCGGTTCAAAACAGCAGTTTCAACAGGCTTGACCATATCGGTTTGAAAAAGGTATTTAGGATCAAACCTGGTTTCTAATTTTCTAATTTTTGGAATAATTTCATCATAAATATTGATTGTGTCACCTATTGGTTGTTTATCAATATCTTCTAATAATCCATTAATCTGTTGTAATTGATGATGGATGTTGGATATATATTCGTTTTCGCCAGAATCCTTCAAAATATTTTGAAGCTTATGTAGTGCCTGATTAAGAAATTCCGGACCAGTAACAGCAGGTTCTAACTCGCTTATTAATAATTGGGCACTAATAAGTTCATCAATAAACTCAGAAGCTTCATCAATACTAATTTCTTCATCAACTATTAAATTGGCCAACTCGTTAAATTTACTTCCCTGAGATGCTTTTTGAAGCACCTTATTAAGGTATTCAGAATAATCAACAGCAGCAATACAATGGACACGCGTCACCACTTTATAAAAATACTCAACATAGCGGATCTTATCTCCTATCTGATAAATACTGGTATTACAGAAATATTTGATATGTTTCTTTACTTCGGGTGACCTGGAAATATCTTGTGCCAGGGCACACAGATAATTCATATCCAAACGTGTATGTCGTTCATAACTATGTGTTTGAAGGAGATAAATAAAGGTTAGATCATCTAACTGACCTGTTGAGCATCCAGCAAAAATGCCAAAAGGGGTACACCTGGTTGACATACGACTTAAATAGCGAACAATTGAATATTTGAATCGTTCCTCGTCTTTTTTAACTGACAATCCTTTTCCCAAATACTTTAATAGTTCACTAAACAGCTCAGGCGTTGCAATATAGATTGCCTCCTGAATTATTTTATTGGCTAACAGACTCTTGAAATTATCATCAGAATCCGAAAGCTCTGTAAGATATTTTATAAATACATCGAATGAAAGCAAAGGAGTTCGAATAACAAAACGATCAAATGCATTGTATGGATTATTCACATTAAACAACTTCAATTTTAACTTAACAAAAGACATTCATCCCACTTTGGTTCTATATTGCTGGTAGCAGAGAGTAAAACTAAGCCAATTCCGGCAATGCCTTCCAATAGTCCTGTAGCATTTTTCCATCCACCATACTCAGGGGTGTACCATGCCTTATAGCCAGCCAGCCCGTCTGCAAAAGTTGCCTTTTCAAGCGTAACGTTTAACCAGTAAATTGCAGATTCTTTAAAAGTAAGTATTCCCGTATATTGATACATCCGATTGTAAATATGTGCTATGCCCGCTGATCCGTGACAAATACCAGCATCAATCACGTTTTCTTTTATTTGATCCTTCCGGGAAGTGGTATGTAATAAAATATCAATAGCCATCTTTTCCCATTCAGTGTTTTGCAAAATATGTGCAGCCTGCCACAAAACAATACCGATACCTAAATCGCCATAACACCAGGCTAATCTACTACCTATGTCACCCTCATTTTCATTAACGGAAATAAAGGATGGAAAATAAGCACCGTTATGTACATTTGGAACATCTGATTTTAAAGATAAAAGAAAAGTTATTGCACCACCTAACAACTCCTTTGTTTTGACCTTCAATATATCTTGTTTATAGGCTTTACTTAGAAATGAAATAATACTTGCAATACCATGTGACAAGCTTAAATTATAAACTTCTTTGGTATCATTTTTTTTTTGTATTACTGTAGATCTCCATTTTAATCCATTGATATCTTTTTCTGCAATTTTTTCAAGCTCAATAATCAACGCTTCTATATAATTGACACTCCGTTTATTATTCCTACTTAAAAAATACAAACCTAAGCCTAAAGCATTATGCAGATAATCATAATTTCCTTTTTTAATATCTTCCATCATGGAAGAACCTAAATATGGTTCTTCTTCGTAAAAAAGTTCATTGCAATCTCCATCAATAAAATTATTACTTACAAGATGATTTACGACCCACATAAAACCACTAATTCCATCACATAAAGAATTTTTGACATTAGTATTTGTGAAACCAAAACTTTTTAAGATGAGAGCATTGCCCTTCTCAAAATATTTATCTTTTTTTGTAAATGACCAGTAATAATACCAAAATAAAGCAATACCCGAATTACCTGCCAATAAAGAATATGACTTATAATCTGCAAATTTTTCCAAAGCATCAGAAATTAGACGTACACGATCATTTATAAGTACTTCTTCCGAAATAGGCGACCATTTATTTTTATTATTCATTGCTATTATTTATAATTATTACACAAATCAAGTTTATTAAATCCGGATATATATTTTATATTTTTAAAATGAAACATAATTGAAACCGGGTTGTAGTATCGATGTGCAGACAATTCAACACATAAGAAATAAATGCCTTTATCATAAGACATTTATTTCTAAACTGAATATTAAAAGTTAGCAAGGACTCCAAGTTGGGCACGTATTGCCACTCGCACATGGCACTTCATGTGTATTCAGAGGAGGAGGGGGGCATAATGGGCCCACCGAATAGTAATGACACATCACGGGATCCTGTTGGGATTGATACCCGCCTCCCAATTGACTCATTTCTGACTTGTTTAAGTTCGAAATCATGCTTTTGTTCAATACTAATTTTTTAATCTTTTTCATAACACTTATTTTAATATTGTCTACTCTTGTTAGGATTTTCGACTTCCTCCTTTAAAATTTTTTTTGCTTTTTCGATATATTCATCTCTGCCTTCTTTTATTGCCTCAATTGTTCTTTTGACAGGATAATCTGGTCTGAATCCTATTAAATGATGTTGTGATCCATCATGTTTTAAAACCTTCATTCCTGTCCACATAATATTATAGCCACCCATCAAATTGATATAGTTAGCGTTCCCATTTGTTGCTGCTGTTGTATCACCCACAAACTTTCCAAGTTTATAGTAATCCACAATTCCTAATAAAGTTTCATTTGAACTAACATTATAAGGATGTGTAAGAAAAATTAATTTGGCTTTGATAAAAGGTTCCTTCGGTTCAATTTTCCAACGTTTACTGGTGTCAAAAATGGTATTCATTCTATCAGGATAAATATTTACCGGAATATTCCATTTTGGACTCCAAACAGGTTCTTTAATGATATGAGAAATTAATTCGTATTCATCATTGAAATCTAAAAAANTAATTATGAGTCCTTTCGCATTTACTAATTTTGTCATTACTTTCTTAGTATCGATAGGATATTTGTTCAAATAATANGTACTATCACCATAATCTATAAAGTTAGATGAAAGTCCCCCAAACAAAGAANNAGAAGNCAAACTACATCNTGTTTGACGAGTTGCCTTTATTTTTACTTTTTTATTATTTCTTATTACGATAACATTAGCTTCGCTATGAAGGAAGTCAGAACCAAACATATTTAATGCCCGATTCCGTTTCAATTGCGAAGATCCGGAAATCAAACTTTCTTGCTCTTGCAATTCTTCCAGGGCACTCCTTCCATCAATACTATTAACAATATCGCCAATCCGAAATTGAGTTGTATCCGAAGATGCCAAAACAACTACATTGTTCTGAATCCAACCAACCTTTATCGGAAGTCCCCATTGTTTAATTTCATTAGTGTAAACTACACCATGTCCATCCTTCAATTTTGCGACCATTTTACTTAATGTCTTAAAATAATCAGGTTCGGTTTTTCCTGCATAAACATTGTGTAATGTTTTGGATAATTCCTCTTCCCAATCAACACCTACCACATCAAAGTAAGGGTAGAAATGCTGAAAAACATTCCATGCAATAACTACATTTGCTAATTTAGTGGTATTGTCAGTTTCACTTGGTATTTGGACTGGAATTAAATGTAATTGTTTTAAGGATAAAATATCTGAAATAGCTTTTGGTAATTTATTAGTATTGTTGTTGTTGTTCAATGTTTCACTTGGTATTTGACCTAAATATAAATGCAATTGTTTTAAGGCCAGCGTATCTGAAACCGGAAAAGTATGTTCATTACTGCCATATAAAGCTAAAGGCATAATTATAACAAGATTACTGCCAATATCCTTTTTAATAAATTCACCTATCTTTAAAAAACGATTATCAAAATCTGTTACAGTATTTCTATTGTACCTTAAACTCTTATAAATATTGCTTTGCTTTCCCAGGTACACCCCATAATGCACCCATGAAATTTTATTTAAACCGCTGGTGTCATTTGGAGTAATTGATTTTAATTCGAAGCTGGCATCCTGTTTTTTATCTGTAATCTGAATAGCAGGAGCTATTGGCTTAAACAGTTCGATCAAAATTTGTTTGAGTTCATTTTTATTACCCGCATTTTCAACTCTTTTTACTCCATAAACGGCAAATTTATTCCAGTCAATTTTTGCCGCTTCGTCACCAGGATAAAACCATCGTACATAGCCATAAACTTTAGCGAATGTATGGAGGTTTTCAATTTTTCTGTTGGTATGGCTACAGTTAATAAAAAAGACAGAAAGGAAAAGGGAAAAAAATGTTACTCTTTTAATATCATGCATTATGTTAGTAATTAAATATGGTTTACAAGAAGTTTGTAAAATACGCTTAAGATATTTTATAGTTGTGAGTTTTTCGAGAGTTTTGAGATAATTAATTTGCTCCATATTTTTTCGTTATCACATTGTTTACTATTATTCTTAAGGTTTTTCAGCTTCTGTCCGCCATTTTTATTAAGTAAGCCAACGGTTATCTTCTTTATTGTAAATTTCTTAAGGTTGCTACATATTTGTCTGCCATTGTATTCATCGTAAATTCCTCGTTAGCCCTGATTATTGTATTTTGCGAAAACTTCTTTCGTAATTGATCATTGGTCAATAGGTTATACATATAATCTGCCAACTGATCAATATCTGGAGCAATACCAAAAGCATTTGTCTGATCAGGTATCGTATCTACCAAAAAAGCATTTTCGTTGTGAATAAAAATCTCTTTTAATCCACCTAGACAAGTAGCAACAACCGGTAACCCACTAAAAAGCATTTCGAGGGCGACATAACTGCAATGTTCTTCTAAAGAAGGAATAACACCGATTGATGCTTCCTGATACAGCGCAACGAGATCCTCAAATGGAATAAAACCCAGATAATTGATATTTGAAGAAAATGTTTTGGAATTCTGAATTAATTCTTCATAATCCCCATTCCCGGCTATGATAAGCCGACAATCGGGTAATTTTTTTAATAAAATTGAGAATGCCAGCGAAAGATACTTTAAGCCTTTAATATGGTCGATCCGTCCACTATACAGGACTATTTTTTTATCAAGACCTATTCCATACTTCCGTCTGATATTTATTTCACAGTCCTTTTTCCCAAACAAATGAGGATCAATTCCATTATAAATAGGAATGATTTTCCTTTCATCGACCAACTTATTTATCAGGTGTTCTTTACCATGTTTAGTTACGGTAATAATTCGATCAACCAACGCGTAAGTCAGGCTTTCGGTATCCAATAAACTTTGGACTCCTGATGATTGTTGAATAAATAAATGTTGTGTGAAAATTAAATAGCAATCCATAGTTTTTTTAAATTCCTCTCCTATAAAGCATTGGTATACAAAATTCAGATGAACCACTGTCTTTTGTTCTTTAGGCAAAAAAGGCACAACAACCCGAACAATACTTTTGGCAAACCTTGAGAGATTTGTTTTGGTATTCGGATTCTTCAGATGATTGGTTTGCGGAAATTTGAAATATGTAACCCCTGATTTCTTTTCAATAGTAAATTCTGATAAAGAATCGGTGCCAATCTCTATCACAAATACTTCAATACCCATTTGTTGCGAAAGGCCGTCAGAAAGTTGTTTGATAAAAGTACCAACACCATAATCGGTTCCGCGGTCTTTGCTCCTTAGGATGATCCAGTTCGTTGTTTTCATCCGAATATAATTTGTTTTTTAAGGCCGGATAGCTTGCCCCGATGGATCGGGGGAACTCGCATGTGAATATTTGCTTTGCAGATTTTCACTTTGTTCCAATTCATCCGTGTTTGTGTTAGTATTGAATATGCTCGTTTCATAATTGAATCAGATTTATTCCGGCTATTCCATTCAAGACTCCAAACGCTTTGTCCTCATTTTCTTTTGCCACATTAAAACCGGCAAAACCTTGATTGGTTTCTTCAAATTCAAGACTACGGCTGTTCCAATACAAAGCTTCCGTTTGGAAAACCTCATCGCCGATCAAATGAAATAACTGTTTGTAAATCCATGCAATACCACTTGTGCCATTTTGCATAAATGCAGAGTTAGGAGGCAATTCATCGGATATGGCCTCCCTGTCTATTCCGTTCAGTAGATTTTGAATTAACCCATCAATCGAGCCATCCTGCCATTGTTCTATTTTACAATTCTTTATTCTTTCAATAGCCAGAGCCAGCAATAAACGTTTGCTTTGTAGCCTGGGAAGATTAATTTGTTGAAATAAAGGATCAATAACTTTTTGCAGCAGGCGGCCAACTTTAAAATTGAACAAGTTTAATTGGTGCACTTCAGTTAAAAACGCAATCAAAACCGGATAATCCCAGGTCAGGGTAAAAGTATCACTAACATTTATCAAAGTTATTATCCCCTCGTTTTCAATTCTCAGCTCCAACTCTTCAATAAGGCGAAGGAGCATTTGCTTGTTTATAAGGGTTGAAACTTTTTCATCAACCGAAGCGGGTTTTTGTATGCGTTTCAGATAATAAGCACCCAGGCCAATAAGGCCTTTCAATAATCCGATTCCCTGAAATTGGTCTTGAGATGGTTGCAATCGGCTGTCGAAATCTTCGAGTACTTCATCGGTATCAGCTTCAAGAAAACCGCTTTGAACAAGGTATTCAATTCCCCAACCTATACCGGCCAGACCATTTTCAAAATCTAAGGGTGTAGTGACGGTGATTTCTTCATAAATTTCATCTATCAGCTCACCTGCATAATTTTCATAAACCTGGTTTTTGGTTTCACGTGAGAGATGAAAAAAATAAATGGCGATACCCATCTTGCCATGCATCAAACCGAGGTTATCGATAAAACTTGCATTTAGCAGAAGTACATTGATTATGCGTTGAAATCTATTTTCACTGTTTATGATTACTTTACTTTTCATCTATATTCAATTGATGCGATTGGTGTCACAATAGTATAAATTTATTATTAACAATAACTATATTACAAACAGTAACTTGTAAGTTGAATCATTTAACCCGTAAGCGTATTACAATGAATTGAGAGTAAAGTTCGCAATTGCTTCATCCTGCGGTGAGAAATAATAAATTCGGCAGAATTTAAAAGAATAATTTTCCTTTTGTTGATATGAATGGTATCTATGGCATAAATATTCAAAATTCAATTTCTGTTTATTCTGAAAAAATTATTTGGCAAAATAGATGCAACTACCAATAGTGATAGTGTACAGGTAAATCTCTTATTGCTCTCATAGTGAAAGGTTGATAAATAATCATCAACACAAACACAAAGTAGATTTTCCAAGTTAATGCATTTACACTCTTTTATATTTCGCAGGGTTATGATTTTAGGAATTGTCATTAATTTACATTTTTAGATGAGATTTCTTGTTTAGTTGAAATTCAATTATTAGGTATGAAAAAATTTAGTACAATATTTTGTGATCATTAGCTTATTTTAATCATTAAAAAAGTCATTATGTAGTTTTAAATCTAAATATTTAATTTGCATAAATTTTAATTAATATTACTTGTTAATAGGTTTCGTTAACGAATTGTTACCCACTTTATGACTTTTTTTTATGGTTTTTTTAATTAATTTTTTTTATACCAATATTTCGATAAATTTTAATCGGTAATTTTGCTGTAATCCAATAGAATATTGATAATTTTTGGATTTTTTGGTGTGTTAGGGTTTAAAGCAAAAATGCGCATAAATCGTTCGAACATCAAATCGTTGTTTTACATTGTAAGTATGCGTCCTAGTACAGGATGTTTTTATCTAAATTATTTAGCACAAAAGCATTTTTGCTTCCGGATTTGAATTGTGTGTCGTGCCTGGCGATTATCAATAGTTGTAGATAATCAAAAGCCGCCTTTTTTGGTAGTTAATAATTAACCTGTTATCATTTATACTTTGCAAAACAGTTTTTGATAATAATTACGCCAGACCTTTTAAAAACGACTTGAGTTTCCTGTCTTTTTCCCAAGACAACTCCCCTATTTCTTTGTCGATGATGTCACGGGAGGTCTTTCCCAGAAACTATCTTTTTAGTTTGGAATCGGCTCTCGCATAAATTTCTGTAGTTTTTATTGATACGTGTCCGAGGTAATCGCGAACGAAATCCGAAAGTTTGGATTTTAAGGGACTTTTTACGCCACCAATCAGTAACGACAACTGAAATTTATGCCAGGATAGACAATGAGCAAAAGCGCGAGGCGATAGAAAAGTCAAGTTTATCTCCAGCCCCCAAGAAAATTCCTTCTTGGCAAAAAAACAAAGGACTGTTACAATGGTTAGAAAACCTCGGCAAATAGCCAATAATTATAGAAACTTTTTTGTGAAAAATTAGTTGTTAATTAACAATTTATCCAAATTAGTTTCCATAATACTTTTGTTTCTATAATGTGTAGGAGAATATGGGCGACAAGGGATGGTTACAAAACGATAATGGTTGCCCATATCTTCCAACGCTTTATTCAGTGTTGGTTCATACTTATCCGCCTTTATTACAGCCGATTTAAGGTTGTCGGTTACCAAAATCTTAGGTACGCCACCTATGGCTTCCACGCATTTAGAAATGGCATATAGAAAATCCTCCACTCTTTGTGAGGGAAGACACAGAGCAAAGGCATAATACGTGTAAGGTAAACATGCCACAAATACCTGCACTTTAGTCATTTCGCCTGTTTCTGTATTTACATATTGCAATGTATCACCAGCAAAATCGACATATAATTTTTCACTTGGAACATACGTATCACTCAACACTGTAGTAGGCGTAAAGGCTGCTAATTGTTGTTTTAAGTGATGGAAAAACTGAGACTTACGATAACCTTCAGGATGCTTGGCTATGTAATCCTGACACACCAAAAAACGCGTTACATGTTTATGACCTAACGAGGTCTTAAAATCTGGCAACTCATCCAAAAACGTTTGATGCCGGTAATCAGTATATGCCGGATTCCCAGCTCTGAAACGTGCTTCAAGCTCTGGGTCTTCCATTTTTAATACCTCTTTGAGTGACAATGGATCATCCCTAAAGAACCAAACATAATTATTTACCATCTCTTTGTTTATATCCAAATCCTTGGCTATTTGACGGTTCGACACTCCGTTCTCGTTTAATTGGAGAACTTGTTTTATTCTACTCATACTTGCTGGTTTTCCTGCCATTTTACCTTTGCTTAGTTGGGCGATTTTGAAGGTGCAAAGGTACGATAGAACGCTCGAGTGAACGGGTATGCTCCGGAAAATGAAAAGGGCCAATCCGTGAACGGGTATGCTCCGGAAAGTGGTGATAACAAAACTACTAATTTCCAAAAGTGAATGGACATGCTCCGGAAAAAGGATCTTTTTTTGCCACCGAAAATAGGGTGAACGGGTTTGCTCCGGAAAAAGGTACCCTTGAACGGGTATGCTCCGGAATTTGGCAAATTTTGTTTCAGTTTGTTGTCTTTTCATCCTGTTTGATACCTATTTTTAGGGCAAAAGGACATGAAAAACGTAGTTTTAGATGGTCAACTTTCAGTTTGATACTGAAATGTTTCTTTTCTAAAGTGGGTGGGTATGCTCCGGAATATGTAATTTATTTTTCATCAAAAATCAGAATAATCACTCAAAATCAGTTCATATTGAGTTGTTTATTTTGATTTTAATAATGGTAAGAAAAGAAAAACATTTGATGAGAAGCCAAAATCAAGGTTTTTTCAAATTATCTAAGAGTGTGTATTTATGTTTGGGGTGAGTTTATAAGGGTTTTAGTATTCTGTTGAGGCGATATATCAAATGTGAGATTAGACTTGTTTAAAAAACACCCCTGTCATTCTGGAAGTGTCATGTATGGAAGTGGAGACCTTCCCATGTTGAGTTTTAAGTTTTAGTTAACGTAAAGGCAAAACCGCTTCGGCGCATTTTTCGGTTTTAGTATCTGATTGTGATGTATACGTTATTTTTAAGTTTCCTGAGTGAAAATCAACTTTAGTTTTAGCATATGAGCTCCATCTGAAACCTTCTTACGGAATTTGGAGTAAATACAGCAATACCTCTGACAGTACCCACCTGTGTGATGATGGTCGTCGGAGATATATGTTCTACGAGGATATCGCCATAAACCGACATATTGCCAGTACGGTTGAATGCAAATTGAAGAAGTGGAATTGTATCATTGATAATTTCAAGTTTTACATCCGAAAGGTTAACTTTTGTTGTTGATTCGCCGACACGAATAATTACAGGAATTTTGATCCCGAAAATGGGAATTAACCGAACGCCAATCGAAGTTGAATCTTTTTTGATCTCTTCGGTTCCGAGTGCGGATTGTTTTGGAACGGCTCTAAAATAAATATGTGAGCGGTATTCACCAGGAGTAAGTTGATATGCTTTGATAACTTGCATTTTCACCACCTGCGCTTCATTCGGAACCAGTGTGACGGTACGCGGAAAAAAGCGAAGATTTTTATCTGCGAAATTTTGACCCGGATCAGGTGTTGTAATATCTTCGAATGATCCATCTTCGCGCATACGGTACTGAGTGATAGATATATTGTATGTTGCCGTGTCGATTCCAGTATTGGCGAGGTTGAGATCCTGCGTGCGTGTTTGTCCTTCGAATACGACCCTTCGGGGTGTAATTAATAAGTTTCCTTGTGACATTGCCCTAGTGGCAGAGAGGAGGGTTATTAGGGTGAATAATGAAATAAAAAAGACAAATTTATTAGTCTTCCCAAACGCAGTTTTTTCCTGCATAAATCCTGATTTGCACATGTGTTTACATTTAAAATAAATTGCACCAAACATACAAAAT
>JGI24142J45722_1001038_pt1 | contig 14258 bp, 7 predicted proteins | sample BarGraIncu00431A_FD_45722 | JGI IMG/M metagenome (IMG submission 45722) | reverse complement strand
ATTCCCAAGAGCCAAAGTAAAATCCACCCTATCTTCCCTTCTTCTGAGTTACGCATAGCGATCTTCCTTTCTAATATACTATTCCCACTGTCAAGCGAATACAGTTGTCCACAACGAAAGATGGCGTCTAATTTTTACTGCCTTATCTTTTAGTCGAAGCGCCTTGGGTTTATTCCTTGACGGCTAATTTCGCCAAGGATAAAGCGCTGCTTGTAGTACAATATTCCCGTAAGCTCCTCTTGGGACTTATCCTTCATCGCCTTGGCAAGTTCCTGTTTGCGGACATCTTCCAATGCTCCGCTCAGGTATGCCTTAACATGGAAATGATCCCGTACGATCAGGGCATTCTCTGCATAGTGCCAAGTAGCTAAAAAGCAACTACCGCGCCAAAGGGTGCCCGTCGAAATTGTGAGTGCAAGTGTCTGATTGTACGATGGATAGTGGAGGGAGAGCGGAGGGGTAAACGTTGACGAAATCCGTCAAGGATCAACAGATCTACCAAATATAACAGATCATACTCAAGGTACGGTCCGTCACATCACCTGTGTGTGAAAGGAAAATCAAACAAGCCAGTGCCCCGGCACAGGGGGAGCAAAGTAGGTTANCTTTGAAGACCGGAAACGTATCGATCGCCTGACGGTCCGGTGATGTGGATGCGGGCAGGGGATATCACCCCTGACCTTCGGGGTAAGGCCCCGAAGGTCGAAACAGGAAAAAGGATTCGGCAAGTTACCGAATCCTTTTTTTGGGGCGCAGGGACAGGGCTTGAACCTGTGCGTAAAGTAGAGATTTCTGCGCCGCCAATCATCACTGCAGATACGGCCCTGCGTCTTGGCTTATTTTTTTGGTTCCGNCCCCCAAAACTGGATGAACCTATCAGGCCGGAAATGACCTTAAACGGCTCAACTCGCCTTGGCCGAGCGGATCAAGCGCGAGGTAAAGCCCCTGGAGGAGGCCGCCTNAGCACCCGCCGTTCAGATCCCGTTTAGTTGTCACTTTCAGGGCGCCATCCCGATTAGTCACCATATTCTGTGTCGGCAATGCGTCTCTAAAACCGTTGACTGGAGAGAGATGGATGGTTCTTATTCACTTGGCGCTAAACAATTAGTATCTTAACAGATTTTCTAACCCAAANCCCTTTCTGATTATTTGCAATAAGTCCCGCGCCCCCTCAACGGCGGCCCCCCCTACCCTTCCAATTTCGCAGTTGGAAGTTCCCCGGGGGGAATCATCCCGCGCACCCCTTNAGGACCTCGCCCATCTCCTGCAACCGGTACGGCTTGCAGAGCACCGCGCTGAAGCCGTAATCCCGGAAGTTGGCCATGACGGGGTCGGTCGCGTAACCGCTGGAGACGATCGCCTTTACCTCCGGATCGAGCTGCAGCAGCAAGGCGATCGCCTCCTTGCCTCCCATTCCCCCGGGGATTGTCAGGTCCATGATGACGGCGGCGAAGGGGGTTCCCTCCTGCTGCCGTTGCCGGTACAGCTCCACTGCGGCGCTGCCGTTGCCGGTGCACTCGACCTGGTAGCCTAACTCCTCCAGGCAGGCCGTGGCGAACTGGCACACCATCTCCTCATCGTCCATGACCATGACCCGCCCCTGGCCATTCTTACCAGCCTGCGGCCGCGGCGCCTCGGCGAGCGCGACCCGGTCGGTCGCCGGCAGCGTCACGAAGAAGGACGTTCCCTTCCCCGGTTCCGTCTCCACCCGTATGGCCCCCGCGTGCTTCTTGACGATCGAATAGCAGGTCGCCAGCCCGAGACCGTTGCCGCTTGCCTTGGTGGTGAAGTAGGGATCGAAGATGTTGTGCACGTGGTCCTGACTGATCCCGGTCCCGGTGTCTGAAACGCGGAAAAGCACCGAAGCTCCCCCCTCCCCCGCCGGAAGGTTGTGTGCGGCCACCGTGACGCTCCCGCCCCCCGGCATGGCCTGGACCGCGTTCAGGACCAGGTTGTGCACCACCTGGCTTAACTGCCCCTCGTCGGCCTCCACCGACCAGAGGTCGTCCGGAAGCTCGAAGTTGCACACGATGGCCGAACCGTGCACCGCGAAACCAGCCGACTCCCTCAAAAGCGCGGACAGGGCGATCACCTTCTTCACCGGCTCCCCTCCCCGGGCGAAGGTGAGCAGTTGCTGAGTCAGATCCTTGGCCCGGAACGCCGCCTTTTCCGCCTCCTCCAGACGCAGTTCCGCCTTGGGCGCATCACGTAACTGCAAACGGGCCAGGGAGACGTTCCCCAGGACGGCGGTCAGGATGTTGTTGAAGTCGTGGGCGATCCCCCCGGCCAGTATCCCGAGCGACTCCAGCTTCTGGGTTTTGAGCAGGTCCAGCCGGGCGCGCTGCAGGTCGGTGATATCCCGGAAATACCAGACGCGACCGTAGTATTTCCCGTCGTCCCCCTGCATGGGCGCGGTGTAGCGGTCGATGGTCCTGCCGTCGCGCAGCACGATCTCCTCGTGGCTTTGCTCCTCGTGGTGCCCGTAGAGATGCCTGACCCGGGCGAGGAACGCTTCGGGTTCCGTCGACTGCCCCGCCACATGGCGCAAAACCGGCGCGTCCTCGCCAGCATCGACCAGGGCCGGCGGGATGTGCCACAGTTCGACGAATCTGCGGTTGTAGGAGAAGATATCCCCGTGGTCATCGACCACGAGAATGCCGTCGATGGAGCACTCCTGCTGCGTGGAAAGGATGAGGTTATGGAAGGTCTCCTCCTCCTTGCTGGCCAGCAGCGCCTTTTCGCGCTGCTGGATCGCCTCGGCCATGTCGTTGATGGCCCCGGCCAGGTCGCCCATCTCGTCCCTGGTCGCCACCGGGAGGCGGGCATCCAGTTCCCCCTCCTGGAAGCGGCGGATCCCCGAGATCATCACTTTGATGCGCGCGGTGAGAAAGCCGGCCATCAGGATCGCGATGACGACCACCAGGATCACCATGATGGCGGTAATAAGGGAGAGCCGCCCGGTCGTGCTGGCGATGCGGCCGCCGATGAGGTCGCGCAGCGCCAGTTGCTGCGCGTTAATTTCTTTGGTGAAACCGGCGACCAGCCGGGTTATGGTGCTCGCGGTCTCGGTGGCGGGGAGGTGGAACTCGTCGACATTGGCGCCGATGGTGACGTACCCGAAACCGCGGGGGTGTGCCCCGTAGCGTCCGGTGTAGTAAGGGATCGCGGCGGCGGTGGTGAGCTTCCAAAGGCCGCTCCAGAAGATGACGAAGGAGCCGGAACCGCCGCGGCTGGTGAGCTCGTGCCATCCGGCGCACTGGGGGGCGAAGTTCAGGTAGCGCCCATCCAGCCCGACGTTTCCGGCCCGGGTCAATTCAGGCGCCGGTGTCTTCTTGAGCGAGGGGACACTGAAGGGTGGCTGCCGGTCCAGGAAGCTGCGGATCGGAAGCCCGCTTTGCACCCAGGCCCGGTACAGTTCGCTGTCGAGCCAGGGAACGGCCGGTTCGCCGGTGGCCGGGTCGTAGCCTACGATGGAGGAATCCCGGGGGTGGACGATGGAGCGTCCCTTGTAGTCCCAGATGAAGGCGTAGTTCCCGCTGGAGGCATCGGTGATGGCGGAGAAGCGCTCGTCGGTCGGGATCAGGTGATCGGTGAATTCCTTCAGGTGCCGGTGGTCCAGGGCAAGGGTGACGTACCCGACCACCCGCCCCTGCTGCACGACCGGCATCCCCCAGCGGATCAGGCCCTGGAACCGCTTACCTACCGGGTTCTCCTTACCCGCGTAACCGGCCTTTTCAGGCGCGAAGGGGACTCCGGCCTCCCGTGCCCGCTTCGGGGTGAAGGGACCAATGAGGGGCGTCGCCACGTAGGGACCGATCACCTCGGAGACGGCGATCTCTCCGGGCCTGAGCCGCTGCAGGTCGCGGAAGTAGCTCTCGGCCCGGCAGTAGGTGTTCTCCCGCCGGGATACGTTGCGNAACCCGGCGGGAAGTAGTCCCGAGCTGGTCGCCTTGACGCGCTCGTTCCCCTTGAGGTCGATGAAGGTCATTTCCAGGTAGAGCGGCCGGGCCACCCGCGAGCCCCCCTGCTCCGGCGGCCGGTAGTGCCACTCCTTTTGGTTGTCCCGGATCGCGGTCCTGATCTCGGGCTCCCGGTCGGCAGCGGGGTCGGCCGGCACCCAGCGCTCCCCCTTCGGGTCGAGCCGGTACGCCCCGTGCTCCACGACGGTCCGCAACTGCTTGGCCAGAAAGCCCCGGTATTCCTGTTCGTTCGGCGCCAGCGACGCGGCAACCCTGATGTCGCGGTCCCGGTCGTAGAGAAAGTCCGCCACGGCGTGGGCGGTGTCAGTCGTCAGGTGTTCGATCGATTCGCGGGAGCGCCGGTCCAGCGCCGCGACCGAATTACTGACAGCGATGTCGCCTATTTCCCGGATTTTGTCTCTGGTCGCCGACATCATCGCCACCGAGCGCCCTTCCACGTCCGNCCCCAGGCTGGTGACCTGCTGCCGCGCAGTCCAGGCCAGGAGGATTACCGGCAAGATCGTTATCGCGACGAAGATGAGGATCAGCTTCCCCATGATNCCGCGATTGACTAACCTGGTCTTGATCCAGCGCCCTACATTCTTCATGGATTCCATCCACCCTCTTGCTAGAGATGGTGCCGTCTGTTTTCGGGGAACTCGGAACACGACAGTCTCTAGACTGGCCCTGTGCCGAGCCATACCCACACTGTTTATCGGATAAAAGGCGCTGAAAGTTAGCCTTTTGAAGCGGTTCTGTCAACCGAAGGAAANTTTGCACCATTATACCGGTGACGACCAATAGTTCCAGATAATTCGACTCTAAGCCACACTGTTTGCCGGTTCCTGCTACGGGGTAGCTTATGCGCCGAAGCCTCGCTCCCACCAACCCACCTGATAAACGAAAAAATTGAGAGAGTCCTTTTGGGGACGAGTTGCTGACTTCATANTGTTAGNATAGTAGCAGGGTGGGTNGNATATTAACCGTAGGACTCGTTGCACATAGGACAAATTGAGGACAAAGGAAAACCGGACGCCCATGAAATCATGATTTCATGGGCGTCGCACCTATTCCTGGCTTTTTAAATCGGGCACATGGCACCTTTTTCCGCCGTCCAAATGCCACCGTTCGGTGGATCAATCTCGTAGTAGCGGCTAACNGAAGTGATCTTGCCGGGGTCGAGTTGGGTTCCCTCCGTCAANAGCAGCAGCCCGGTTCCGCTGTAGAGGTTTCGGGTGATGAACATCCCCTGGACCAGCTGCCCGGGGAGCAGTTCGCTCTCTCCGCTGCGGGAAGCGTCCGAGCCGTGCCGGCTGCCGGGAAGCGCGGGCTTCTGAATCCAGCTGACATGAATGCCACAGAGCGGCGGGTCCGTGTTGTACTGTCGTACGACTGCGGCTATTTTACCGGGGTCGAGGGTAGTTCCCTTGCTAAGGACCAGTAAACCGGCCCCGCTGTACAGGTTCCGGTTGACCAGCATCCCGGGCAGCAGCTGACGGGGACGCAGCTCCTTCTCGGCCGTTTCGGCCTGAAGCGCCCGCGCCGGGGTATATAGTGCCCGGATGTGAGGCTCCATAACGGCGAGCAGCTCCGGGTCGAGTTGACNTCCCAGCTCTGCGACCGCCTTTTCCAGCACGGTCCTCACTGCAGCCTCGCCGCGAGATTCCTCAATCTCCCGGTCGATCCAGTCGGCGCAGGTGATTATCCTGGCACCAAGGGGGATGTCGCTCCCCGCCAGTCCGTCAGGGAAACCGTGCCCGCCATAGCGCTCATGATGATGCCGGATCAGGATGCCCGCCTCGCGCAGCTCTTTCACTCCATCTACGGCGCTTTGGCCCCGCACCGTATGCTGCAGAAACAGGTCCCTCTCCTCCCGGGTCATGGCCGAGATCCGCTTATCGAGGATTGCCTGGTCAATCCCGATCACCCCGATATCGTGAAGCAGCGCCGCCGTGCGCAGCGTCTCCACCTGGTCCGGCGGCAGCCCCAGATCGCCGGCGGCTGCCACTGAAAGCCTGGTCACATTTCCCGCATGTTCCTGCAAACGGCTGCTGTGCAACTCGATCAGGCGCGAGAAGGCTACGATGGAGTCGCGAAATGCCTCGCTGATCTGCTGGTTTCTGCGCTTTAACTCCTCGTTCTGCGCACGGATGGTGGCGGTCTGACCCATGACCCGGGTTTTCAGTCCGCCGTTCCACTCGGAGAGTTCGGCGTTTTGCCGCTGCACCAGCGCCGTCAAGCAGCGGTTTTCCTGCAGCAATCGATACTGCTCCACCCCCTCCAGGACCGTCCGGCGCAGCATTTCATCGTTCCAGGGCTTGAACAGATAGCGCGANGCCCCNCCGTTGTTGATGGCGTCAATGGTCTCGTCCATGTCGGAGTAACCGGTCAGCACCATGCGGATGGCCTCCGGAGCCACCTCGCGCGCTCGCCGGAGGAATTCGGAGCCGGACATCCCCGGCATCCGCTGGTCGGATAGGATGACGGCGACGTCGCAATGAACCTTGAGAATTTCGAGCCCCTGGNCCCCTGAGGTGGCGCGGATCACCTCAGGATCGTGCTCCGTNTTTATCAGCAGCCGCGAAATGGCATTGAGTATGTTTTCCTCGTCGTCGACGAGGAGCACTTTGTACCTGATATNACTGACCTGGTCTGTCATGCATAAGCTCCTTGTGCCAAGGCCGATCCCCGGACACCCCGGTCAACCGGGCAGCGGNCGACACGTTTCGGATGTTTGCGCCTGAAGGTACNAGCGAAACCCTTGATGCGCTGCGGCCTNTACACTTTTAACTATCGGAATNATCGGTGATCTCTTTAGGATTCCCAGCTCATTTTAGCGGCGGTTACTGCATTAAAAATAGCCAACGCCNGGCTATTCCTCAGCATCACCCACAGGGTAAACTTCAGGGGCCATGCCCTGCGCCATTTAGATTGGCAAACCTCAATACCTGCTGCTTTAGTCCAGGCGCTGTTTTTACCTCAATCAATAGGGCACCAGTGCCGATGAATGACATAGTCACCTCGGGCCATATTTACGATGAAAGAAGCCCCATGGCAGACAGCAGGTTATCCGCTCCGGGAGGCTCAATGACGCATTGCACCGATTTTACACCGTATTGCCAACCTTCCAAACACACTCAGGCGGCATCAGGTTCACGGCCTGTGTCAGGAATGACCCTGCGGCACGCCAACAACAGCCGCACCTGGTTAGCCGCANTGGCCGATGANCAGGGGGGATTGGCCGCGAACCGGAACCCCGGCCCGGGCAGGGAGGACGCGCCATGCCGCAGCTGAAAAACATGAGGGTCAAGATAAAGCTGCTCCTCATGATCGGCAGCGCCCTGGCCGGGATCATCACCCTCGTCACCATGTCCCTGCTGTTTCTGAATCAGAACCTGCAGAGGGAAAAGGAGCTGAAAACCCGAAACCTGGTGGAAGCCGCCCATTCGGTCCTTGCTTTTTACCAGAAGATGGCGGCCGCAGGGGAAATCTCCACGCCGCAGGCCAAGAAGACGGCGATGGCNGCCGTCAAGAACATGCGTTACGGAGCAACGGAATACTTCTGGATCAACGACATGCAGCCGAAGATCCTTATGCACCCGATAAAGCCGGAGCTGGATGGGACCGATGTCTCGAACCTTAAGGATGCCACCGGGAAGAGATTCATCGTCGCCTGCGTGGAGACGGTCAAGGCGCACGGCGCAGGGTTCGTCTATTACCTCTGGCCCAAACCCGGTTTCGACCAGCCGGTACAGAAGNTCTCCTATGTCAAGGGCTTTGCCCCCTGGGGCTGGATAATCGGTTCCGGCATCTATCTCGACGACGTCAATNCGATCTTCTGGCAATCTGCGCGCCAATACACCCTGGTAAGCATGGTCATTTTCCTGGTGGTTATTGCCCTGTCGGGCGTCGTTGCGGGAAACATCACCCAGACCGAGGAGTCGCTGAAACTATCGGAAGAGAAATTCTACAAAGCGTTCCACGCCAGCCCCGACTGCTACACCATCAGCCACGAAAAGGACGGCCGGTACATCGAGGCCAACGATGCCTTCTTTCGGACCACGGGGTACTCACGGGACGAGATCATCGGCCAATCATCCCTGGATATCGGAATCTGGGTCGCTCCGGCGGAAAGAAGCCGGATGCTGGAGAGGATCAAAAGGGAGGGAGCACTGCACAATATCGAGGCCAGGCACCGCACCAAGTCCGGCGAAGTGCGCAGTCTCCTCTGTTCCTGCGACCTGATCACCCTGAAGGGCGAGCCGTGNGTCATCCTGATCAAGCGCGACGTTACCGAGCAAAAGGATAAGGAACGCCAGCTGCTCAAAGGTAAAGCGGAACTGGTCCTCAAGCACGAGCAGCTGAGCATGCTCTACAAGACCGTCGAGTCGATAAAAAAAGACTGGGAGTGGACCCTGGACTGCATCGACGACCAGGTCGTCATGCTCGACAGCCAGGGGAAGGTCAAAAGGTGCAACCGTTCCACTTCCAGGTTCGCCCAGGTGCCGATGAATAAAATCATCGGACTCGACTGGNGGGATTTCACCCGGATAGCGGGGATGCCGGCTCTCGGGGCGGACAAATGCTCCGCAGAGTTCTACCACGGGGACCTGGGGCGCTGGTTCCGCGGCACCTATTATCCCGGTGCGGACAGCGGCCGGAGCGTCCCGGGGGCCGTAGTCACCATTCACGACACGACCGACAGCAAAAACGCCGCCATGGAAATCGGCAGGGCCTATGAAGAACTCAAGGCGACCCAGTCGCAGATGGTCCACCAGGAGAAGATGGCTTCCATCGGAGTACTGGCNGCCGGAGTGGCGCATGAGATCAACAACCCCACCAGCTATGTCATGAGCAATCTGGGCACCCTCGGCAACTACGCGGAACGTCTGGTTGATTTCATCGCGGCCCAGACCGGGGTCATCGACCGGCTGGGGAGCAGCGAGGACGCCGAGCGCATGGCGGCACTGCGCCGGAAGCTGATGCTCGATCACATCATCGCCGACCTTCCCGAACTGGTCCGCGAGTCGCTGGGGGGTACCGAACGGGTGAAAACGATCGTGCAGAACCTGACAGGATTTTCCCGCCAGGACCAGTCACAGTGTCAGAGCGCCGACCTCAGGGAGTGCATCGAGAGCGCCATCAACATAGTCTGGAACGAGCTCAAATACAAGGTGACGCTCCACAGGGATTACGGGGAACTCCCCCCGCTCCTGTGCTACCCGCAGCAGTTGAACCAGGTCATCATGAACTTCCTGGTGAATGCCGGACATGCCATTGAAGCCCGAGGCGAGATAACGGTCAGAACCTGGCTTCAGGATGGAGCGGCCTGCATGGCTATCAGCGATACAGGCTGCGGCATTCCCGAGGAACTCCGTTCCCGTATCTTTGAGCCTTTTTTCACCACCAAGGGAGTCGGAAAGGGAACCGGNCTCGGGTTAAGTATCAGCTTTAACATCATAAAGAAACACCGCGGTGCCATCACGGTTGCAAGCGAGGTCGGCAAGGGTACCTGCTTCACCGTCACGCTGCCGCTGGACGGCTGCGAGGTAAAGAGAACGATTCCCTGTGCGGAGGACGAAACGGTCAAATCCCTTCCCGCGCCAGGTACTTCCGCAGCGTCGCAGGTTTAATCGACGGGTAGCTGTCATCAGTACACTCAGGAGCAGAATGGAGAAACTCGGTATCAAGCACCGGAATTGACAGCATCAGCCTGGAGGCCGTAAAATAAGGGATCTGAACTGACAAACGCTACTGTCAGTCCAGACCCCTTTTCATTACTTGGCCCTGTCAGTGGCTTATGACAATCTCAAGATGTCCGTCTCCATCAGGGGGTCCCTGAACTCCCGGCATATTCCCCGCGCCGCGCATCCCGGTTGTGCTTGGCCTGGATAAAAAGGGCTTGCTGCGCCGCTAAAATATGGACTGCCTCCCCGCGCCAGATTTCCAGCGCCGGCTGCTGAATGGCACGGGCAAAGGAAAAAGTCAGCGCCCAGGGAAGGCGAGACTTGGGTCCTGAATGCATCGCGTTCAAGCGGGCCGAGGCCAGTGCACCGGGTTGGCCACCGGATAAAAATGCGACCCCCGGAACGGCCGCCGGGACGCTTTGCAGCAGGCATCTCACCGTGGCTTCTGCCACTTCGTCGGCCGTTTTCTGCTCAGGACAGCTCAGGCCCGGGAGCACCATGTTCGGCTTGAGAATGATTCCCTCCAGCAGCACCCTTTGGGTATAAAGCTGGTCGAACACCGTACGCAGGACCTCCCGGGTTACTTCGAAGCACTGCTCCAGGGTGTGCTCTCCATCCATCAGCACTTCCGGCTCGACGATGGGCACGAGCCCCGCCTCCTGGCAAAGCGCGGCATAGCGAGCCAGGGTCTGGGCGTTCGCCTCGAGGCAACCGCGGCTGGGAAGGCCTGCTCCCAGTTTGATTACCGCACGCCACTTGGCAAAGCGTGCGCCCATCCGGGCGTATTCAGCCAGCCGGTCGCGTAAACCATCCAGGCCTTCGGTTATTTTCTCTCCAGGATGCCCGGCCATCGCCCATGCCCCTGCATCGACCTTGATACCCGGGATAATGCCCGCGTCGGTTAACGCCTTGGCAAAGGGGATACCACTGCTCATTTCCTGGCGGATCGTCTCGTCGCAAAGAATCGCACCACTGATGCAGTCGCTGAGGCCGGCAGTCGTCACAATAAGCTCTCGGTAGGCCCGACGCAACTCCACGGTCTGGGGAATGCCCAATGCCGCGAATCGTTTGTTACAGGTGGAATTGCTTTCATCCATAGCCAGCAGGCCCTTGTCGCCAGCAACCAGCGCCTCCGCGGTATCCTTTAGCTTTTGCACATCCATCGCTGTTTCCCTTTGCATAGTCGCTCCAATCTTTAAGTTACATTTTAGTGGCTATCCAGTTCATTCGGCTCCAGTCCAACCGTCTCCCCTTAGCAAAGAAAGCCATAGCGCCGGTTCGACAAAATCCAGGGTTATTGCAGCGCCGCCAAGGCATCGTTGACGATGGTCTGCGCTTCATCCTGGATGAGGCGCAGATGGTCCACACCCCGAAAACTCTCAGCGTAAATCTTGTAGACATTCTCGGTCCCCGAAGGACGCGCCGCGAACCAGCCGTTCTCGGTCGCGACCTTCACCCCGGCGAGGGGCGCGCCGTTGCCGGGCGCGCTGGTTATCACTGACAGGATTTCCTCGCCGGCCAACCCGCTGAGCTTGATCTGCTGAGGTGTGATTTGTGCCAGGAGTGCCTTTTGCGCCGGAGTCGCTGGCGCATCGACACGTTCATAGACGGGATTGCCGAACTTACGCGTCAGTTCGTGGTAAAGCTCACCGGGATCGCGTCCGGTTCGGGCCGTCATCTCTGCGGCCAGCAGCGACAACACGATGCCATCTTTCTCCGTCGTCCAGACCGAGCCGTCCCTGCGGGCAAAGGAGGCCCCTGCACTCTCTTCGCCGGCAAAGCCGAGCGAGCCGTCCAGAAGGCCGGTGGCGAACCACTTGAAGCCGACCGGCACCTCGTAGAGCTCACGGTTAAGATGAGTCGCGACGCGATCGATCATCTGGCTGCTTACGACTGTCTTCCCGACTGCTGCCCCCTTGGGCCATGCCGGACGAGTCTGGTAGAGGTAGGAAATGGCAGCCGACAGATAGTGATTGGGGGGAAGCAACCCTCCATTACTGGTGACAATCCCGTGCCGGTCGGCGTCTGGGTCACAGGCGAAGGCAAGATCGAAGCAGTCCTTCAGTCCTATCAGCCGCTGCATTGCGAGGGGTGAAGACGGGTCCATGCGGATCTGCCCGTCCCAGTCGAGCGTCATGAAACCGAAGGCAGGATCGATCGCCTGGTTCACCACGCTGAGGTTCAGCCCGTACTGCCCGGCAATCGCCTCCCAGTAATGGATTGACGCGCCCCCCAGAGGGTCGGCACCCAGTTTCAGGCCGGAGCCGCGGATCGCTTCCATATCGAGCACCGTGAAAAGATCGGCAATATACCCATTGAGATAGTCGTAGCGGTGCGTCGTGGCCGAGCGGAGTGCTTTCTCGAAAGGAACCCTTTTCACCCCCGAAAGACCGTAATGGAGGAATCCGTTTGCCGTCGCCCCGAGACAGGAGGTAACCGCCGAATCCGCCGGTCCGCCGTTCGGGGTGTTGTACTTGATCCCGCCGTCACCCGGTGGATTGTGCGACGGGGTGATGATGATCCCGTCGGCGAGCCCGCTCGTGCGCCCGCGGTTGTAGGTCAGGATCGCGTGGGACACGGCAGGGGTCGGAGTATATTCGTCTTTTTGCGAGATCATGACCTCCACCCCGTTTGCTGCCAGCACCTCAAGAACGCTGGCAAAGGCCGGTGCGGAAAGAGCATGGGTGTCCATCCCAAGAAAGAGCGGGCCGTCAATTTGCTGCAATTTCCGGTAATCGCAAATGGCCTGACTGATGGCGAGGATATGCCATTCATTGAAGGAGTTATCCAAGGCGCAACCACGATGACCTGAGGTGCCGAAGGCAACCAGTTGTTCCGGCAACGAGGGGTCGGGCAGTTGGGTGTAATAGGCCGTGATGAGCCTTGGTACGTTTACCAGCGGGTATGATTCGGCAGGCTTTCCTGCGCGGATACTTACTGTCATAGCTACCTCGTTTACCTGCCAACACGACCTTGCGCCAAGGTCTTTGTCATTCGTATGATCGCCTCCACCTGGACCTGGGTTCATCCCTTGGCAAGGCGGACAATCAGTTTGCCGAAGTTCTTATCCTCCAAGAGCCCGTTGAAGGCCTCGGGGGCCCTCTCCAGATATACGCAACCTGTGTGCCATGCAGAACAATCAGCGCCTATCACTGCAACCATCCGATTATAAGTGGCAATTTCATGCCAGGCCTGGCAGAGCTGGAAAACTCGCTGCCAGTAACCCATCACATTTAACATTAACGCGATATATGACGAGTCATGACTCGCAGGCCGTTTCTGTTGTTCAACACACTGAGTTATCCCTCGGCTATGCTTTGAGGAAAAGTTGAAACGTATTTCCGGCCCTGGGCCAGGGCCACCATATTTGGCATTTATGTCTAAAATGACAGATTCCGTTAATAGAGCCGCTCTCCACCCCATCCAGGCAGAAAAGTACCACCACAATATCAGGTAGTTGCAGGTTATTACCTGTTGCCCCTCTTTGGCCCACAGATTGCTACTAGGTATCAGGTATGCGACAAAAGTAGGACACAAAAGGAGAACTGACAAATGGATCATGGAACTGACCAACACAAGGGAAATGCCGCCTGTAAAGCTGCTTCCAACCAGGATGCACATAACAAGGACAAAGCTCTTTGCACTGAACATCACAAAGACAAAGTTCACAGCACAGACCATCAGGCAATAAAGACCGTTGATGGCCCTAAGAAACACAAAGTCAGCTAACTGAGTGTATTGACGGCAAGAGAGCCTCCGGCCAAGCGCGAGGACTCTCTTGCAGCAAAAGAGCAAGGACTCAATAGGGAGGAGAAGCCATGAATGACACCGATGCTAAATTCGTCAAAGTACCCGAAATCGTCAGACAAGATCGCCGAACCCAGAGAGGTACCGAACTGAGTCCGGCAGATGTCATGATTCTCTTGAGGCAGAGGGCTGCCAGGAATAATAGCTCCAGGGTTGTGCGTCCCCGCTAGGGCAAGTCCCGGGCTTCCCGGGGCGGGATTATCCAGCATAATCGACCCGTTACACTCTAGGCCAACCCCCAGTTTCTCTGGCAAGTTAGTTGCGACTCGCATTGGACAGAGCAGGGAACACATATCTCTCTTCGGTGCCACACTTGTCGCGAATCCCTAGACATAGTTGTCGCGGCAAGTATACTTACTACATGAACAATAGTTATTCATTCAGCATCTCTCTCTCATTCATGATCACCGCGGCGGAGCTTTATCTCAAGAGGGAGCCGGGGCGTCGATTGAAGCCTTTCGGGTTGACTACCGAGCAGTGGGCGGTACTCAACCTGCTGTGGGAAACCGATGGCGTCACACAGAAGACGCTTGCGGTTCGCTCTCTCAAAGACCAGCCGAATATGACCCGCATACTGAGACGCCTGGAACAAAGGGGTTGATAGTCCTAACGGGCAATAATGTAGACCGCAGGTCGTTCCTCATCACCCTCACAGCAAAGGGCCTGCAACAGCGCGAGGCCACCATCGAGCTGGCTTTGGAATTACGCCGGCAGGCCATCGCGGGCTTGGATGAAAAGGAGTGTGCCCTGCTTCTTATGGCACCTTCCCCCTCACCCCAACCCTCCCCCGCCAGGGGGGAGGGAG
>JGI24142J45722_1001017_pt1 | contig 14459 bp, 18 predicted proteins | sample BarGraIncu00431A_FD_45722 | JGI IMG/M metagenome (IMG submission 45722) | reverse complement strand
AATTTCTTATATGCATAGTGGATAGCTAAAAGGCTCCTTGATGATTACCTTTACTGGACTTTCACCAGTTAGTATGGTCCAGCTTATCTGGACGTGCCCCCCGGGGGTTCTTGTAAATAAATGGATGTAACGTAGAGAAACTCATTTATTTACTTGATAAAAAAAAGGCTGCCCTACATAGTGGAGCAAATATATTTTACTAAACTTCTCAACTCCCTACTTGATGCAAAACAAGTTTCTCCATTAATCATATATATGATCTTGTTTTTTTTATCAATTTCCTTTATATTATCTATATTCACAATGCATGCCCTATGGCATCTATAGAATCTTTCATCTAGTTGTATTTCTATATCTTTAAGCTTACTATAAAATTCAACAAGCCTATTTAGTTCATGTACTCTAACCTTATGTACGGTATCAGATGTTTCAAAAAAAAGTATTTCACTATATTTTATATTTATAATCTTGTCATCTGTTTTTAATGAAAATATCTTATCATCTTTACCTTTTGAGTTAGATCTTTCATAAGCTTTTAAAAGACATGAATTTATTCTCTCTTTTATTTTACTTTGATCATCTTTTATTATATAATCCATTGCTTCAACTTTATACTCAAAAGTCAAAAAGCTCATTTCAGAATGAGTTGTTACAAATACTATAAATCCAAGCTTATCCATCTCTCTTATTCTCTCCGCAAGCTTTATTCCATTAATGTTACAATTTAAGTCTATATCTAAAAAATAGATATAAACATCTTCCAAATTATTATTTATGTATTCAAGAACTTTCATAGGCTCATTTGTTGAAAGGACTACCTTAGCATCAATTTGCTCTCGCATAATTGTATTTTCTATTATACTAGTAAAAATGTTTCTTTGTTTATCGTTATCTTCACATACAATTGCCTTCAGCATATCTCTCCCCCCTATCTTTTATTTCTAGTTCTTGAATTAATTCACTGTTTTTTTTTGTAGTATTTAATGTTAAATTCCTATATTTTTTATCTACTATTTCTTTAACATTGCTAAGCCCTACCCCCCTATTAATTCCTTTCGTAGAAAATCCTTTTTTAAATAACTTATATACAGGGGGAGTATCATTGGTGCAAGAATTTATTATAACAATGACCACTGAAAACCTTCTTTTAATTACTCCAAATTTTATTTTAGAATTACTGCATAACACTGCAGCTTCTATAGCATTATCAAATAAAATACCAATAATTCTGCAAAGATCTATCACATCTATATCTATTTTTTCTATATCTTCTGCTATGTCTATAAATGTATCTATTTCCTTACTCTGAGCTTGTACTATTTTAGATGATAATAACCCCTTTAACCCAGTAACCTTTATGTGCTGAAGTAGCCCAATGTTAGAATTTTTAATATTTATATTTTCGCTTAATGGAATTATATTTTTGTTAAAATATGTTTTTAGGCTTTTCATACTTCCTTCTTCAATATAACCATCTACAGTAGAAATTATATTAATGTAATCATGCTTAAACTTTCGCATTTCATTTTGCGTATATTCAAGCATANCCGTATATTCCTTTAGCTGTTCAAATTCCTGCTGCCTATGTTTATAATCCACTTCCCTTTTTACATATTTACCATAGAACAATGTAAGACTTATTGTAGAGATGAAATAAATAATGAATAGAACAATATTTAATATCACTACAAAATTACTGGTGTTCAAGAATTTATTTATCATAGCCAAAATATAAATTGTAATTCCAGCTGTCATTATATTAGTTATAATTAATAAAGTTAACTTATTATTTGTTTGTTTTAAATATTTAGATATATCTGATTTCCCTATTACCAATCCTATTAATTTACTGGCTATAAAATTCAAAATAAAAACTGTTATGTAAAGAAGTATGTATATTTTTTTATTATCCATAAGCTGGTGTATTGATATATTAAATATTTTAATAAACAAATATCCACAAATCATATCTATTACTGAAAATATTAATATGCTCATTATAATAGCCATCATATTTAATACAATTTTTTTATTCTTTGAATATAAATATAATAAAAACAGAACAAATATTCCTGGAATACCAAATGCCTCATTTGTAAATATAACTATTAATGGAATAACAATGTTAATAACATTAAATATAATCAAATCTTTATATGTTAACTGAACTAATTTAATATTGTATAAATTAGAAGTTATAATTATATTTGAAATAAAAAAACATATAATGGAAAATAGCATAATATATATCACCTCTTTGGTTTTAATTTTCTGATTTTATATATTATACCATGTAATCTATTAAATATAAAAAAACTATCCATATTATTGAACATCAATAATATGGATGGTTTTTTATTCTAATAAATCTAATTATTAATGTATTTCAAGAAAATCCAAACTAATTTCTATTTTAATGTCTCTTATTCTTGATCCTTATATAATGATTTTGGCATTTCAGATTCATAAAAGCCTACGTATGCACACATTGAAGTTGCTGTTGATGCTATTAATAATGCAAGTGCACCTAGCAACAATGCCGAACCTTTTCTTAAGTTAAATAGTTTGTTTGTTAATACATTTCTCATAATTATCATACTCCTTTTTTAAAATTTTATATGTTAGAGGTGTAATACATAATATCGCAGTATATTAATGTAAAAGAACACAAAAGAATTAACAGTATAGTTTTTAGTGACGGCTTCATTATAATGCCACTAAAAATATATTAAAGAAGGTTAACTATTCTTCATTATAGTTTGTCTAGTAAAAAATTTATTAACTAATACTATGAACGAAATCGATAAGATAATAAGTACTAATTCATATTTGAAAATAAAACTCCAGGTTATCCTAGCTGAATATAATTTACTAGCTAAAGGCATTATTATAGGCATACTAACAAACACATTTATCAAATTTACCTCTCTTACTTTTTTAAATTTTAATGAAAAAAAAGCACCTAGAAATGCTGCAAAACTAACAATTATTAAACTATTTATAACAATAGTATATATTGCAATAAAAGAATATAATGAGAAAGATATCACATTATATCGCTGGTAGTACATTATCGATATTGTTATATAACTTGTAATAAAGCTAAAAATAATGATTATCAATGGCATCAAAATTGCATAAAGGACTTTACCAACATAAATTGTCGTAACAGATATTGGTGAAAACAATAATGTTTCAATGGTTTTTCTTTCCTTTTCCCCCGCAAAAAGATCCGCTGTTAAATTAGATGGAAGTGTTATAGCTATTATTTGAAAAACTAAACCCATTACATACCAGTTGCCCCCGAGAATACTTTCTTTTGAAGATATAGGTATAACCACCCCTAGTGTCAATACGATTATGATGTAGTATAATAATATTTCCTTGCTTTTAGAAAGTTCTTTTAATTCTTTCCTCAATATATTTATCATAGTCCGTTACTCCTATCCAGCTTGCAATATATTTTTTCTAAATCAAATATTTCAGAAGAAACCTCATATATATTTATCCCACATTGAATTACTACATTAATAACATCATTTATCTCATTAAGAGAATTCATATTAATTTCAATTGAATTTTCACCAAATTCATAATCCTTTATGTTTAATCTATTAAAATGCATTATAAGTTTTTCCTTAAAACTACTTACCTTTTGTAACATTAATATCTTTATAGAAAAATGTTCTGTTTTATTAATCATACTGTTTATATCACTTGAAAATATGTTTCTTCCTTGTTTTATTATAGTTACATGTTTACATATTTTTTTAACTTCATCTAAATTATGACTGCAAAATACAATAGCAATGTTCTCTGTTTTAACAAGTTCCTCAAGTATTTTATGAAAACCATTCAAGCTTACAGGATCAAGTCCATTAGATGCTTCATCCAACAATAATAATTTTGGTTCATGAATTATAGCTCTAATTATTCCTATTTTCTTCTTCATACCCGAAGAAAATTCTTTAATCGGATTATTTTTTACTTCCAACATGTCAAACTGNTGTAAATAATTTTCTATTCTTTTATCAAGAATGTCCTTTGGTATTTTATACATTAAACCATAATATCTTAAATTATCCACAGCGGATAGGCTCTCATATAGGCCTGTATTATCAGATAATACCCCTATGTTTTTCCTTATAACCCCCCCATACTTAATAGGTTGCTTTCCGAATACAGATATATTTCCAGAATCTGCTTCTAATATACCGCCTATCAACCTAATAATTGTAGTTTTTCCTGCACCATTATGTCCTAAAAGGCCATATATATTTCCCTGTTCTATAGAAAAATCTATCTTATTAAGAGCCTTAATATTTCCAAAACTTTTAGTTACCTTTGAAAATTTAACTATCTCTTCACTCATATTATCACTTCCTCTTAGACTTTTTATAATAAATAACTCCCTTTGAAACTACGGCTATGACTATAAATATACTTAAATAAACCCATTGATTACTCATAATACATCTCCTTTAAAATTTACATATTTAAAATTATATATAGAGCTATCATTTTAAAATGTAATATTTAGCATACAAATCACAGTTACTATATTAATTTAGCAACGTTAACACCTTCATAAAGGTTTCTATAATTTTCATTACTATTTATCAGTTTCTCGTGTGTACCTACTGAATATTTACCATTACTCTCTAAAAATATTATTTTATCCATAAAAGATAAATTTCTCATGTCATGAGTTATCATAAATATAGTTTTTTTACTCTTTAAATTTCTTATTGTGTCAAATAATATACACTCACTAGCTGAATCCATTGATGCAGTAGCCTCATCTAATAATAAAATTGAAGACTGCTTTATTAGCCCTCTAGATAAAACTATTTTTTGTTTTTCTCCTCCTGATAAATTGCTACCTCTTAGTACAACCTTTGTATCTAAATTTTCCGGAAGATTTTGAACGAATTCTTTCAGTTGTACAGTGTTTAAAATATTCTCAACTTCTTCTTGCGTTGCTTTGTTATTTCCTATTAAAATATTTTCCCTTATTGTAGTTGAATATAAAAAGCTGTCTTGAGGAACAACACTAATTAATTTCCTCAATTCATATATATTCATACTACTAATAGGTATATTATCAATTAGTATTTCACCTTTATCTGCTTCAACTATTCTGAGCATTAAATTAAATAAAGTTGATTTACCTATACCATTTTTACCTATTATAGCTACAAGTTGTCCTGCTTCTATTAAAAAGCTACTATCTTTTATAATTTCTCTATCTGAAACAGAATAGCTTATATTTTTAAATTCTATTTTGCTTTTATATTCCTTATCTTTATGAACACAAACAATATCTTCTGATATAGAAAAATCGTTGGTTTCTTCTTCTAAAGGCATATCCATAATTTCACTAATTCTTTTATAAGAAACTATTGCCTCTTTATATGCTAAATTTAAATTTGCTAATAAAATAACAGGATTATATAGATAGTTTAGATAAGAAATGAAAGCTACTAGTGTTCCTACAGTTATAATATCATTTACTATCATATATCCTCCTGATATTAATATTATTATAGGAAAAACTGAAGCTNTAAGCATAAATATTTGTTTTGAATATAGTTTATTCATTAAAAGGCTATAACTACTAACTAAAAGTTTTTTTAANTTTTCACTATATATCTTTTTCTCTTCATCATAATAATTAAAGGTTTTATTTACTAAAATACCACTTAGCCCTTCATCTAAAACCTCTAGGTGTTCTGACATATTTGCTTTTAATTGCTTACTTATAATTTGAGTTTTCTTACCAAAATATCGAGAAGTAAACATAAAAATAGGTATACTTAAAACACAATAACAGGCTAAAATCCACTGCATTTTAAATAATATAATAATTACACATAATAAAGATATACTTCCTAATATACATGGATATAAAAAATCATTAAAAATTTGTATCAAAGCATTAACATCATTTATGATTCTAGAAATATAATCTCCTTTTGATTTAGTTTTAAAATATTTCATTGATACCTTCTGAATATAATTAAACATATTTTCTTTAACTTCTTTTTCAAACTTAATTAAAACAGAACAGTACCACTTTTTACTTAAAAAATCGAATAAACTTGAAATAATAAAAAGAAAAATTATCCCCATTGAAAATTTAAACATAAAATCTATATTTTCCTTAGCTATTATTTTATCTATTAAGTATTTAAACATAAGAGGAAGAAATATATTAAATATCATACCTACAATATTCAACATAAGTATAATAATCATGGGCCCTATATATTTTTTTTTATATTTTAAATACTTGTTTTTCATATTATCCTCCCTAAATCCTTCCCATCAAATCCAGAATTCTCTTTTTATTAGAACCACAGTGAGGATCCTGCGCAAAAATGTCTTTATTCACTGCATAAGCTAATGCTCGACATCCTCCCCCACACCAATACTTAACATCACATTCATTACATTTGTTAAGGTTATCTACAGAAAAACATCCGTAGCAAGTATTTGAATTTTCAAGGATACTTTTCATATTTTTTTCTCTTATATTCCCTATTTTAAGCTTATCACTATGTATAGCCTGGCATAAGTATATATCACCGTTAGAATCTACACTCATTATGCTTTTATTTAAACCACAGCTATATTTCTTTCCAATGGAATATACGCTATTCACAAAATCTCCTGATATATCTATAGAAAAATCAAGGCTTTTTTTATCCTTTATTGCAGTACCATATAATCCCCTTACATAAGTATAAGCATCATCAGCTCTTCTATAAAATTCTTCTATATTAAATTTTGCATACTCATCATTATTAGCTCGTCCCAAAGGTACATACCTATTTACATGAAGACGTCTTGCGCCATTTTCAATGGAGAAGTCAACCATTCTTTCTAAATCAACATTATTAGAAGGGGTAGGCGTAGTTGCAAAAACTATATTCTTAAAACCCAACTCACGTATGTATTTAACAGTGTTTAGCGTCTTACTAAAAGTATTCTCTCCTCTTATTGCATTATGTTCCATATCATTAGGTGAATCTATAGAAAATTGAATTATGTCTACATATTTTACAACTTCANTTAATACCTCTTCATTAAATACGGTTCCATTAGTAAGTAGCTGTACTTGAGCATATTTTTTAGCAATTTTAAGTATATCTACAATATCTTTTCTTAAAAGAGGCTCGCCTCCAGTAATAACTATTTTTTCAAGCCCCATTTGACTAACCTCTTCAAATATTTTCTCTATTTCTACAACTGTTAATTCAAAGTTGTTATTTTCTTCTTTCTTGCTATCTGCATAACAATAAGGGCATTTTAAATTACACTTATTTGTAACCTTAATCCAAATGTTTTTTAAACCTTGAGAATTTTCTTCATGTTTTTTTATATTAGAACCACTGAGTTGATCATCAAAAGCAAAGCCCTTTTCTAAAAGTATATTAATATAAGATTTTATATCATCTTCTATAAGTTCATAAGGAATATTATACTTTAACCTTATTGCTTCAATTATTTCTTTAACATCCTTCCTTTTTTCATATAAAAAATCTATAACATCTTTACCAGTTTTATTTACTTTTAAATAACTTCCTTCAGATGNATCAAGTAGAATATATACATTATCACTAAGTTCTTTTATCCTTAATTTAGCTTTTAAACCTATAACCATTATGNTGTCACCTCCTTTATTGGGATAACTAGAACATTTTTAATCATTTCTTTAGGACACCACACTCTAAGACCGCTCTTTTTATCTGTTTCAATAAATAGTCCTTCCTTTCCATCAAAACTTACCTCACCTTTATCTAATCCACAGAAGGTTAAATTCCCTTCTAATTCTACAACAACTCTTTTACATTGCATTGTTATTTACCTCCTTATTAGATTCTAACATTTTCATTTGACCCTCAAATATTATTCTTCTAAGGTCTTCTCTTCCTATATGTTCAGTAGATATAATTGGTTGAACTATATCATATTGATCCCAGCATTTAGTATGAATTTTCACTCCTAATTCCTCCGCATGCTCATAAAGATAAGTTCCAGGATAAGGCGTGTTAGTTGAAAAAGCAACAGCTGCTCCATACTCTTTTTTAAATTTCATTCCTAAATTTACTGTCATATCTATAGTTTCAAAGGTGTCGCAGTGATGTCCAATTATAAATGAACACATGGGCAAAATATTTTTAGTGTGAATATACTTTACCATTTTCTCCGCTTTCTCCAAATTTATATATTTTCTCAACTGATCTAAAATCTTTTGGGAACCACTTTCAATTCCTACATGTACAGCAATACAGCCCGCATCACATATCATGTCAATAACCTCTTCACTTAAAACATCAGCTCTTGAGTCGCATCTCCATTTTATAGGAAATTCAGTTTCCTTTACTAAACCACAAAATCTAGTAAGCCTTTGTATATCTGCTGTAAAAGTGTCATCAAAAATATTAAAATAATTCACTCCATATATTTTATGCTTATAATACATCTCTCCAAATAAACTTTCAGCGCTTCTTGCTCTATATTTAGCTCCGGCCATTGCTCTTGATGCACAGTATATACATCCTCCTGGGCACCCCCTACTGCTAATAATGGTAGTTGAATATGTATACAGCCCTTTTTTAACCATATTTTCTTCCACTATAGGAAGTGCATCTAAAATATCTATGTAAGGCCGTTTATCATTGATTGTAACATTTCCAAAATTATCTTTATATGCAAGTCCCCTTATTTTATCTATTGGATAATTTTGATTATTGAGATGTTCTAAAAGCTCAACAAAGGTACTTTCGCCCTCATTTTGAATAACAAAATCAACATCTTTATTAGATAAAGCTTCCTCTGGAAGAAAAGTAACATGTGGTCCCCCAAATACTATCTTCGATGCTGGTAATACTTTTTTAATTGTCTTAGAAATTTGAACTGATGATGAATAAGCTTCTGTATAAACACTTAAACCTACTACTTCAGGACAATAATCTGAAATCTCATTTTCAAATTCTTTCAAGGAATAATTTTCAATACCAAGATCTATTATTTTTGTATCATAACCATGCATTTTAAGCATAGATGCTATATGAATCAATCCTAACGGTGGCGATGATGATTTCTCCGCAAAACCTTTTCGTCTGGTTTTATTTGAACTAGCCAAAATTAATAGAATTTTTTTAACCATCTATATATCCTCCAGCCACAAATAATTTTCAAGAGAAATTAATTGAACTTTTTCCAAAACATCAATTATATTGGATACCTGATTTAGCGCATCAGCATAATTTATACTCTTTTTCTCTGCATAAATTTCAGTTATATCTTTTAATGTTTTAATATCATCTATCTCTTCCCAAACAATTGTTTGGTCTGGATTTAAAATATTTTTTCTTCCTTTTTCGGTTATAGTTATTGCACAACCTTTTTCTTTTTTCCAAACATAAGTCTTTTTATGAATGCTTTCATAATCATCTACAACTAAACTATCCATAATAAAAGCTCCCCCTAAAATAATAGTCTTTAATTAGATTCTCCAATAAAATAAAAGAAGAGCGATTTTAAAAGCACCATCGCCCCATCCCCATAATCTAATCACTTACCTGTTAAGTTGGTCCTGGCACTGGAAGTGCAACTATAGCTATACCAATTCCAAATCCCCAGTTGCAGTTCATTCCGCATATAGCGTCAGTTACTACACCATCTTGACTTACTCCTGTTGGTGCTTCATAAATATTACTCATATTATCACCTCCCTTCAATATTTTTATAATTAATTATCATTAGGTAAAAAGAACCCTTTATACCCTCTGAATAAATAATCCCTTAATTCTTCCAAAGAAACATTACTATTGCTAACAATTGGATTCCCAAATTGATATTCCCGCCATTTTTTAGCATGTATTTTTAGTCCTAATTTTTCCGCATTATTATTTAAATATGTACCTGGGTAAGGGGTACATGCTGCTACTCCAACATCTATTCCCTCTGCTTTAAGCTCTTTGATAAGCTTAAGCGTAGATTCTATAGTTTCTTTGGTATCACAATGATGTCCAACTATAAAACTGCAGAATATATATGCTCCCTTTTTATTTGCATACCTTATTTTTTCAAGAGCATTTTGAAGATTTATTTTTTTACCTATATTGTCTAGCACAATTTGACTTCCACTTTCTATACCTATATGTATATATTTGCAATTACTCTCTCTAAGCATGTCTATAAGTTCATAAGACAAAATATCTGCTCTAGATTGACATCTCCAGATTAGTGGAAGGTTTATCTCTTTTAATAAACCGCAGAACCTTTCAACCCTTGATTTATCAACAGTAAATGTATCATCATATATCTCAAATAAATTTTGATTAGTTTTACCATACAAATAATATACTTCACTAATTATATTTTCTGCACTTCTGTATCTATATCTATTCCCTGCCATAGCTTTTGAGCAGCAATATACGCAATCTCCTGGGCACCCTCTACTGGTTATTAAAGCAAATACTTCTTTATATTTTTCTACTTTAATTAATCCAATAGCTGCAAATGGAAGTGCATCTAAATTATGAATATACCCATGTAACTCATTATATTTTATTGACTCCTTATCTCTATACACTAATCCCTTTACCTTATCTATTGGAAACTCTTCGGGAAAATTTAAATGTTCTAATAAAAGTAGAAATGGAAATTCGCCTTCATATCTAATTATATAATCAATGTCTGCAACTTCCTTTAAAGTATTTTCAACTTCAAAGGTTACGTGAGGACCTCCTGCTACTATTTTTACATTTGTACAATTTTTCTTGATAAGCTTTATAATCTCTACTGCATTGTCAAAGGCTTCTGTAAAAATTGACACTCCTACAACATCTGGGTTGAAATCTTTAACTTCATTTATGAAGTTTTTTACAGTAAAATCCTCAACCAACATATCTATAACCTTTACTTCATATCCATGCATTTTAAGTACAGATGCTATATATAAAATCCCTAAATTAGGTGAACAATTAGCTTTTTTAAGAACAGTCCGCATTATACTATTGCTGGAAGAAACAATTAGTAATATTTTTCTTTTCATAAAATCACCCCCTAATTATTAAACATTTTACATGAAATTGGATCGTGACTTAAGATATTATTATTATTAAAGTATGCCCTTGCTCTACATCCACCTCTACACTTACCTACACTAATACAAGTAGAGCACTTATCTATATCCTTTAAACTATGTTTTCTATATTCTTTTAATACAATACTGTTTGTCCATATTTCATCTATACTACTATCGTTTATATCGCCCAGCTTAAAAGTATCATCTTGCAGTACAGGACAAAGATAAACTTTCCCTGAAGAAGATATATAACAGCTAAAGACCCCTGTGCCGCAATAACCTATATATCTATTATCATAAGTGAACCCATAAGATATTTTTTTACTCCAAATATCCTGCATAGAATAAGCNTAATCTTTTAACTTTTTAATGGTTTCTTCTGATACCTTTAGAATCTCATCTATACAGTCCTCTTGACCATGATAATTCATAAAAGTACTTGCATTAAGTTTTACATTTTGAAACTTTCTAAGGTAATCTCCTAGTTCAGAAATTTCAAGTACATTATAATCTGTAACTGTATAAGATATTATGGTATTGATTCCCTTCTCATCTAGATAAGGTAATACATTTTTTATAACATCTAAATTTCCTTTAGTCCTTCTAAAATTATCATGAGTATGTGAGTTAAACCCATCCATACTTATTTGAATTTCCATTATACCTATACTATAAAGCCTATCAATGGTGTTTCTATTTAAAAATGACCCATTAGTATAAAGTCTAATTCCTATATTTTTTGATTCAATATATTTAATAATATCAAAGAAATCTTTATGCATCATAGGTTCTCCACCAGTAACTTTTATCTTCAAAATTCCCATTTTATCAACATCATCAATTATCTTCATAATCTGTTCTGTTTTAATTTCATTTTTCAGACTTTCATTGTCTATATAACAATGATGACAATTAAGATTGCATCTTTTTGTTATTTCCAAGAAAATTTCATCTAACCCACTGCAGCCGTTATCATCAAAATGCGTCAAATCTGTTGTACTACACCATCCATTTTCTATACAATTACTACCACCAATTCTAAACCATCCTGTTTCAAGTAACTGTTGAAAAATATCTCTTGATTTATTAAGTAGAGTATCATTATTTCCATTTCCCTTGTTTCTTATTTTTTTTTCTACGTCTGCTAAATTTCCAGTTTTTAAAAGTAATTTTAAAAGGTTAGCTTCAATGCCACTGTATACGCGAAATTCATTATTGTTACTATTAAAAATCACAGTAGATTTGTCACTTCTATTTTTAACTTTTAAATTACTCTTACAAAATAAAAAACTACTATCATCTATACAAAATCTCATGTATAAAACCCTTTCATTAATTTTAGTTAAGTTTTGTACAACTTACAATTACATACTAACACCCCTTTAAGCTCAGAAATCTTACTTTATCATAAAAGACACTTTTTGAGTATTAAACGTAATAAAAAATGTTATTATAAACGTTTATGAATACTTACCACCCTTTATAATCAAATTAGAACTAACAAAAAATACAGTGACCTTAATATCTCCAAACCTTTTATTAAAGGCATTAAATTTATACTGATAGTAATAATATTGAAATAGCATATAAAAAAAGATTTCACTAAGGGTTACCTTCGTGAAATCTTTTTTTATATAAAATCTATAGTTTTTATTAGGAGAATACGTTCTGCCATATTTCATTACTACAGACGTTTAAAACTGCCTACCGCATAATAATCAATATATTACTTATAAATCTTTCGAAGTCTTCCAAATTATTTTGGGTTATATCATATATCATCTCATCATTAATATTAAAGTACATATGCACAATTCTATTTCTGAACTTAGCCATTAAAAAATATGCATCAACATCTTCTATTTTGATGACATTNTTATCAGCTAGTATTTGAAAATGTGCTTTATTATCCTCTGGTTTTCCCCATCTATTTCTTGCAATTAAATGACTAGCTATATCTAACATAGCTTCTATTGTAACCTGTAATAAATACTTTGAACTATCTACATTTCTAAAATCCTTAATAAATATCTCCTTATCTACTTCGCTAAGTTTCTTTAATTTTGTTACATTAGTTTGCATAAATAATATTTTTTGCTCTAATTTTTCTCTATCAAAATTCATATTTTTCACCACCTACAATGAGTAACTATCATAATAATCTTTTCTAAAAGACTCTATATAATATTTTTCTTCTCTATATCTATTAATTACGTATTCAATATAATCAGATGTTTTTATAAAATCTGCTTCATATAGACTTTTTCCTTCTTTTATAGTTTTAAATTGCAATGTTATAGGAGCTTTTTTTAAATCTACGGTATCAACATTTTCATAGCCTATTATATCCGATATATTACATGATATTTTCATTTCCTTTATTATAGAAACATCTTTATTAAACAGAATTGAAAAGTCTATATCACTTTCTTCTCTTTGATATTCTGTTCCATATGAACCAATTAACCAAACTGCTAGAATATCGTCATTAGTTTCAAAGTATTTTATTAATGTTATAATTTTATCTTCAATATTTATCATACAATTCTGCCCCCTTTATTAGTATATCATAATATTTAAACAGATCTTTTTTTCCTCTTAACTATATTATAGCCTACTTTCTAAATGATATCATTGTTATTTATAAAATAATAGCTAGCAAATTCGCAAATTCGCTTCGCTTTGGAATCTTTCAAATACCATACATGACCATGAAAAATATCTATACCTGATCCACCGGCACGAGTTGTCATTTCATATGCTTTATTTCCTCCATTAAGATTGTGCCAGTATTCCAAGTCCCATTTTTTTTGCTCTCTCCCCAAAATGCACCTCAATTATATCCGTCAATCTACGTAAGTATAGCTTAACGACAAAAGAACCACCAAAATATAATTTCAGCAGTTCTCATCAGATTTTCAATTTTCACTTTGCTTTCCCATATCTCTCATTTGTTAAAAACTCTATCTTCACTCAAACTTTAGTCTATTACTGGAACTTCAGTTCCTTGCTAAATCTTGATGCAGTTTGGTTTGTCTTAAACCTTAGTGAATACTGTTTTTCACTACATCCTTCACATATTCAACATCGAAATCATTTATCTCCGCAATATATTCTATAGAAAGTCCTTTACTATATTGCTTAAGTATTAGTTGTTTTCTTTCTTTTTCTATTCCTTTTTCTATTCCCTTTTGTTCCACCGCCGGATCATATAAACTCTTAGTCATACTGCGCACCTCCTCATTTAATTTTTTATCTTTACCATATTTTGTGTTCAAATATTCAAATAAGTTTGCTACTGCTAGCAATATTCTGTGTAAATCATCCCCGTCTATTTCTCCATTATTAAATAATTGAC
>JGI24142J45722_1001009_pt1 | contig 14508 bp, 19 predicted proteins | sample BarGraIncu00431A_FD_45722 | JGI IMG/M metagenome (IMG submission 45722) | reverse complement strand
ATTTTTCCAGCACCCTATTCCCATTACTGGGGATTCATGGTTGAGTGTGTTAATCGGTAACTTGGGCCGGTAAAGACTAATAAATGACTGTGATGAACAAGTCTGTCAATAATAGCACTAGTAAGCTTTTCATCGTAAAAAATCCCATTCCATTTACTAAACTCTAAGTTTGTCGTGATAATTACACTTCTTTTTTCATAACATTCAGAGATTACTTGAATAGTAATTGAGCGCCCTCTCTTTCGAATGGGACGTACCCCCACTCATCACAAATCAACATGTCAATCTTTTCAATCTGACGCATAAAACGTTTCAATTCTCCTTTAGATTTTGCTTCACTCAATTGGTTAACTAATGCTGCTGTCCGAAAGAACTTTACTCTTTTACCTCTAGAACAAGCAGCAACTCCTATGGCAGTAGCCATGTGACTTTTTCCATTATGGCAAACTTTCCATAATGGTAAAAGTCATTTAGGAAGTGCAGTAGCACTAAAAGCATGCCAGTCCGGTAAAAATGTACGCTTCTATACGGCAGCTGGACTAGCTAATTTGTTGTATGATAAAAATCAAAAGGGTTTATTAAATCAATATCTAAATTCGCTCAAAAAGGTTGACCTTATTGTTCTTGACGAAGTCGGCTTTGTTCCTCTCCATAAGGATGCGACAGAGTTATTATTCCAGGTAGTTTCAGACTGTTATGAAAGGCGGAGCATGATAATTACCTCAAATCTTGAATTCAGTCATTGGAATACTATCTTTGGGGATAATCGGCTGACAGCAGCGCTGATAGACAGACTTATCCATCACTCTTATATTCTCGTATTTAGCGGAGAGAGCTATCGGTTAACACAATCTATGCTCCGCATAAAACATTAGGAGGTTGGGGATATGATATTAACTAAAAAAGAGCTCTATAAAATATGCCAATCGCAGAATTGGATCCTTACGTCTGATCTTGAAACATATATTCTAACAATATATGAGGAAGAGCCAGACGAAGAACATGAATGGTCTGAACAGGATATCTACGAACAAGTTCGTAAAATTATTTTAAAATCAATTAATCCATAAAAGGTCTTATATATATTTTGCAAAAGATCTCCAAAAGTTGTGCGAATGGGCTTCAATCTTGAGTAAGATTGGGCAGAAGCCCTATTAAAATTTGTAAATTTAGTGTTGACAAGTGCACAACTTTTCGAGACCCGATGCTAAACTTTTATATTGACAAACACAACAAGGGAGCCTAATAGAGAAAAGAGTTTATGGGTTAATAAAGAAAAATATAATTAGGGGTTATTTCAAAGTCGGTTGAATTAGAGTTTACCAGAAAATGATTTGGATTATTTGTTAAGATGGAATACAAAATCAAATATTATAAGTATAGCTTCTAGAGGATATTGCCTTGGGAGCTTTTATTTTGGAGGAATAGATATGGCAATTCATAAATGTAGAAAGTGTATATGGAGTACTAAAATTAGGTATAACCTTTTTATTGCATATTTCCAGGATGCATTACGAAAATAGAACTAGCAGAGCAAGCTGCTACTATAAAAAAGGTGTAGTTGCTCCTAAAGTTATAACAACTTGAGGAGAAAGAAAACTGTGTGTAAGAAAGCACTGTAAATTTTATCATATGCAAATAAATAAATAAATTTTATCCTAATAGGAATACTAATAGATATATAAACTATTAGGAGGTGCTTCGTATGTCAACAGTTCAAGGAATAGTATGGGTTTCAGGTGCCGCAATTGCAGGTTTGGTTATATCTAATGCTATAGATAAAGGATATAACAATATTGAATTAGATGCAAAAAATGAAAAACTGAATTTGGAAAGATTAAGTTCGATAAATGCTATTAGTGGAGAACAATAAAAGCAGGACTCCTAGTGAATTTTCTAGGAGTCCTTGGTAATTTAGGAGGTAGAATGTGTCCAAGAAAGCCAAGAAAACCTTGTAGCTTTCCAGGCTGCCCTGAACTAACAGAGGACAGGTATTGTGATAAGCATAAGAAGGAAGTAGATAGTGAATATAATAGGACAAGCAGTCATTATAAACATTTATACAATAGCAGTAGGTGGAGGAGGTTAAGGATACAGTTCATAAGGGTGCATCCTCTATGTGAAGTATGTAAAAGAAAAGGTGTTGTTAATGCGGCAGAGATAGTTGATCATATCAAACCACATCAAGGTAATGAAGGGTTGTTTTGGAATGAGAGTAACTGGCAAGCCCTGTGTAAGTCTTGTCATGATCGTAAGACGGCTAAAGAAGATGGTAGATGGGGAAGGAAAGGAAGGATTTACTCTTAAAAAAATGAGGCCTTGAAGGCCTCACTAGTTTATACAGTGGCAATTGCACTTAATAAATCTTGAAGTTTACTGTAATGTACTTGAATAACTTTTGTATTAAAAGGGGCTCCTAGGGGGTGACAGAGATTAGTGAAGTGTACATAAAGTTTGGGAATTTTAAATTGTTGTAAATTACTGATAAAAATATATTCATTTTTAGCACAACCAGAAGGACCAAAAATAAATGGTATATTGCTTAAAGAATAAACATAGTCATGCACAAGTTGTGGCCCACGACCAATTAGTCCTGCTGCATAATAGCACATTAAATTGTGATTCTTGGAAAAGTTGGCTTGCTTTATTGAACTAACAGATACACCACCTATTAAGTTTAAACCATAGAAAAAAGCTATGGCCGCAAACCTTGCTTGAGGAGTTAGATGCTTGTGCTGATTTCGGAAATCGCAAGATATAGAACTGGATGAATTCATTAAAAAACCGTCATTTAGACTGTCCAGTTCATCTTGTGTAGGGTGATAACCATCCAAATAAGTCTTAGTTACAATCAAAGATTCGATATAGCTACTTCTAGAAAGTCCTAAAGAAGCAGATTCATCATCTAGTATATTTAATGCAGAGGGACTAAAGTTGATAGAGGCAGTGGTCTTATTCATATAAAACATCCTTTCTAATATTGATTAATGAGACTTTATATAAACTATTATAGAACACACTAAAATAAATTACAATAGCCTGCATTAAAAATATCTATGGTAGGGGGGGATAAATAACTAGGCCTTGATACGACAACGTCGGGTGGTCCCCTTCGTGTGAAAAATCGCTATATTCCAGAGGGGGGAAGGGGGAATTTTGCGAAATAGTGCAGTTGTAGAATTAGCAAAGAATTAAAGTATTTGACAAAGGCTAAACAGGTGGTGAAGATAGTGTTAAATCATGAGCAAAAGGATGAAATCTTAAAGCTTCGTAGAAAAGACTATGGGTACTGCAGTATTTCAAGCATCTTAATAATTAATAGAGATGCAGTAAGGGATTTTCGCAAGAGCAAAGGGTTAGGCGGTTTTCTTGGTTTAGGGAAATTAGTTCCAATAGAAAGTGCCTGGTATTCATTCATTTGTTTATACTGTGGCAAAGACTTTAAGGTTTATGGAAATAGGTATAGAAAGTATTGCAGCAGAAGATGTTGCATTGAACATAGATATGGACATTTTAAAGAAAAGGCAGAAAAGAATAAATTGTGAAAGTTCATTATTACTTTGAGGTAGTAGATGGGCTTTTTATTTTGCGAAGGAGGGAAACAAGTTAAATGGAAATACAAAAGGTATCAGTAGATAAATTGAACTCGGCAAAATATAATCCACGTAAAGATTTAAAACCAGGTGACCCAGAATATGAAAAACTAAAGAAGTCCATAGAGGCCTTTGGTTATGTAGAACCTGCTATCTGGAATAAAAGGACAGGGAACATAATAAAAGAAATACATTAATTTTTGAAGAAGATGAAGAAGAATATATTCAAGTTGGAGAGTATCAAGCAATAAGTGCTTATATTGAAAGAGGTTATGTGAAACTTTGGACTGCCGCCATTGAAAATGTGGTAATGAATTCAGTAGATGAGGTAACTTTTGTTTTAAAAGGTGGAATGGAATTAGAGTGGACAATTTAATAGATAAATATAAAACCCACAGATTGGCTTAATATGCTTTCTTTGGTTTTTTTTATTTTGGATAAGTAGTGTTTAATATAATTAATAACTATATTGACATTATTGTGAAAAATAGGTAAACTTATATTATATTTAGGAGGTAAATTATGGGAAGAGAACTCGTGGCTTCATGCCCAAGATGTAATGAAAGATTAATAGCTACAAAACTTACTTGTGATAATTGTGACCTTGAGTTAAATGGTGATTTTCCTCTTAGCAAATTTGACTATTTATCTAATGATGAACATGATTTTATAGAGTGCTTTTTAAAGTATCAAGGAAATTTTAAGGCAGTGCAAAATGAAAAAAGCATTTCTTATCCAGCTGCGAAAAAGAAACTTGTTGTTATTTTAGAAAAATTAAATTTAAATTATTCAAATAATGTTGAAAGGAGTGAATTTAGTTTGGTAAAACCTAAGAATATGCCTATACTAGAAAATGATAGTTCAGTAGTAAGAAGAATTAAAGAAAAATTAAACGGATGTGATGGACAAGCAATAGCGCCTCTCTATAGTGGAGACACTTGCGAAATATGGTTTGATGAAAATGGAAAAGGGTTAGTTTCACCAAAGATTCCACCAGCTAATCAACTTATATGGGAGGCTTTTGATGCTGCTGTAGAAGTTGTTACAAACAATGGGGGCAAAGCAAAGAAGGGAAATGCACAGTCAGGAGCTAAATTAGGAACTAAAAAATTAATGATGAACTCAGTTGAAGGATATATAGCGCATGAAGTACATGGAGCTAAGGAGGGGGATACGGCATTTGGCCCTGGGTTTGTAATTTGTGCAATTCTTGATTGGGCTGGAATTTGCAAGAATGAGAGAGGATATCTTGTTATAAATACAGCATGGTAATGGAAATTAGTGTTAGATTAAGTGAAGCGACGAGACGAATAGATTGATAGAAACATTGGCTGAAATGGAAGAACAGGGTTGGAACAGATTAGAGCTCCAATTATGACTTCCTTAAATTGTAGAGGAAAGGTAGGAAGATATACGTGCAAGATTGGAATCCGTTTTGGACAGAAGAAGTAACAATTGAAAATGGTGGAAGACATCCTTTACTACTTAATAGGTTTCATGACCATTTGGAAGAATATCTTATTAAAGGAGTAGTATATGCAACAGACAGACTTCGTTATATTTCTTATTGCTGTTGGAGTATTGGAGATATTGAAAACACGATAAACTGTAAGAAGTACTATGAATTTGAAGAGGCATTTCGAAGAAGGGAGGGTGCATTAGCTATTGGTACATATCTGTTGAAACCGGATACTGTTATGGGAAACTACTCAATTTATGGTAGTAATGCTATGCGAGGAGTAATTGAAAAGATTACTAGCACATATGAAACGTCTTTTGAAGTTTTACCGTCAAATAAACTCGGTGCGTATGGACAGAATTATAAAGGAACAATGCAGAAGTGGGGATTAACCTTTATCTCTAAAGATGGAATTCCACATTTAACTGCGTTGGGAAAAGAACTATATGAAATTATGAATAATTCCTATGATAGAAATGATTACTATACAAATTATAAAGGAGAAAATAAAGTGCCAGGGGTAGTTTTATATAAGTGGGCACTGATAAATCAATATGACAATATCGTTGATGAGAATCACAAGGTTGAAAGAGATTTTTTCAAGAGTGTTCTATTTCATTTGGATATAAAAGAAGTGCATGATGGTAGGCGGGATTCTTTTACTATTTATCTGGAATGTATAGCGGAATTGGAAGCAAGTTCTTGCAATTTTAATGAGAACTATGTGAGAAATATTTTGTATTACCAAAGATACTTTGATATTAATGGTAAGTTACATGATTATTTAGTATCCCCTTTTTTAGAGAATACTAGGTTTATATGGATGATTTATGAGATACAAGTATATTTTAGTTGGTGGGTATCAGAGTATCTTAGAACTTTTCTGAGACTGCTATCTGGAAGTCCTAATGGGCTATCAATGACTGAAGTATTGGGAAGTATAGATAAAGATATGTTTAATAAGATAGTGTCAGAATACTTAGAAAAAAGCAACTATTATTTTGATATGAAGTTTGATAATTTTATAAATTTTGTAGAGGAGTCTATTGATGATACTGAGTGGTTGTTTGAAGATAAACTATGTTATGATTCTTGGGAAAATTCTTTTTCTGGGTTTTCAGAAGTATCTGCTGGATTATTGATAATACTGGCTCTTTTAAATCATAAATTTTGTACAATACGTGAGGATAGTAGGTACATCGAAATTAGAATGAAGTTATCAGAGGATTTTTGGTTTAAAGATATTTTGGAAATTATGGATGACTTACGAAATAAAAATGTTAAAGATGTGATAGAAGTAATTCTAAATCAATTTGTTATTAGACAGCATAACAATGCCATGTATGGAAAGAAAGATTTGAGACGGTGCTGGTTTACCATGTCTGGAGATAAATATCAGTATCAAGCAGATTCAAATAGTAGGTGGCGTCCAGCCAAACATGAGAATATTTGCAATTTTCTTTATGATATGGGGCTTATAAAAATTAAAGACGATACATATGTGTTATCACTGGAAGGCAGAGAGTTGTATAAAAAATTAAAGGATGATTATTATGAAGAATAATCTTATTGAAGAATTGTTTGATAAAAGTAAGACATATAGGATGGGAATTCTATGCACATACACTTTGAACATTGAGTTCCTAGAGAACTATTTGCTTAATCTTGATGGTTTAGCAAATTGCAATAATCTTTGCGTTTTTACAGATCGTAGTATTTATAATAAGATGTTTGAGGATGGTTCACTAATTCGTAGCAAATGGGCTAATAAAAGATATTTACTTACACCAATTGATACAAATGGAGTATTTCATCCAAAAATATATATATTAGCATCAGAGAAGGCGGTTCGTATTGGGATAGGAAGTGCAAACCTTACGCGTGAAGGCCTTGCAACAAATTTAGAGATAGTTTCTGCATTCGAAATCACTCAAAAGGACAAGACTTATTCAGTATTGCTAATCGAATGCATTCAGTTTATAAAGGAATTAGCAGAAGCTTCAAGAAGTATAAGCGCAATAAAAAGTGTCAATGAATTTATTGAATACATAGGTGGCATCATTGCCGAGCAGAAAGAAGAAAAAATTCACTTATTTCATAACCTTAAACAAAGTATTTCAATGCAAATGCAAAAGTGCTTAGAGGGGCAGAATGTAAAAGAAATAAAGATTATATCTCCATTTTTCGATAAAAAATTAAAAGTTCTTAAAGAGTTTCAAACATTATTCCCTGCGGCAGATGTAAGCATTTTTATTCAACAAGGTAAGTCTGATTTTCCTGCATCAGGATATGATTATGATAATAAGAATATAAAGATATTTGTTTATAAGAACCAAGAACGATTTATTCATGGTAAAGCAATTATTTTCAAAACTAATATGGGATATTTTCTTTTGACTGGAAGTTCTAATTTTACTGATAGTGCAATGTTAAGTCAGAATTTTAAAGCAAATGTCGAAACGTCTTTATGGGGGACAATTAGCAAAGAGATTGCTGACAAGCTAAGCAAACCCAATGGGCATAAGGCGGTATTACTTAAATCTTTGGATAATCTAATCGTTATGCAATTAAAAAAGAATGATACAGCTTGTGATAAGATGTTGATTTATGATTGGCTGATTGAAGTAATTTTATTAGAAAATCAGATTCAAGTAGTATTGAGAGATAAGGAAGGTTATATTCCTAGCAAACTAATACTAAATGGGGATATAGAAAAGTCTTTTGATTATGCTGAAAAAATAAGTATAACAGGAATTAACAAGTCGCAAATAATGTATGCACAGGTAGAAGGTACTGTTATATTTGGAAATAGAGTAAAGTCGGGTAAAGTCTGGATTGTTAATTTGGATAGAGATAAAGAAAAATACAGCAAAAAACGTTATTCGGTAAATGAACCATCTCAACTATCAGATATTTTGAAAGATATAATATTAAATGGAACTGAAGAAGAGTTAATAGACTACCTTTTGAAATTTAACATTCCATTAGATTTGGTAGGATTAAATTTTAGAAATTCTGGATTGAAAGTCATGGAAAGCCAGGGAAATATATTTGGAGAACTAATGATTCAAAAGAAAAGTATGTTGGCTAGTGTGAAAACGTATGATGCTATAAATCATTTTATGGTTATTAACTATAATAAACTATATAAACATTGTGAAAACACTCAATTATTAAAATTAAATAATTTTATGCTGATTTTTTCTACAATATTTAGTATGACGGATACCTTTCATGATTTTATAACTGCTACCCATAAAGAAAATCCTATTGAAGCAGCTGACTGGTCTAGAATGAGAGATTATTACGACTTGTTTTTAAAGTATAGTAAAGACTGTTTGGAATTATTATGGTTAACTGATGAAAAGCATTATAGTTTCGCTCAAGCGGTAGATACTGAAATATCAAATGATGGGCAAAAAATGTTGGGAAATATCAAGAACTTCAAAGAATTTGTTGTTGTAATGGGGTATGATTACTATTTATTGAAGTGCTATAGAAGTGTGAAAAATATTTGCTTAAGGATAAACACATATATAAAAAAGGCGAGGTGCTAACAACTGTTGGTACAATTAGACCTCTTCCCATTTCGAAGAATGGTATGCGGGATACATATATTATTGAAAGAAAAAAAATTTATGAATATGTAAACAAGCTAGAAAAAGAATTGGAGGCTAGCAAAAATGGCATTTTGTTGAATTTTTAAATAGAGTTTTTATTGACTAAAATTATATAATTTATGAGTTTGTGTAACAAATACTTTTGAAAAGTGAGGTATGTAGAGTTGAAAATTATTTTATCGCGAAAAGGTTTTGATAGTAAAGCTGGTGTAATTGCAAGTCCGATTATGCCGGATGGGTCCCTGTTATCGATGCCCATTCCTTCTATTGATGGAGTTGCTTATAGTAATCTAGAATATAATAATGTGAATTATTCAAAGATTTTAGAGGATTTAGGACACAAAGGCAGCAAACTAATTCAAGATGAATTAAAAATAACCAAATTAAAAGGAAGTGAAAGCATAGATGGCCAAGTTACTTGATATACCAGAAGGAACAGATGTAATTGAACTAAGAAAGAAGATAAGTAAAATGATTTCAGATGCTCGAAATTCTGCAAAACCAGATAGCTGCATATTGTGTGGAAGAAAATGGACAAGCTTTTGTAATTCTCATTCAGTACCACAATTATCATTAAAGAACATTGCAGATAACGGAAAGCTTTATTTGGCATCAGCTTTGATAGGTATTGAAGTTGTTGATGTAGAAAAAGGTGTGAATAATTCAGGAACGTTTCATTTTATCTGCAATGAATGTGATAGTAAATTTTTTCGGGATTACGAAAATGAACAAAATTTATGCTCTCAACCGACTGACAAGATGCTTGCAGAAATTGCTGTAAAAAATATATTGCTACAGTTAAGCAAACATAATCAGGAAGCAGAGTTGCATCGAATGTTACAAAAACAGTTTAATGCATATGCAAATCCAGAACATTTATTTGGAATAAAGGAGTTAGATGTAAGGGATTATTTAGAAGAACTTGCATTTCACAAAGATATAGTTGATAATGAGAAATCTGGTGGATACCAGATCTTATTTTGGGTATTGTTGCCATATAAAGTTCCTATAGCTTCACAAAGTGCAATAGCACTTTCGGCAGATATGGAAGGATATATACTTAACAATGTTTTTGATATGTCTGCAAATACAAGAATGCAATTTATGCATTTAGCTATTCTACCGCTTGACGGGAAAAGTGTTGTTTTAGCGTTTTACCATAAAAGAGATAAACTGTATAAGAAATTATGGCATCAATTCAATAGTTCTTCACAAGAAAAATGTTTGAAGTATCTGAACTATTTGGTTTTTGCAAATACAGAAAATTATTTCATATCAAAAATTATTAAATCAGAAATTGAAAATAACGAGAAACTTTCTCTTTTGAGTCAAGAGGATAATGGGCATCCAGGAATGGGATTTTTAAGTCCGGACAATTTTTTTGGAATGGGTTATCAGCCAATAACTGAATCTGATATTCCAAATTTTCTTGCTAAAGAATGGGAAATATAAAAGGCGGTGATTCATAGTGGCTTTATTATTAAATGATGTGCTGAATTTGACTGAAGAAGAGATAGAAAACAGCAGAATCTAATTGAAAATGACAGAAGGTTCTGGTGGAATTGCTTATATTGATAAATGGTTATCTCTTGGACAGGATGAAAAGGATAGTGGCATCACAGATTGCTCCTACTGGGGATGATGCGGGAATAAAAAGAATTTTAATGTTGGTCAGACGGTATTCAGTTTTCAGAAAATGTCATACGATGAGTGGATTTTTGTTTCCGCTGCTGAAATTGTAGATGTTCCTGCTGGCAGTAGAGCAAAAGTGAAAATCCTTGAGAGATTTGTTCCTCTCTTTGGAAGACTCGTTACGAAATATAAAAAAGGCAATACATATGCACGGTATGTTTTCCGAATGAAAGGTATCATAGAAAATTGCACTGTGAAAGAGATACTTCCATGTCAATATAGCGGAGAGCAGTTTGAAGGATATGACCGTGTACATTTACCGTTTAGAAAGTTAGCAGATGTTTTCAATTGAAAAATAATGCCTACCTATTATGAAGCATTGAAAAAAGTGATGGGAATATATTGCTTGATAGATACCATAAATGGAAAATTATACATGGGATCAGCAACAGGTGAAGAAGGTGTAGCGCAACGATGGGTAAATTATCTGGATTCCAAACATGGTTGCAATAAAAAACTGATTGCTCTTTATAATGAAAAGGGATCCGAATATTTCGAAGAGTATTTTACATACACACTTATAGAGTATTTTGGTTTATCCTATGACCCTGGCAGAATATTGGAAGATGTGTTTTAATACCATCAAGAACGGATACAACGATAATTAAAGCAGGAGGAAGTTGAAATGGAATATGCGGATGTTGAAAAACAAGTATTATCACTGATGGAAAGAACAGATTTTAAGAATCTGTCAAAGAACGATGTGATTAGTTACGCATCAAAACTAAGCGAATTACGTCCAGAAGTAGCAACACAGGTTCTTGCACAGTTCCCGGAACTTGCAAAGCTTATTCAGTCTTCTATGGTTGAGTACAAAGATATTCTTGAAAAAATAGTTGCAAGTGATGATGAAAGTACAAATCAAGTTTATGATATCTTGAATAAAGAAATTGATGGAGCACATGAAATCAGAAAAGAATATATCGAGTTTGCTGACAAAGTGCGTTCAGATTTAAGCAAGTGTCTCGATAATCCTGATTTGACACCAGAACAGCAAAAAGAAATAAGAGAGCAAGAGATGAAAATATTGCGTATGGTAGATAAAAAAGATTCAGAAATACGAGAACAAGAAAAGGAAATTGCTCGAATGGCAGATAAAAAGGATTCAGAAAAGAAAGTATTTAACTGGAAGGTACTTGGCACCGCAAGCTTTGTTGTTCTTACATTTGTTGGAATAGGTACGGCCGCATTGGGTGGTAACTTTAATATCAAATTGCCAAAACCAAAGCAATAAGATTTAGGGTGAATAAAGAAGAAAAATAGATAAGGTGGTGGTTTAGATAATGGAACAAAGTTATATAGACTATGAGTTGTATATGAAAAGAAGACCTCATGTTGTTATACTTGGAGCTGGAGCAAGCTGTGCAGCTATTCTTAACGGTGATAAAAACGGGAAAAGAATCTCTGCAATGAGCGGATTTATAGAAAAACTGGGATTATCAGATGTAATCTCAAAGGTTGACATACATACAGAATCAGATAATCTTGAAGATATATATATGGAACTTGATGAACGTAGTAAAGATGAAGAAAGCTGTCAGGAAGTAAAAGAAGAATTAGAAAAGCTGATATGGAATTATATGAGTGATTATGAACTTCCTGATAATCCGACAATATATGATTTCCTTGTTATGAGCCTAACAGATAAAGATTTAATCGTTACGTTTAATTGGGATCCGCTTTTAGTTCAAGCAATTGGACGTGCAATGAGATATACAAAAAATATTCCACAGGTTGCCTTTTTGCATGGAAATGTTGCTGTCGGGTTTTGTGAAGATGATAGTATCATGGGGAATGTTGGTATGATGTGTAAATGTGGTAAACCTTTAAGACCAATGAAACTTTTGTTTCCAATAAAAAAGAAGGATTACAATAGTGACGTTTCGATTAGCAAATCGTGGAAGTCATTGAGTAATGCATTAGAAAAAGCTTACATGGTTACAATATTTGGATATAGTGCACCTAAAAGTGATGCAGAGGCTGTTTCAATGATGAAAAAGGCATGGGGTTCACTTTCTGACAGAAAGATGGAAGAAATCGAATTAATCGATATAAGAGAAGAGCAAGAGGTTATTGATTCGTGGAATCATTTTATACATACACATCATTATTCGTATCATACCAGTTTTTTTGATTCAACATTGGCGAGATGTCCAAGAAGAACCTGTGAAGCAACTTTTGATAGGCTGATGAACTGTATATGGCTTGACGGCAGCAAAGTATTTAAAGAAAATATGGATTTTTCTGATATAGATAAGCTTACATTTGAGTTGATAGACGAAGAGGAAAAAGTGAGAGGAACAAAGACTATTCTTTCTAATCCATATCATTAATAAAATGTTTCGGTTACAACTATATTTTTGTAAAAGAGATTGAGGAAACATATCAAAAAATGCCCTCGACTAATTACCTAAAACAACAGGGGTTGAGTATGCATTTCTGTCTATACTCTCTTGCCAACTAATATGGCGAAATATATCAATAGAGGTGGGTGCACCTTTTAGCGGAAATCCCATACAATTTAGCGATAATAAAATATATAACCGTATTGAAAAAGTCGCTAAATTGTATCAAAATAAGAGTGATTAGACAGGAAGAAAGTCGTAGTATTTCAGAAAATGTTACATGGGGCCAGCGAAAGAGGTTTGCTGATGGTAAAGTCAATTTACCTTATAAACGCTTTCTGGGCTATGAAAAAGGTGATAATGGGTTACCTAAAATTGTGGAGAAGCAAGCGGTGGTTGTTAGGTTGGTATACAAACTGTTCCTTGAAGGGAGGACACCAGCAGGAATTGCAAGGCATCTGACGATAAATAAAATTTTAACTCCAGCAGGTAAGGAAGTTTGGCAGCAAAGTACAGTAATTAGTATTCTTAAAACGAAAAGTATAAAGGTGATGCTATGCTACAAAAAAGCTTTACGGTGGACTTTCTTACCAAGAAAAAGAAGATTAATGAGGGAGAAATTCCACAGTATTATGTCAAAAACAGCCATCAAGCAATAATTACGCCTGAGGTGTTTGACCTGGTTCAACATGAATTTAAGAAACGTAAAAACGTCAAGGGTTATAAAACTGGAGGAGGGTGTTTTTCAGGCAGAATAGTATGTGGCGAGTGCGGTAGCTTCTACGGGAGTAAGGTGTGGCACTCCACCAGTAAATACCGCAAAATGATTTGGCAGTGTAACTCAAAATTCAACAATGACGAAAAGTGTAGTACACCTCATTTTTACGAGGATACTTTAAAACAAGCATTCCTCGATGCCTTTAACAGCCTACTTGAAAATAAAGAAGAAATATTACAAGGGTATGATGCTATAATTCATGGCTTGACTGATACTTCAAAGCTTGATAAGGAGAGTGTAAAGCTACAAAGTGAAATTGAGGTTGTTACTGAACTGCTCCAAAAGTGTGTGGAGGGAAATGCTCAAAGTGCTTTAGACCAAGCCGAGTATGAGGAGCGATACAAAGCCTTGGCAGATTGTTATGAAAACATTAAAAAAGGTCTTCTTGAAATCAATGATAAACGTTTGGAGAGAAGTGCTAAGCGTGAAGGTATTGTGGTTTTTATTAAAGAACTTGAGCAAAGAGAAGGTTTGGTTGCAGAGTTTGATGGGGCACTTTGGAATGCTACCATTGAAAAAGTGGTAGTGCATTCGGAATATGCGATAACTTTTACATTTAAAGATGGTATGGAGGTAGATTGGAAGATATAAGAATATGAGATAACACGCAGGGGGTGGTATAGTTGGCATTATTTGTGTGTCTTTTTTATAAATGATACTAGTATATAATTATAAAATTCAGTGAAAATACTTAGTGGGAAAAATAGTAATAACCTTAATGACCTGTTAGAAAATAAGGATTACTCTATGGAGAATTGTAAAAGAGGGTTGATGAGTAAAAATTTAATTCAAAGGTACAAGGCGAAGCAATTTACAGTAGATTTAAGTGATGTAGACGAATAAAGAAATTTAATATTGATTTAAATTTCAGGATAATAGAAAAGATGATAGTGTATTACAGGGAGAAGGTTATTGTACACTTGCTTGAAGGAGCTGAGATTGAAGTTGTAATTAATAGAGGTAAAGTGTTTACGAGTTCCTCGTTAACCTTTCAACCTTACTTAAGTTAGTATATCTCTAA
>JGI24142J45722_1001007_pt1 | contig 14537 bp, 14 predicted proteins | sample BarGraIncu00431A_FD_45722 | JGI IMG/M metagenome (IMG submission 45722) | reverse complement strand
CGTGGCATGCAGGGCAATGGCAACACACTGCCGAGATACCACGTGGTATGGGGCACGTCGCAACGACTGACGCGGCGCATGATTGAGCTGATGCACCAGGCCGACACTGGGAACCGTTTGACCGTCCTGCATGACCACGAGGTAATGGAGNTGGAGTCGANCAATGGCGTGGCGGTTGGCGCAAATGCGATCAATCACGCGACGGGCCAAAATGTGCAAATGGCAGCGCAAACCGTCGTGCTGGCCATGGGCGGTATCAATGGCAGCCTGGAGCAAACCCGAGCCAATTGGGTCCAAGGCCGCCCCATGCCGGCAACCATGCTCAACGGTGCCCACCCGTATGCCAATGGAAAACTCCATCACCTCGTTGCAGGGCTTGGTGCGCAGATTACCCATGCTGGCGAAATGTGGAACTACGCTGCGGGTGTGCCCCATCCAAAACCCCACTTTGAAGGCCACGGCCTGTCCATCATTCCCTGCAAGTCGGCCCTGTGGCTGAACCACCGAGGGGAACGCATTGGGCCGGAACCTTTGGTGGTGGGATTTGACACGCACACACTTTGCCANCGCGTTGCGGCGCAGGAAAAGCCCTATGTCTGGCACCTGCTGAACTGGCGCATCGCGATCAAGGAGTTGGCGTTGTCGGGTGCCGAACACAACCAGCGCATTCGCGACCACCAGACATTGATGTTCCTGAAAGAAACGTTGTTTGGCAATCACCGGTTGGTGAAACAGATGGTCTGCGAGAGCCGTCATTTTCTGGTGGACGATACTCTGGCGGGATTGGCCGCCAAGATGAACGCGCTGGCCGGAACCAATGACGTTCGCGCTGACGTCCTGCAGAAAACTGTGGATGCGTTTGACGCCAACTTTGCGCTTGGCGACAAACTTTACAACGACGAGCAGATCCGCCGCATCGAACACGCACGCCATTGGGGGCCTGACAAGATGCGCACCTGCAAGCCGGCACCGCTGCAGGCGCGGGGGGCAGGTCCTTTCATGGCCATCCAGACGCAACTCATTACGCGCAAAAGTTTGGGCGGCTTGCAGACCGACTTGCAAAGCCGGGTGCTCGATGCCAGAGGTCAAGCGATGGAAGGTCTGTACTGTGTGGGCGAAGCTGCGGGCTTCGGCGGCGGCGGTGCTTGCGGAAAACGCTCTTTGGAGGGCACCTTCCTGCCCGGCTGCATCCTGACGGCACGTTCTGCCGCGCGGTCCATCGTCGCCGGGCGCGGTCTGTCGCGGGCCTAACAGGCCGAAACTTTAACAATTACATTTTTTTGGAGACATCACCATGAAAAAGACTGGCGCATGGCTGGCACGTTACGCTCTGGAGCAACTGGGCATCCGCTACACCTTTGGCATCCCCGGAGTGCACAACACCGAGCTCTATGACGAGCTCAACAAGTCAGAGCTGATCACTCCCATGCTGGTGAGCCACGAAGGTGGTGCCTCCTTCATGGCCGATGGTTTGAGCCGCCTGTCGAATTCGGTGGGTACGCTGGTGGTGGTGCCGGCCGCAGGTTTGACACATGCAGCCAGTGGCATTGGCGAAGCCTTTTTGGACGGCGTGCCCATGCTGGTGATTTGTGGCGGCATTCGCACCGACATNGACTGGAAGTTCCAATTGCACGAGATGGATTTGCACCAGTTCATGAAGGGCATTACCAAAGCCACCTACAAGATTGAACACACCCGCGATGTGGTGTCCACGCTGTTTGAAGCCTATCGCGTGGCCACCACTGGAGAACCCGGCCCGGTGTTTATCGAATTGCCGATGAACGTACAAATGTTCCCCGATGACGTGGGTGAACTGCCGCGCTGGACTGCCCCGGCCTTGCCGGCACCGGCCGCAGCCAGCCAGATTGAAGCTGCCGTGGAGTTGCTGAAAAACGCCAAGAAGCCGGGCTTCTTCGTGGGCTGGGGCGCACGCGATTGTTCAGCAGAATTGATGGCCTTGGCCGACCACCTGCANGCCCCGGTAGCCACTACCTTGCAAGGATTCTCGGTGTTCCCGGCGAGCCACCCACTGCACGCGGGGTTCAGCTTTGGGCCGTCAGCAGTGCCGGCAGCACGCAACGCGTTTGTCGATTGCGATGTGCTGCTGGCCGTNGGNACCCGGTTTGGTGAAATCGCGTCGGGAAGTTTTGGCCTGACGGTACCGCTGCAGTTGATTCACGTTGACATCTGCTCCCATGTCTTCAACGCCAACTACCCGGCCCAAGTGGCAATTGAGGGTGACGCCAGGGTGGTGGTGCCACAACTTTTGGCCGCCTTGCGCAGGGCCCAGCCTGCACCGCGTGCCGACACGGGATTGGCAGGTCGCCTTGCTACCGACAAAAAAGCCTACCGCCAAACGTGGTACGACCACGACAGCAAAGGTCGTGTCAACCCGGCGCGATTTTTTGACGCGCTGCGTGCCGCCACGCCGGCAGACGCCGTGACCGTGGTGGACGACGGCAATCACACTTACCTGACCGCTGAACTGTGGCCCATTTTGACGGCCAAGTCGGGCATCCTTCCCAGCGATTTCAACGCCATGGGCTATTCCATCCCCGCAGCCATGGGTGCCAAGCTGGCACGCCCTGACGTGCCGGTGAACTGCATCGTCGGTGACGGGTGCTTTCGCATGACCTGCATGGAAATCATCACCGCTACGCAGTACCAGCTGGGCGTGGTGTATTACGTGTTTTGCGATGGCGAGCTGTCGCAAATTTCACAGGCGCAGGAGATTCCGTACAACCGCAAACCGTGTACGGTGCTTAACACCATCGTTATTGATGGGGTGGCCCGCGCGGTGGGCGCCGGATACTTCAAGATTGCCACCGATGCCGANNTGACCGAGAAGATTGCCGCAGCGAACGCCATGGCNAAAACAGGTCAGCCGGTGATTGTGGAAGTNACCATGGATTACAGCAAACGCACGGCGTTTACCGAAGGCGTGGTCAAGACCAACTTCCAGCGCTTTACGCTCAAACAAAAAGCCCGTGCTCTGGGTCGCGCTGTGGTGCGCAAGTTAACTGGTTGAGCTTTGTGTGTGCGTGCCGGCATCGAACTGGTCAGTGATGCCGAAAGTGCTTGATCAACTGGGTAGCCCGATATCGAGCTCGCGTGGGCGAATGGGGGCTTTGGAGTGTCAGGTCCTCATAGCCCAAAGCATTTCAACGAACAAAACGCCGAACACCTGCCGGGTCTTCTTGGAATCGTCATGACCCATGTCGGTGCATAGGAGGTAAGCCGGGCTGGCTCAAAGCGATTGCCATCGCCAATCCGTTGACCTATTCGGTGGATGCCCTGCAGGAAACCATGATCGGCGGCGACCACGGTATGTACCCGCTGGTCCTGAGCTTTGGCATCATGGCAGCAGTTTTTCTATTTCTGCTGGCCAGCGCCGCCAAACTCTACCTCGCGCTGGTCCGTTGAAATTCTTCACTCCACAGCGGCGGTCTTGCCCTTTGCATTTTTCGCAATGATCGCCTGACGAATGCGTTTCGTCGTCATCGGCAACTGAGTCATGCGGACCCCGGTGGCATCAAATACCGCATTGGCAATGACCGCGCCAGTCGTCGTGATCGCAGGTTCCCCACCGCCCTGAGGGGCCAGGTCGTCGTTCTTGACCAGCACCGCCTTGATTTGAGGAGACCAGGAAAAGCGTGGGATCGCGTAGCTGTCGAAATTGTGGTCATGAATTTCACCACCATGAAACTGCAGTTCTTCGGTCAATGTGTAGCCAAGACCCATGGTGATCCCACCTTCAATTTGCATCTTCGCGCCTTCAGGGTTCACGACGATGCCCATGTCTTGGGCGCAGACAATTCTGACGACCTTGATCTGTCCCGTGACTGAATTCACTTTCACTTCGGCCATCGTCGCCACATAGGTGCCAGCATCAACGCTGCACGCCAGGCCGAAACCGCGGCCACTGGGTGCCGCCGCCGCCTTCCAACCAAAAGCTTCGGCAACCGCAGTCAGGACTCTGTGCATTCTGAGGTCTGTGAGGTTTCTCAAGCGAAACGCGAGCGGGTCCACGCCTGCTGCGGAGGCCATGAGGTCGATTTGTGACTCACTGGCAAATATGTTCATGTTCGCGCCCGGCGCTCGCCACGGCCCAACGGCAAACGGATGAACGCTTACCCGAGCGGACTCCGAACCATATGTGGTTCCTCCGCTTGATCGAATCCTGGTGTTTGGAATATCGTAAAAAGACGTNGCACCGCGTTCGCCAGCAGCGAAGACCGAATAGTCCCAGAGTGCAATTCTTCCACCTTGATTGGTGCCCGAGACGATCTTCACCACGGCGGCCGGGTCGAATCTGTCGTAGAAGAACTCTTCCGCGCGGCTCCAAGCGACCTGTACTGGTTTTCCGCAGATTTGTGCAAGCTGCGCTGCTTCGACGGCCTGATCATCAGCACTCTTGCCACCGAACCCGCCGCCGAGGAACGGCGTAANAACGCGAACGTTTTTTTGTTCTAGTCCCAGGATCTTTGCGATTCGATCCCGCGTCGGGAACGGGGTCTGTGTAGACGCCCAGATGGTCGCCTTTCCGCCCTTGATTTCGGCCAGTGCTGCGTGCGGTTCGATTGCAGCATGGGCTACATAACCTTTCTGATAGGTCGTCTCGAACAGGCGTGTTGCAGCCGCCCGCGCGGCAACGAGATCACCCTTATTCGCTATGGTTTTTTGATCGACCGCATGCTTGACAATGAACTCAAAGATGCTGTCTTGGTCCACCGTCTGCTCGGGCAGGCGCCAGTCCGCCTTGATCTTCGCGAGTGCGGCCCCGGCAGCCTCGGGATCCATGTGTAACACGGCGATTAAATCGCCACGCTTGATCAGCGTGATGCCCGCCAGCTTTTCTGCGTCGGATGTGTCGAGCTTCAATAACTGTGCACCGTGCATCGGCGGGCGCAAAATTCGTGCATACACCATGCCGGGAATTCGTATGTCAGCCGCGTACTTGGCAGCACCGGTCACTTTTTCAAGCGCATCAAGACGCATCGGCGAACTGCCCATCACCCTGAATTTGGAGACTGACCGNAAAGCGGCGTTCTGGTCAACCACTTGCGCAATTCGAGCGCCCTTGGACAGCGCACCGTAGCTGAGACGTCGACTCGGTTCAGCGATGACAGAAACCACGCCGTCCTTTACGAAGAGTTCTTTCGCTGGAACCCCTAGTTTCTGGGCTGCCAGCGTCATCAAGGCCAAGCGGGCCTTGGCTGCGGCCGCACGCAGTGCGGGCCCGAACATGCGAGTGGTCAGCGAGCCAAATGTTCCCATGTCCCAAGGACATTTATCGGTGTCGCCCAGAACCATGTCAATCGCGGCCAGTTCAACGTCCAACTCCTCCGCCACCATTTGCGCCTGTGAGGTGAGGACACCCTGACCCATCTCTATCTTGCCGGAAAACACCGTGACCCTGCCGTTGTCGCCAACGATAAGGTAGGCGTTGAAATCTTCCGGGTAAAGACGCCTGGCATCTTGCGCACGGACGATCAAAGGTTCCAGCCCGATAAAGATAACAATTCCGCCGCCCGCCAGTTTGAATAATGTGCGGCGGCTAATCCCCTCTGGGGTGCTCATGATTGGCCTTCCATTTGACCGGACGCAGCCTCAATGGCGTCAATTACTCTCTGGTGTGCTCCGCAACGGCACAGATTACGTTCCATGTGGGCCACGATGGCGTCGCGCGACGGCTTCGGATGTTCGCGCAGGAATACATAGGCATCCATCAGCATCCCCGAGGTGCAGTAGCCACACTGCAGTGCACCGTGATCGATGAAGGCCTGCTGTAGCGGGTGCAGTTTTCCATTGCGGGCAAGTCCCTCGATCGTGACGACCTCCTTGCCCGCTACCGTTTTGAGCTTGGTTGTGCAGGATCGCACGGCCTTGGCGTCGACCATCACGGTGCAGGCGCCACAAATTCCTTCGCCGCAGCCATACTTTGAGCCGGTGAGTTCAAGTTCAGTGCGCAATACCCAAAGAAGCGCCCGCTCGTCGTCAGCGTCCAGTGTGATGGGCTTGCCGTTCAGAATAAATTGAATCTCTCTTTTCATGATGACTAACGCCAGGCAAGAACTTGCGGATCTTTGCGTGCGCTTGGCGTCGTTTCCCCGCGTGGTTTCCCAACGATGATCGGCGCTATGGCGGTCACGTCAGGTGGTATACCGAGTTCGATCTTCATGTCGGGTGTGTTGAGCGCGGCGGCTGCAGAACCAATGACGCAAGTACCCAAGCCCATGGCGTGTGCTGCCAGCATCAGATTCTCGGCTGCCAGCCAGCAGTCCGCCTGTTCGAATCGACCGGTTGTTGCGGCGCAAATGACCACCAATGTTGAAGCACCATAAAAGACGTTGAACCCGGGTTGTGAGAAAAGGCCAGGCGCTTTGTGATCGGGGTGCAGTCGGGACGATTCAGCCGCAATAGTTACTTTGGCGCGATCCGACAGACGTTTAAGCTTCGCGGGATCCTGAATGACGACGAACTGCCAAGGCTCGCCGTGCATCGCGGTCGGCGCGCGCACGGCGGCAGCCAGCAGGGAATGCAAGGTCGGCTGGTCAATGATCTCAGGGGAATATTCGCGCACAGAACAACGTCCATAAATGGCGCGCCTTACCGTCATGGTGTCAAGGGCTTCGTTCATGTCTTGTTCCTTTGCAGTGACGATCTGTCAACGGCGCAAACGTTTCAACCCAGCTTGGGCCTCTCATTTTGGGTAATGTAGTCATCCGCGCGCTCATTGCGTTGATAGAAATCAATGGGCAGGGCCGACGCGGGTGCAGTATCAGCACAGGGTTGATCGGCGAACCCGGTTGAATGGGGCGCAGTGTCTTCAACGGTAGCTGGTCTTCAAGCGTGAAAAGGGTTGAGTGATGGAAAGTCTTGATCTCCGCGTCCTGAGCGACGTTCTGGTTTGGCGCGCCCACGGCCACGCTGTCACGTTGGTTACCGTGGTCGAGACCTGGGGCAGCGCACCGCGCCCGCCGGGTGCACTTCTGGCTGTGCGTGACGACGGGGTGGTGAGCGGCTCGGTGTCGGGCGGCTGCGTCGAGGACGACCTGATTGCCCGCTCCAAGGCCGGTTTCAATGAAATCGCGACAGATGAACCCGCCTTGAAAAGGCCCACGATGATCGCCTATGGGATCAGCAAAGAAGAAGCCATTCGCTTCGGTTTGCCCTGCGGCGGCACCTTGCGATTGGTGCAGGAACCCGTGCTCGACACTGCTTGGGCGGCGCAATTACTGGCCCGCACGGCCGACCATCAGTTGGTAGCGCGTACGTTGACGATGGCGACCGGTGTCGTGCAGCTCTCGAGCGCTGTGCGCGGGCAACACATCAGTTTTGATGGAAACACCTTGACCACGATTTTTGGCCCCAAATGGCGCTTGCTCCTGATCGGCGCCGGGCAGTTGTCGCAGGCGGTGGCGCAGATGGCGCTCATGCTTGATTTTGAAGTCCTGGTGTGCGACCCCCGAGAAGAATATGCCGCCACGCTGGCGACTGGCGTGCCTGGAAGCCAGCGCGTTGTGGGGATGCCCGACGATGCAGTGCGCGCACTGGTGCCCGATGCCCACACGGCCATCGTGGCCCTCACACACGACCCCAAGCTCGACGACATGGCCTTGATTGAAGCGTTGCAGTCTGCCGCCTTTTATGTCGGCGCCCTCGGGTCCCGGCGCAACCAGGCGGCCCGCAAACAACGGCTGGCCGAGCACTTCGACTTGAGCGCGCACGAATTGATTCGTTTGCATGGCCCGGTGGGCCTGGCGCTGGGGGCCAAAACACCGGCCGAAATTGCGATCTCGATCATGGCTGAAATTGTGCAGGTCAAAAACGGTGTGACGGGTGGCGCTCTGGCCGCCAGAACAACGGTAGCCACCGCCGGCAATGCGCTGACTTGACGGGGTTGACGCCTGTGATGCCCACCGTGATTGTGCTGGCCTGCGGGCGTGGTGAACGCTTTTTAGCCTCGGGTGGCCGCACCCACAAACTGCAGGCCCCGTTGGCGGGAAAGGCGGTCCTGCAGCACACGCTGGATGCGGTGAGGAGCAGTGGTCTGCCATGGCATTTGGAAGACGGTGGGCACCCCGGCATGGGCGACTCAATTGCGGCGGCGGTGCGGGCGACCTGGTCGTCGGCCACCGAGCCAGCCTCAGAGGCCGGTGGCTGGTTGATTCTGCCGGCTGATCTCCCCCTGATCAGAGGCGACACCCTGCGTGCCGTCGCGGCGGCCTTGCGCGGCCAGGAGGTGGTGGTGCCGATCTACCGAGGCCAACGCGGACACCCGGTCGGGTTTTCCGCCCGATGCGGCGCGGCGCTGCTGAAGTTAAAGGGAAATAAGGGTGCAGCCCCCGTCAGTAAAGCGTATAGTGCTATTGAAATAATAGTGAATGATGCCGGCTGCGTGACCGACATCGACACCGTCGAAGATCTGATGGCGGTGGAGCGACTGATTCGTGGTGCTTGAGTTCGTTTCATTGAGAAAACACAAGTCACGTCCCGCGCAATCGGCCCAAAGTGTAAAAAGCCGCATGATTCTGCGAATACTTGCCTGCATNGCTTGTTCGAGTCCCGTTCAGTCCAGTGACTTGCGAAAGCGCAGAACCGCCAGCGCAAACAAGCTCAGGCCCAGCGTTGCCAGACCCGCCATCTGAGGCCAAACAACGTCGATCCCGACGCCCTTGAGATAGGTGTCGCGAATGATGATAAGAAAATAGCGCAGCGGATCGAGGTAGGTGAGCCACTGCAAGGCGTCTGGCATGCTCGAAATCGGAAANCTGAAGCCCGAGAGAATGAACATCGGATTGAGCACGAAGAAGTTTGATGCAAAAGCCTGNTGCTGCGTCTTGCACAGGGTCGAAATCAAGAGNCCGATGGCGAGNGCGCTAAGCAGGAAGAGGCTGGTTCCGAGCAGCAGTACCAGCGGATTGCCCACGAAGGGCACTTGAAACCAGAGCATGCCCACCACCGCCACGATGGACACTTCAAGCAGGCCAATGAGAAAAAATGGCAGNGTCTTGCCGATGATAAATTCGATCGGCTGGATCGGTGTGACCAGAATCTGCTCGAGTGTCCCGACCTCGCGTTCGCGCACGATGGCAAAGGCGGTGAGGTTGACAATGGTAATCAGGGCCAGAGTGCCGATCAGACCGGGCACAAAGAACCAGCGGCTGTTGAGATTGGGGTTATACCAGTAGCGCTCCTGCAAGCTCACGTTCACCATTGGTCGCCCGAGCGCGCGGCCAGTGCGCTGCGCGAGGTCCAGCGCGTAAGGCTGGCCGAAGGCGCCGGCAATCTGGCCCACGTAGCCGAGCGCGATCAAGGCAGTGTTGGAATTGGTGCCATCGACCAGCACTTGCAGNGGCGCGCTCTGTCCCTTGCGCAACAGCTCAGAAAAGCCCTGCGGCACGACGATACCGACCTGAGCAGTGCTGTTCTCGACGGCATCCTGCACTTGCCTGCGCCCGGTCGCGACGGCGACGAGCTTGAAGCGGCTGCTATGGACAAAATCCGCCACCAGCGCTCGACTTTCCTGCGTCTGGTCCTGATCCAGGATGACGGTGGCCACATTGAACACTTCGAAGGTCGCGGCGTAGCCAAACAGCAGCATCTGTATCACAGGTGGCACCAACAGCCGAAAGCGTGCCGACTTGTCACGCTTGAGTTGCAGAAACTCCTTCAGCAGCAGGTGGAAGATGCGGCCAATCATGAACGCGCTCAATCTAGCGTCTTGCGAAATGCACGGGCCGCGAAAACCACCATCACCGTCGCGTACAGTGTCAGGCAAAGGATGGGNAGCACCAGCTCACTCCAGGGCGCGCCTTTGAGAAACAAGGCCTTGAGAATNGTCACGTAGTAGCGACCGCTGACCAGATAGGTAATAGCCTGCACGGCAGGGGGCATCTGATCGATGGGAAAGGAAAAACCGGAGAGCAGCGTGGTCGGCAACATCGTCGACAACAGCGCCACCTGACTGGCACCGACCTGGCTGCGAATCGACACCGAGACGTAATAGCCGATGCACAGCACCACCGTCAGGAACAATCCGGTGGTGAAGAAGAGTGCGGCCAGCGTGCCACGGAAAGGGACGTCGAACCAGAACACTGCCAATGCCAGACAGATGCACGCGTCAACCATGCCGACGACGAAATACGGCAACAGCTTGCCGAGCATCAACTCCATCGGCTGGACCGGTGTCGATATCAGCAGCTCCATCGTCCCGCGCTCCCATTCGCGGGCAATGGTGAGCGAGGACAGTTGCGAGCCGACGATGGCCATGACCAGCGCAACGACCCCAGGAATGATGAAGTTGCGGCTCACCAGATCCTCGTTGAACCACACGCGCGCGCGCACCTCCACCGCGGTCAGGGTCTGTACACTGCCACCTCTTTGCTGGACAGCATCGAGTTGCACGTCAGAAGAGTAGCCGGCGATGACGGCGCGGGCGTAGTTGGCGGCAAGAATCGCCGTGTTGGTGTCAGTGGCATCCAGCAGCGCTTGCACCACACCCTCGCCGGCATCGGCGAGCCCCTTGGAAAATCCGGCCGGGATCACGATGGCCAGACGGCAGCGGCCGGTGTCGAGGCTGCGCCCGACCTCCGCGTAGCTGCCAGCAATACCTTGCAGCGCAAAATACGGCGAGGCAGCGAAACGGTGCAACAGGGCCTGCGACGCCTGGCTACCCTCGCGGTCGTAAGCGCACAGCGGGATATGTTTGACGTCCAGACTGATGCCATAGCCAAGGAGAAACATCTGCAGCACCGGGATCAGCAGCGCAATCATCAGGCTGCGCGGGTCGCGCACGATCTGCAGGCTCTCCTTGACGACAATCGCCCTGACGCGTCGCCATCTCACGCCGAGCCCCCCGCTTGGGTCAGGCTGGCGCCGACGAGGTACACAAAGCTGTCTTCAAGCGAAGGCTCGACGTGATCTCCCTGTTCAGTCCGCGGATCGCCACCGAGTGTGCGTTGCTTCAATTCAAGCGGCGTTCCTAGGGCGATCAGGCGGCCGTGGTTGATCAGCGCGATGCGGTGGCAGTACTCGGCTTCGTCCATATAGTGCGTGCTGACCAGGACGCTAACGCCCTCTTCGCTGAGGGAATGGATCAGATCCCAGAAGCGGCGGCGCGAGCTGGGGTCGACACCGGAGGTTGGCTCATCAAGAAAGAGGATTGTTGGCCGGTGCAGGATCGCTGCACCCAGGGCGAGGCGCTGTTTCCAGCCGCCGGCCAGGGTCGCGACCAGCGCATCCTCACGCCCGGTCAGACCGGCCATGTCGACTGCAAAACGCAGTCGCGCGGCGATGTCGGCGCGCGGCACGCCGTAAATGCCACCGAAGAAGCGCAGGTTTTCGATCACACTCATATCGTTGTAAAGCGAAAATTTTTGCGACATGTAGCCGATGCGCCGGCGCACTGCCTCCGGATCCTGCGCCACGTCGATGCCCGCAACCAGTGCGCGCCCGGCACTGGGGCGCAGCAGACCGCAGAGGATACGGATCAGGGTCGATTTGCCAGCACCGTTGGGACCGATAAAACCCATGATTTCGCCGCGCGCCACGGTGAAGCTGACGTTGTCAACGGCGACGAANGCGCCGAAGCGCTTGACCAAAGCGTCGACGATGATCTGCGCCTGGCCGTCGCCCGTCATCACGCGTGCTCCTCGACGCTCTCTTTTTCCAGCAGGGCGACGAACAAATCCTCAATGGTTGGTGCGACCACGTCAATGCGGCTCACGGCAAGGCCCGCTTGTGCCAGCNTCGCAGCAATTTGAGCCAAACGCGCTGGCCCATCCACATGGACATGCACGCCAATGCCGGCCAGCATCACGTCTCGCACCCCCGCCATCGCGCGGACCGCATCGCGCACTCGACGCGGATCGACGGCGATAATTTTGAGCATTACCCCCGGCATGCGCGCCTTCAAGCCCGCCGGTGTGTCACAGTACATCATCGCGCCCTTATGCAGCAAGGCGAGACGGTCGCAGCGCTCTGCCTCGTCGAGGTAGGCGGTTGAAATCACCATGGCGACGCCCTCGCTGCGCAAGGAGTAGAGAATTTGCCAGAACTCGCGCCTGGAGACTGGATCAACGCCGGTAGTCGGCTCATCGAGCAGCAACACCCGCGGTGTATGCACCAGCGAACAGGTGAGCCCGAGTTTTTGTTTCATGCCGCCCGATAGCTGGCCGGCCAGCCGCCTGCGAAATGGCGTCATGTCGGCGGCCGCAAGCATGGCTTCGGCGCGCGAGCGCCACACGTTTTGCGGCACTTCAAACAGATCGGCGTAAAAGCGAATGTTCTCGTCCACCGTCAGATCCTCATAGAGGCCAAAGCGCTGTGGCATGTAGCTGACATGGCGTTTGGCCTGCTCGGGCTGCGCAGGACATCAATGCCGTCGATGGTTATGCGCCCCGCATCGGGGCGCATAACGCTGGCAAGCATACGCATGGTGGTGGTCTTGCCGGCACCGTCGGGACCCACAAGGCCGAAGATTTCGCCAGGGTGCACGGAAAAACTCAAGTTTTCTACTGCCGTCAGTGCGCCAAAACGCTTCGTCAGACCGTTGACTTCAATTGCTGCCGTGGCGGGAGCACTCATTACGACCCTGCGGCGAGCAGATTGACTCTCGCGTCGGCCGGCATTCCGATGACCAATTCATGGTTGGGATTGGCGATGTCGATCTTGATCCGATAGACCAGGGTCACGCGCTCGGCGTGGGTTTCCACGCTCTTGGGCGTGAACTCCGCTTTGTCGGCAATGAACGAGATGCGGCCCTGATAGTGCTTTTCGGGGTGACTGTCGGTGCTGACCGTCACCGTTTGCCCCAGCCGGACCCGGCCGAGATCAGTTTCGTTGACGTAGGCGCGCAGCCAAACGTGGTCGAGATCGGCCAGGGTCAGGACCGGCGTGCCAGGCACCACGACCTCGCCGAGCTCTGCCTTGCGCGCACTCACCACCCCGTCAAACGGTGCCGTCAAGGTGGCGTAACCGATGACGATACGCGCTAGCGCCATCGACTCTTCGCTGTTATGCACGCTTGCTTGAGCAACCTCAATATTGTTTTTGGCCACTCTCTCCAGAGATTGATCCCGTTCCAGTACGGCGCTTGCCTGTTTCAATGCGGTGTCAGATTGGTCGAGCGCGGCCCTGGACAAAAATCCCTGTTGCTGCAGATTGAGGGCCCTTTGCCGGTCGAGTTGACGTTGCTTCAGCTCAGCCTGATCGACCAGCAGTGTGCGCCCCGCCGTGTACAGGCTTTGGCGTGCGGTTTCAACCTGCCGCTGTTGCACGGCAAGGCTGGCTTGCGCGATCGCCATTTGCTGCCGATAGTCGGCGGCGTCGACGGCGGCGACTATCGTGCCCTTCGCAACCCATTGGCCCTCATTGAACGGCAGATCGATGATGCGCGACTGTACGGTCTTGAAGCTGAGGACGCTTTCATGCGCTTCGATATTGCCGGAAAGAAGCAAGACATTGGCATTGCCTGTGGCATGCCAGAACGCGAACTGCGGAATGCGAAGCGCCGTAACAATCAGTGCCGATAGCGCAATTACGGCCGCGCCTGCAAGGATGATTCTGTTCCTCGAGATCATGGCGGCATGAATGGCGCCAACTGGCGCCACGCAACAACATGAGGTTTTTTGCGCGGGCTGCTCAGGGCTTCGCCCCGCGGCTTGCCAACGATGATTGGCGCCACGACTGTCGTTTCGGGTGGAATGCCGAGTTCATGCTTGACGTCGGTATGGTTGAGCGCTGACGCCGCCGCCAAGAGGGTGCGCAAGGTCGATTGGTCTATTTGCTTGGGGGCGAAGGCGGGCACTGAAGAGCGCCCGAAAACGGCGTCCCTGACAGTCATCGTGTCAATGGATTGGGGCATAGTCACTCCCGNTTTTTAACGATTCCGTGATGAAAACGATCGGCACAGAAGCCCAACCGGGCAGGCAATGCTCAATGTAGCCCCACGAGGGAGCACTGAATTGATAAAAGACAAAGAATGGACGTCCCCAGACCAACATGACCAACACCGGGCATTCGCCGAAAGCCACCCATCTCTTACTTTGGCGCCATCCCGGATGTTTTACCGGCTGGGTTGGATGGCGGAGTTCCCGCGGTGGGAGAAGTCCTTGGATCACTCCACTCAATGGCGACCGCTGGATTCGCACTTGGGTGATCTTTCCATGTTCATATGAGCGTCACACGGCCGTCATATTGCGCGCTCATAATTTTCATATGAACACGAACATGCTCATTCGAGCAAATGACGCCCTTGCCGCAGCCGTTCCTGCGGAGGATCGTGTGCGGACTATTCTGGCGATCGTTGTGGAGCAAGGATTTCAGTCTATCGATACGCTTGCCGGCCGCTTTGGCGTGAGTACGCAGACCATTCGTCGCGATGTGAACTCCCTGTGCGACCGCGGGCTGTGCCGACGCCGTCATGGTGGAATCGACGTATTGCCCAAGGGTGAGAACGTTGATTATCCGTCGCGCCGCATTCTCCATCGGGAGGCGAAACGGTGCATTGCTCGTTGCGTTGCCGAGGCGGT
>JGI24142J45722_1000995_pt1 | contig 14679 bp, 13 predicted proteins | sample BarGraIncu00431A_FD_45722 | JGI IMG/M metagenome (IMG submission 45722) | reverse complement strand
GGGAAAACACGTTTGTGTCCCTCTAAATGTAATGTTTCATATTTATCTGAATTATAAGTTTCCTGGAATACAGTAACAAAATCTGCACCACATTTATGTACGTATGCATATTCATCTGAGTTCATTGGATATACTTCAAGACCAATTACCTTAAAATATTTTCTAGCTATTTTGCAGGCTTCACCAATATAAGAAACATCAGACATACTACGACTTTCACCAGTAAGAATTAATATTTCTTGTAGTCCAGTTTTAGCAATACATTGCATTTCTTTTTCTATTTCCTCTGCATTAAGTCTCGCACGCTTAATTTTATTATAGCAGTTAAAACCACAATAAATACAATAGTTTTCACAGTAATTAGCAATATAAAGTGGAGTGAACATATAAACTGAATTACCAAAATGCTTATGTGTTTCTAATTTAGCACGTTTAGCCATGTCCTCAAGAAAAGGAAACGCTGCAGGCGATAATAAAGCTGCAAAATCTTCAATATCTAATACGTCTTTCTTAAGAGCCATAAGCACATCACGATCTGTATATTTTTCAGAATCATATGCTTCCATTTTTGAGATAACCTGACCCATAACATTGGATTCAATCACCTCCATACCTTCCATATATTTCATATGATCAACACGTTGTTCCATTCAAATCCCCTCCTTACTCTTTAATAAATCCAGTTAATGGTGATGAAGCTGAAGCACCGTTATAAAGTACACTACCAAGCCCTGAAAGATATGCGCCTCTTCCTGCTTCTATCGCCTTCTTAAAAGCATCCGCCATAGCTGGAATATTACCTGCTGTAGCAATTGCAGTATTAACCATAATAGCAGCAACTCCCATTTCCATAGCTTCACAAGCCTGGGAAGGTCGTCCAATTCCTGCATCTACAATAATTGGAAGTTCAATTTCATCAACTAAAATTTTAATAAAATCACGTGTACTTAATCCTTTGTTTGATCCAATAGGTGCAGCAAGTGGCATAATAGCGGCAGCTCCTGCATTTACCATATCTCTTGCAACATTTAGATCTGGATACATATAAGGCATTACTATAAATCCTTCTTTTGCAAGAATTTCAGTAGCTTTTAATGTTTCATAATTATCTGGAAGCAGATATTTTGAATCACGAATAACTTCAATTTTAACAAAATCTCCACATCCAATTTCACGAGCTAGACGTGCAATACGAACTGCTTCTTCAGCATTACGAGCCCCTGATGTATTTGGAAGTAATGTAACATTTTTAGGTATATAATCTAAAATATTAGCAATACCACCCAAATTAGCACGACGTAATGCCAAAGTAATGATCTGAGCACCAGCATTTTCAACAGCTGCCTTTATTAGATCAAGTGAATATTTACCAGATCCTAATATAAATCGTGAACTAAATTCATGTTTACCTATAATAAGTTTGTCAGTATTATTTCCCATGTTTTCTTCTCCCTTATTTTCTTACTGTTTAATTTATATTTCTTCTATCCCGAGTATTAATCTTAGAACCATATTTGACTGATGACCTGCGCAAATAGATACCCGTGGAGCCATTAGACCTCGCCCTACCATAGCGCCATTTTTCCCATCGCCACACAAATAAAAATTATCTGCTATTTTTTTTGTGATTATTGTATTACTGCTTTCATACCCTCCCATTCCTGAAGCTGCTACAATCTTCTTTAGTGGATAACATTCAAGAATAGTATTTACAAGTAGAGCCTTAGCTTCTGGATTATCAAAAGCTTCACAAATAATGTCATCATTTTTAAATAATGCTTGAACATTTTCTTCAGTAACTAAAGCAGTATCAATAGTTACTTTAATAAATGGATTTATTTCTTCAATTTCATTTTTTAATGATTCTGTTTTATATAGTCCAAGATGTTTAATTTTATATTGCTGACGATTTAAGTTGCTGGGTTCTACGATATCAAAATCAATTAAATGTAAATGACCTACTCCTGTTCTTGCTAAACTTACTGCTATATTAGAGCCAAGACCTCCAAGACCAGCAATTGCCACCTTGGAAGCTTTAACTTTTTCAAATACATGCGGAGTATGTCTTGCGCACATCAAGCTTTCGAATTCATCTTGTGATGGCATTTTACCTTTATCAATAAAGTTTACTTCATCATTTTCACTAAGCTTATAGTCATCAAAGGTTTGAAATCCATTTAAAATAGTTATTATATTTTTTTCATAATCATAATGCTCTGTGCGTAGATCATGAAGAGTTAAACAATTAGTTGTTACTGGTTTACCATTAATCTTTATATTCAAATCAGCCGCCTCCTACAAAACTTACAACTTCAATAACATCACCATCAGTTAATATTTTTTCTTCATATTGAGTTTTTGGCACAATAGAACCGTTACATTCAACTGCAACAAAAGAAATTGTATAACCTTCTCGTACTAGATAATCAGATAACCTCAAATTATCCACATTGCTTATTTCATTACCATTTACGTATACCATAATTCCACCCCCTAAAATTTGGATACAACAAAAAGGTCACACGAAGACATACACCCGTGGTGGTGTACCCCTTCGTGTGACCTTAGTCATCACTCTTTTCACATTGTACCAACATAATTATATAATGTCAATATGGTTTTATGCTCCCTCTGTAATACTTAAAAAATAGTTAAGAATTCTCATATGTCGTTATATATTTTTATATTCCTCAAATAATTGTAAACCAAATTTAAAATGTGGGTTGACATTTCATAGAATTAATTTTATACTAAATTGAAATTTATTTTTAAAATTATGGGGGTAAACTGTATGGAAAAACTAGCTAAAGAAATTATTACTGGAAAACGTTTAAAAAGAAATGATAATTTAGAATTTTTATTAACTGTAAATTTAAAAGAACTTTGTGCAGGAGCTAATTTCATTCGCGAAAAATTATGTGGAAAAAAAGTAGATCTTTGTACAATTATTAATGGACGTAGCGGAAAATGTAGTGAAAACTGTAAATTCTGTGCTCAGTCTGCTCATCATAATACAAGAATTGAAGAATATGCTTTTTTAAAACCAGATGTAATATTAGAAGATTGTAAAAAAAATGAGGCAAATGGTGTACATCGCTACTCTATTGTTACAGCTGGAAGATCCTTAACTGGCACCGATTTTGATAAAGCAATAGAAGCCTATAAAAAAATGCATGAAGAATGTAAAATTAACTTGTGTGCATCCCATGGTTTTTTGACAGAAGAAGAATTTATACGCTTAAAGGAAGCTGGCGTTACAATGTATCATGAAAATATTGAAACTTCTAAAAAAAACTTTCATAATATCTGCACTACACATTCATATGAAGACAAAATCAAAGAAATTAAACTTGCTCAGAAGGTAGGACTTAATGTTTGTTCAGGTGGAATTATAGGAATGGGCGAAACATGGGAAGATAGAATTGATATGGCTATTAGTTTATCAGAACTTGGAATTATGTCAATTCCAATCAATGTATTAATGCCAATAAAAGGTACTCCATTTGGCAATTTAGAAAGAATTTCTGAAGAAGATATTTTAAGGACAATAGCAATTTTTCGTTACTTAAATCCAACTGCTTTTATTCGTATGGCAGCTGGCAGAAATTATTTTGCAGATGGAGGCTCAAAAATCTTCCTATCTGGTGCCAATGCAACAATTACTGGTGATATGTTAACTACTATAGGAAATAATACTGAGCAAGATAAAATTATGTTTACAACGCTTGGTTTTGATATTCAAAAATAAAAGGAGAATGAAGTTATGGAAAACACAAAGAAAATTAATATTCATCAATTAACATTGATTGGGGTTATGGCGGCGGTTACTTGTATATTAGGGCCACTATCACTGCCAATTGGAATAGTACCAATTTCATTAACTAATCTTGCAATTTATTTTTCAGTATATGTACTAGGACAAAAAAGAGGAACCCTTAGTTATATAGTTTATCTTTTCATAGGCCTTATAGGGCTACCAGTCTTTTCAGGATTTTCTGGAGGATTTACTAAATTATTTGGACCAACAGGTGGTTATCTAATTGGATTTATTTTTATGGCATTTATTAGTGGTATTTTCATTGACAAATTTTCAAACAAAATTTATATGTGCTTCTTAGGAATGATACTAGGTACAATTGTTGCATATATATTTGGAACAGCATGGCTAGCCTATCAGGCAAATCTAACATTTAATGCAACCTTAGCAATTGGAGTTCTTCCATTTATTCCTGGAGACGTAGCAAAAATGGTAATTGCATCATTGATTGGACCTCAAATTAAAAAGAGGCTTATAAGTGCTCGATTATATTAATAAATAAATCCGAGACAGGGATTATATTATATTTCTCCAAGTAAAAAGCGTGGTTACAAGTATCACACTATGCTCTATTTACTTTATAATGCAAAAAATCCCCGACTAATTTATTAATTAGTCGAGGGTTTTACTGGTGTAGGCGAGGGGTGTCGAACCCCTATCCGAAAGCCATAACACCTAGGCATTTACTATTATAAATTTTAATTAGCGCCAATTCCCTTTGCTTTTAATTTTTCAAGCATATCAGTAGTCATTTTTGCTAAATTGTATTCAGCTTTAAATCCCCACTCATTTTTAGCACAACTTGAATCCATTGAATTTGGCCATGAATTAGCAATACCTTGTCTTACTGGATCTACCTTATAACTCATTTCAAATTCTGGCATATGCTTTTTAATTTCGGTAGCTATTTCTTCAGGTTCAAAACTCATAGCTGCAATATTAAATGCATTTCTATGTTTTAATTTTGATTCATCAGCTTCTAATAAGTTAATTATTGCATTTATTGCATCTGGCATGTACATCATATCCATTTTTGTTCCTTTATCAATAAATGAAGTATATTTACCTGACTTTAATGCCTCATAATATATATCAACAGCATAATCAGTTGTTCCCCCACCTGGAAGAACTTTATAAGAAATTAAACCTGGAAAACGTACTCCTCTTGTATCAACTCCAAACTTAGTATGGTAATAATTACATAATAGTTCTCCAGCAACTTTATTTACACCATACATAGTTGTTGGTCTTTGAATTGTATCTTGTGGAGTATTATCTTTAGGAGTAGATGGACCAAACGCACCTATAGAACTTGGTGTAAAAAACTTGCATTTCATTTCTCTAGCAACTTCTAAAGCATTTACAAGTCCACCCATGTTTATATTCCAAGCGAGCAGTGGTTTTGCTTCAGCTGTTGCTGATAATAGAGCCGCTAAATGAACTAATGTATCTATTTCATATTTTTTAGCAAGGTAAAGCATAGCTTTATGATCAGTTACATCTAGTAATTCAAAAGGTCCTGAAGTAACTACTACACTATCCTCTAGCCTTCTTAAATCTGTAGCTATTACATTCTCACTGCCATAAACTTCTCTCATTTTCATTACGAGTTCTGAACCTATTTGTCCTAAGGCTCCTGTTACTAATATCTTTTTCATTATATTCCCTCCAAATTTAGCCAAATAGCATATACTTTTGTAAACGTTTATGATTTATATGTATAACACCTAGTTATTAGGTGCTATACTCAACTATATTTTTATTTTATTAACTGCATTTCTTTACCAACGCTTTCATAAATCGCTAGTGCATTGTCTAACATTTCTTTTGTATGTGCTGCTGTAGGCATATTTCTTACTCTTCCAGCACCTTTTGTAACAGTTGGGAATACTATTGATTTTGCGTATACCCCTTGTTCAAAAAGTTTTTTACTAAACTCCTGAGTTTTAAGTTCATCTCCTATTATGCATGGAGTAATTGGAGTTTCACTATTTCCAATGTTAAACCCAAGCTCTTTTAATCCCTTCTTTAAATAATTTGCATTCACCCAAAGTTTATCATGTAGTTCAGTGCTTTCTGTAAGAATGTTAATAGCTTCAATAGCAGCTCCTGCTGCTCCTGGAGTTAATGATGTTGAAAATAAGAAAGGTCTTGCCCTAACCATGAGCCAATCAATCAAGTCTCTTGTTCCAGCTACATATCCGCCTACAACTCCAATAGCTTTTGATAATGTACCAATTTGGAAATCTATTTTATCAGACAGTCCAAAGTGATGTACAGTACCAGTACCTTTTCCCATTACTCCTGAACCGTGAGCATCATCTACATATGTTATTAAGTCGAACTCTTCTGCAATCTTAACAATTTCCGGTAACTTAGCCACGTCGCCATCCATTGAGAATACACCATCAGTAATAACCATGATTTTTTCATATAAACCTGATTCTACTGCTTCTTTTGCTTTATTTCTTAAATCTACCATATCAGAATGTTCTACTCTTATTATTTTCGCACCGGATAATCTACACCCATCAATTATTGATGCATGATTTAGGGAATCTGAAAGAATAGCATCTTTTTTATTCATTACTGCTGAAATTGCTCCCATATTGCAATTGAATCCTGACTGGAAAGCAATAGCTGCCTGCGTATGTTTAAATTCAGCAAGTTTCTGTTCCAATTTAGTATGAATATCTAAAGTACCATTTATTGTTCTAACGGCACCTGCTCCTGAACCATATTTCTTAGTTGCTTCAATCGTAGCTTCAATCATTCTAGAATTAGTAGCAAGACCTAAGTAATTATTTGAAGATAAATTGATTAATTCTTTATCCCCAATAGTAATAATAGGTCCATTTGAACTTTTTAGTACATTTATTACATTATACAAACCTTTACTTTTCAAATCCTGTAAATTTTCTGCGAGAAAATCGTGTAAAGCTTTACTTCCCATAATGAAAACCTCCATTTAATTTATTTATTTTAGACGCTTGAGGCATTCCGCAAGCGATGATTCTCCTAACTTTTTAATCCCCAAACCTATTCAAATTATTGAGAATTATAGAAACAAAACAATATACTACATAAATAGTATAATATATTGTACCTTTGTTTATTTTATCATACCATATGTGTAATATATTATACAAGGGATTGTTAAAAAAAGTGTAATCATTTACACTTAATCTACAATTATAATCCCTCGAACCTGTGTAAAATATTGAGAATTTCATAGAACTATGATAAAATAAAATATGCATGTGTGAAATATATTATATAACCAAAAGGAGCAAACTTTGGATAATATCAATTTAATTATAGGGAATAATCTTAATACATATCGTAAAAAAAGAGGCTATAGTCTGGATAAAGTCGCCGAAATGACTGGCGTTAGCAAAGGTATGCTTGGACAAATTGAAAGGGGAGAAACCAACCCATCCATCTCAACACTGTGGAAAATTGCAAATGGTCTTCATATTTCTTCTACTTTCTTACTCGAAGCGGAACCTAATGACTTAGTCATAGTTAAGAAGAAAGATATCGTACCTATTACTGAAGGTAATGATAAGTTTAGTGTTTTTCCTACTTTCGCCTTCGATTCTAACAAAAAATTCGAAGTACTAGTAGTAGATCTTGACGTTGGATGTATACATCGTTCTGAACCTCATGAAAATAGTACTGAAGAATATCTATATGTGAGCAAAGGGGAATTTCAATTAACCATTCAAGGTAATAGTTATAATCTCAGCGAAGGGGATTCAATAAAGTTTCTTGCCGATAAAGCTCATGAGTACAGAAACAACTCTAAAGAGTTATCCCGCCTGCATATTGTTATTTATTATAATAACTCTCTCTGATTATAATATTTTTAATACTAAATACAAAAAATGGGACTGCTACAAAACTAACTGAATAAGTTAGTTTCGTAGCACTTTTTTATTCTATAAAAAAGCCATAAGAAAATTCTTATTGCTTTATAATAAATTACAATTATGCTATAGTTTTTTGTACATTAATTACTTCCCGCTAAGTAAGAATTTGTCAATAGAATATGCACCTTTTATTTGTGCTGTAAGAGCGATTGCTTCTTTTTATGGACCCCCAAATAGATTTAAAGCCACTGGAAGATTTGTATATAAGCCTTTACCTGAAAGAAGTATCATAAACTTGGTTGAGTACGTGGACAATAGCCCTGGAGAAGATAATTGTTTTATTAGACCATATTCTTTGGGTGGTGCAATAAAAGAATTACCTAGTAATTATTCAGTTTATTACTATAGAAATGTTCAATATATTATTGGTATAACAGCCGATTGAGAAAAGGATGCCAATCCAAAAATCTATAATACTAGTTCGCTCTACTATAAAGGGAAGGCTTTTGTTCAAATACATCAATGATATTGGCTAAATGTCCATAAACCATTACTCTATCGTTTTTCATAATCACTTCATCCTTTGAAATATCTCCCATTAACAAATCATCTCTTTTAATATTTAGAACTCTTATTCCATAGTCTTTACTAATTCTTGACTCCAATAAAGTCCTATTATTAAGCTTTTCGGGGACCTCAACAATCTTGATCTCTACAATTACAAATCCATGAAAATTATCAAAAATTAACATCGGATTCGCCTTCTTACTAAAGATTACCTTTGTTGCTATACGCTTTACGATATTATCAAAGGTTACTCTAAAAAATGGTATCTTTCTTATTATTGTAATAAAAGCCAGAAAACTCAAAAGATATAAAATAGAGTGAAATACATTGAAATCTTTATTTTTTGAAAAAGATATAACCATGTTGACCAAAAGTGAAACTATGGCCACATTGAAGATATTACCGAAAAGCATAATTGTAATAGCAATTTTTCTCCTTTTTCGAGAAGAAACAATTATTTCACTTTCGGTTGTTGTGAAACCACAATTTGTAAGCAGTGAAATAACTTGAAATTTAGCCCTGGTATTAGACACTCCTGTAAGCATAAGAATCACTGTAAATATTTCAATAATGGTAATATATAAGATAACTAGAAATAATAATATTAATAAAGCTAGATTAATAGACATCTTTTCATCCCCTCATAATAAACTAAAAAACATAAAATTATACTACATCAACATAAAAAATAGTACCGGATACAACATTTACAGATCCTATAACAGCGATAAGATCATAACTAATGTTTTGTACTAGTCCCAGACTGGGCATCATTAAGCCTCCAACGAACCTGGCCCTCCATCCAGTTTTGACCATATCTTCATTAATGCAGTTGAACTTTTCAAGTGCTAAAGCTTCACCGTTAAAACGATGTATGCTTTGTTATTTTCTAAACCTCCATTCAAAATTGTTTAATAGCTTTTACAACTTACATAATAATACAATATATATGTAAACGGAGTATAAACTCAAAACTTGCCAATCCGTTATTTGATTTCCTTTTGAATAACATCTATTAATTTCTTACAAGGAATAACCTTTATATTCTTAAATTTAACCCCTGCTTTTAAACAATTCATCGGTATATATGCCTTTTTAAAACCCATTCTATCTACTTCTTTTAGTCTTTGTTCTAATGATGGTACTTTTTTCAACTCACCAGTAAGACCAAGCTCTCCTATAAAAACTGTATCCGTAGATATTCCATGGTTTAATGCGGAGGATGCAATACTCATCACTACAGCAAGATTTACTGATGTTTCAGTTAACTTAAGACCACCTGTTGCTTTTATAATAACATTTTTATCATAAAGTCCTACTCCTCCCCTTTCCTCAAGAATTGAGATAAGAGTCCCTAGCTGTTCCTTCCTTGCAAAACACTCACTTAGTCTACTTGGATAAGGAGTAAAAGATTTAGATACAAGACTCTCTACCTCTACTACAATTGGTCGTGTACCATCCTTAATAACGGCTAAAGCACTCCCTGGAACTAACTCTTCCCTTTTGGTCATAAAAAACTCTGACGGGTCGGCTATTTCTTCCATCCCTATTTCTGACATGCGGAATAAACCACTCTCAGAAGTGTCACCATATCTATTCTTTTTGCTAATTAAATGTTTCAGTTCTTCTCCATCTTCTCCCTCTATGTACAATACGGTATCCACTAAATGCTCTAATATTCGCGGACCCGCCATCTCATCAGCCTTTGTCATTTGGCCAACGAGAAATACAGCTCTTGGTCTATCTGGATTCTTTGCTTTATCCTTTAAAGCTGTGGCACATTCAATTACTTGAGTAGGAGATCCCGCTCTTGAGCCTGAGTACTCTTCTAAAGTAAATGTTTGAATACTGTCAAGTATTATTAAGTCTGCATCAACTGTTTCTATATGTTGTAATATCTGATCTAACTTAGTATCAGAAACTACCCAGAAATTATCAGCTATTTCTTTTACCGTACGGTCAGCTCTATTTTTAATTTGACTATTACTTTCTTCTCCAGATGCATATAAAATTTTATACCCTTTTAAAGATAGAGCATTTGCGAGTTGCAGCAAAAGGGTTGACTTGCCCATGCCAGGAGGTGCTGAAATTATGCTTATACTATCTCTAACTATTCCGCCACCCATAACTCTATCAAATTCTGAAACTCCTGTAACTATCCTGTCGCTGTTAGATTGTACAATCGCTCTTAGTTTTGTTGGGTTAGTTGTTATTGCCATTCTACTTGAGTTAGATTTAATAGAGCTTGCCTTAACTATTTTTTCTTCATATGTATTCCAGGCACCACAATCGTTACATTTCCCCATCCATTTTGGTGACTCTGACCCACATTCTTTACAAATATAAACTTTTTTATCTTTAGCCAATTAAATACATCTCCTTATTATCGTCATCATCTATACAATCATTTATTTTATTATAATATATTTATTTAGATATATTATTTTCTCATTAATTTAGATCAATATGACCAAGTATCTCCTTAGTTTGGGCATTGCTCTAAAAGTAATAAAATAACTTTATTAGTACAATTATAGCAACAAATCATTTTTACAGTCAACACCTTGAAATACAGAAATGATTATCTCTGATCCTATAGCTATTTTCTATTTGGTCTATAAACAAGCATAGAACAAAGAACCGTCTTTAATTATATCTACAAATACCTGTTGCGCATAATTGTTCTCACAAGAAGAATATCTTGGTGTAGAAATTATATGATACAATGATATTCAGGAATGTTATATTGGATATATAACATCCTTGTATCCAGATAAAAAACAGTTTAATATGACAACTAAAGATAATATTGTACTTAAAAGATACGGATTAAAAAGTCTTAACCTTATTTCGAGGCCGAATAGTATATGATTTTCATAAATTTTAAAAATAGAAAGTGAGGTGAATACTGGTTTTTAAACTTAAATGTTCATATATGTTTAGATTTAAGAAACCAGGTTCGTAAATGAATAAAAAAATAATATCTGTGATTATGATACTAACATTAACAATAACTATCAATGTCAATACTTTTGCTGCAACAAGTACTAATGAAACAGCTGAATTAAAACAAGCTCAAAGTAGCAAAAAAGCTTTACAGATAAAAATAAAGAATTTCAACAATGAAATTGATGAAGTATTAAATAAAATCGACGTTAACAAAACTAAAATGAATGAACTCTCTAAAGATATAAAAAAAACACAAACTAAATTAGAAATTGTAGAAAAAAATGCTATCGATCAAGAAGACTTGTTTGAAAATAGAGCAAGAGTTATGTATATAAATGGTGTAGATAGTTATCTTGAGGTACTTCTAGCTTCAACTAGTTTTAGTGATCTTATATCTAGAGCAGATACACTTGAAAGGATAATAGAGTATGATAAAAATCTCATTGCTGAAATAGAAAAACAAAAAAATTCTATAATAAAACATAGAGACACCTTAAATAATGAGAATGATAAATTATCAGCGCTAAAAGCAAATAATGAAATTATTCTAACAAAATTAAGTAAAGACATAAAAGAACACAATGTGCTTCTTAGCAACGTAACTAAAAAAGAAACTAAATTAATTGCTGATAAAAACGCAAAAAAATTAGCCGCTGCAAAAATAATAAAAGAACAAGCAGCAATCAAGAGAATTACTATGTCTAGACACTTAGCTTCTAGTAAAAGTTCAACGTCTAAATCTGATGCTATCCCTAATGATGTATCAAACTCAACGAACTACTTCATTATAGAATCAACCGCATATTCAATGAGTGGTTTTACATCATCAGGTTCTAGAACAAACAGAGATCCAAATGGATACAGCACTATAGCTGTGGACCCTAGGGTTATACCAATGGGCTCTAAAGTTTATGTAGAAGGCTATGGATATGCTATTGCATCAGATACTGGTTCCGCTATTAAAGGTAACATCATCGATGTATTTTTTAATACAGAAGCTGAAGTAGTTAATTGGGGCCGAAAAAATGTAAAAATCCGTATAATAAATGAATAAATAAGCTAAAGACAGCCTAAAAGATAACCTAGATATACTCTAAAACTCAATATAATAAGGAGGTCTTGTTAAATGAATAAGAAATTAGTCTTGGGTGTAATGTTAACAGCAAGTTTATTTGTAACACCTATAAATAATGTATATGCTGATTCATATAAGAGTGTTACTATAGGGTATGATTTGACGAATCAACAGAAAGTAGACATGCTAAAGTATTTTGATGTAGATAGGAATAGTGCAAGTATTGTTGAAGTTACATCTAATGAGGAGAAGAAATATCTAGGAGATACAGTATCTAAAGATCAATTAGGTAATAAGTCCATATCATGTTCTTATATTGAGCCAACAACTACTGGTGGTTTAGTAGTTGATACAAATAATGTGACTTGGGTAAATGCTAGTATGATAAAGAATGCCCTAATTACAGCAGGGATTGAGAATGCTAATGTTAAAGTTTCTGCACCATTCTCTGTATCAGGTACTGCAGCTATGACTGGCATACTAAAGGGATTTGAAAATAGTAAAGACGGTAAGAAATTAGATGAAAGTACAAAGAAAACTGCTAATGAAGAGGTGGCAGTTACAGGTAAACTAGGTGAAAAAATTGGACAAGATAAAGCTGCGGGGTTAATCAATGAAGTAAAGAGTGAAGTTATAAAAGATAAACCTAAGAATGAGACGGGTATAACAAAAATAGTAAATAATGTAACAAATAATTACAATTACAATCTGTCTAAAGATGATGTAAGTAGTATTGTTGGATTAATGACAAATGTAAATAAATTAAACTTGGATTACAGCAAAGTAAAAGGACAGCTTGAGGGTGTAGCTAGTACAATGAAAAATACATTAGATAGTGATAAGACTAAAAGTTGGTTTGCAGATGTTTGTGCTTCTATTGGAAACTTCTTCAAAGGAATATCAGATAGTTTAAAATCATAAATGAGATGAGCACGCTACTATACAAATCAGTTTGTTCCTCCGCTGACTAAATAGTTATATTCAAGTCCAATTTCTTCTAATGAAATTAAAGCATAAGAAAACCCTCCACTAATTAATTAGTCGAGGGTTTTACTGGTGGTGGCGAGGGAAAAGGTTAATATTTTATATACCAAATATAAACAAATTAGTAATTCCGCTAAAAATGCACACCACTAACTTCAAAATCCATAGGGGTGTGCATTTATTTCAATTTAGTCCAAACTTTTGTGCTTTAAGTTCAATTTTAGCACTTCATTTTAATTAAAAAACAATGAAAACCCCTGAATTCAAGGGTTTTCCATTGTATCAATATTTAAGTTTTCTTATGAGGTGATTAGGCTAAATATTTTAATACAATTTAGCAGTACCCTTATATCCTCGACTCTTAATAATTTATCTATATCCTTTTCTAGATAAGCCTATGCCACTTAAATATATATATCCGGTATATAGTATCGTCATCAGAGTTTTATTTTTAATGTTCTACGATTTGTGTAGTAATTTTAAATGCTAGAGGCGTAATTAATAAGGAAACAATGTAACCAATAATAAATACTATTGGAAAAATAGATAACCATGCTGCAAATAACACAGAAACAAGGCCAACATTAATCAATGTCATAGCAAAGCTTACAATTGTAACATAAATCACACAAATTATAAAATTACTTAACGCTACAAAAATAAAGCTATTTTCCTTCACACCACATTTTTTTGCAAACATTTCCCCAAACTTATTAGCTGGTATAATAAGGCTAGCTATAAAGTTAACAATGAATGCTTCTACTGTTGATATAATGACTGGGATCAGAGAAACCGTACCGGTATTTAAAAGTAAAACTACTATTGACATAGTTATTGAAAGGGCAGCCATAATCCATATCCCCATTATTAGACCAAAATGCTTCTTTTTAATCATAGTGAAACTCCTTCCAAAATTTATTACAATTTTTCAGGATAATTCTTACCTTTTCACTTACTTAAGATTATTACTATTATTGAACTTTACCTAAATCCCAATAAGTAGTTATTTTTTCTTTCCATACAAAGCTGTACTTTTCTAATAAATCTTTAGGATCTACTGGCTTTCTGCCAGTTAATTTTTCAACAGTATCCGTTTCATCTGCCATTAAACCATCTCTAATACCAGATTCATTTGTTACCATATCATTAGCACACCATGGTACAGGTGATTTCGAATAATTTCCATGTGTAGTACGAGGAATATATATTGAATCTAAATAATCATAATATTCTTCTTCATTAAGCGTTATATATTCATAATCAATACCAGATAATTTACTAACCATATCACAAATTTCATGTTGACTAACTAAATTACCTGTCACATCATAGTCTTTATTATGTTCTCCCTTACCTAATAGCAATGCAGCAGCAACACGACCACTATCATCTTTTGCAATAAATGTTGCCTTTCC
>JGI24142J45722_1000963_pt1 | contig 14960 bp, 14 predicted proteins | sample BarGraIncu00431A_FD_45722 | JGI IMG/M metagenome (IMG submission 45722) | reverse complement strand
TGCCTTTAAATTGTTTATAAAGGCTTCTTTTATTTTTAATAGTTAATGACATATCCAACTTCATGCCTCCTTTCATACTTCTCCATATTTTAAACTTACACTCATTAGATACAGTAAATACTAAGTTGGTTCCATGTCACTGAAAAATTATAACAGTAGGGTGTATAGCAATAATCCGTCTAAAAAAAAGACACAATAGGGGTCGCGCCAAGGAAGTGTACTATAGATGTTTATCCACTTTATGTCTTAGAGTGGTTTTTGTCGACAATGTTGGCGCTACCCCTACTATAGCTTGTTTTTAAATATAAGTATCCAAGTTAACTACAACTTGGGATAAGTCATATTATCCGAAGATTGGCATAATACGCCCATACCGGTCACACCAATAAGAAAAAAAGTGCCATCAGCACTTTTAATTGAAAAAACTTATTTTAAATACGACCTTAATTACTGAAGTTCTTCATACCACTAATTAGGTCGTGCACTAGCATTTTTATAAATAATGCTAGCATAAGTTTCTGGCATGTATTTTAATTAAGAATTATGCTGGATATAATCAATAACGATTATTAAACTACTGTAAATAACAAACAACCGGAGTATCGGCATCTATATTATCATATATCTTTTGAGCTAGTGCAGGTGGCGAATTTATACAACCGTGAGAACCTTTTTTGATATATATATTTCCTCCAAACTTACCTTCTCTCCAGTTTGCATCATGTATACCAATTCCACCATTAAATGGCATAAAAACACTAACCGCAGTACTGTAACCTTCTCCTTTTAATGTTGCATTTTTTGCTTTATATTTTAGTTTATAAATACCTGTTGGTGTTACACGATCTTTGGCTGGTTTACCAGTAACGACGTCTCCATCTGCAATAAGTTTACCATTCTTATAAAACCACAAATGCTGCGCTGTAATATTAATTTCCACATAAGTATTTCCTATATCATTAAGATCATGATTTAACCCTTTTTCAGTATAACGAGGTTCCTTTGCTATTGTTTGCCCATTTTTTATGGCTACAATTAAATCGCCGACTTCTCCTGCACGTTCAACTTTCCAACCGAAATCTCCGCCACTGACTTTTAAGGTTGTTCCTACGGAGGTAGGAAACTCTCTTTCTTTACCATATGTTTCATAATGCTTATCCAGTTCACTTACGTAAGTTTTCATTGTATCTTCATCAAATATAATTGTATTNTTTTCATCAACTTTAATCCATTTATTTATTATAGACTTTTCTATAACTGTTTTACCTCCAGCATAGGTATAAGTAATGCTTGAAGCTATATATTTATTAAGTAAGGTCTTAGTATTTATAACTTCTTCGGAAGTTGAAGTATATTTTGGATTCATATAAATATTTTTTGTTTCTAAATCTACTTTTGTTTCTCCAGTAAGAATCGCACTTGCTATATCTGCATATAATTGCTTGCTATTTATTTTATTTCCCATAACTTCTTTTACAATCACATAGCCGGTATCCGAATATTTAAAGTTAGCGTTTTGGGGTTCAACTATGTTCTTGCTATCTAAGCAAGAGAGTTTATCAAAACGTGTTCTTAATAGTTTTTCATCATAGGTTACTAANCCAGATAGTTCAGAATTTGTTTTGTTAAATATCTCATAAAACCACCCGAAAGAATTCTTATTGTCTTCTAAAACTTGAACTTTACCATTTGAATTATAAATAAGCCCAATGTCGATAGCCTTAATTTGCTCGTTCACACCGCCCCGTTCTTTAAGTTCAAGTGTATACGTTGCATATTTTGATGATAATTCTTTATCTACCTGATCTACGGTTTTACCAGATGCACTAATCCCATTAATTACTGAACCAAAATAAAAATGATTGCTAAAATAAATTGCTAAACTCAAATATAGAAGAAAAATAATAGCGAACGAACTAATAATAATAATAATTTTTATAGATTTTTTTCGTTCTAATGTTTGGACTTCCATGAGGCACCTCTTTTAATATAAATTTAATATTGTTTTAATAAAATTAATTATATTATTCTTCTTCAAATATTAAAGATTCCATATATATACCTTTTATGTTTTATTTATCCAAACTAACAATATAAGTATTTATTTGAGTATTNCCTGCTTGAGATCCTCCAAAAGTAAATGATAAAGCAGAACTTGTACTATCCCAACAAATATTCGAAATTGACACCCTTAGAGGTACCTTCTTTTCTATTATTTTTCCATTTTTATCCTTTACCTTAAACATAGTATAATCATTATTTACATCTTTATCCTTTAAACTAGACCCCTTAACTATTTCTTTTGTAACACCGGTCTTTACATCTATAATTTTAATATAGGACTCAGTGTCAATTTCAGGATTAGGATCAACACCTATAGCATTATCATATTCTACATACGCAACTTTACTTCCATCTGGTGATAGTATGTAGTCCCAATTACATCTATCCTTAGGTAATTTTATATTTTGTAGTTGCTTTCCAGATTCATCCATGATAATAGCTCCAAAAGTTCTATTTACAAATAATCCAGCAGGCGATATTTCACCATTATTATCAAAATGATCAATTATAATTGTTTTGCCTTTTTTATCTGCCGTACGAGAGTATTTATTTGAAAAAATAGTTTTTATTTCTTTAGTCTTAACATCGACAGTGCATAATTTAACCCCTTCTTTTCCATTTTTATCTTGAGTATAATAGAATTTACCTTCTACACTAGTTCCTAAATCTTTAATATCGTCAACACCAGATATCCAAGCATCATCAAATTTACCAGCATTGTAGCTACCCTGCGCATACACTTTTCCAGTTGTATCAATAATTTGCCATTTTTCAAAATAGTTTGCTAAAATTTTATTGTTACTTACCCATATAAATTGTGCATCACTATTAAGTTTTTCTGTATTTACATTCGTAATTTCACCTGTTGATATATTTAATAGTTTTACATTTTTATGAAGAAGATCTCCAGAATCGAGAGCCTTTTTCCACTGCGAACTTCCTACAGCCGGAATGGTTCTTGCCTCTGCATAAATAACATACTTTTTATCAGGAGACACACCCATGAATTCATCTATATTTACGTCTTTAAAGTCCTTAGAACTTTTCGTATTTAAATTATAGATACTGCAGTATCTTATAGGTACAGTAGAATCGGCGTTTTTAAAGTCTCCCTTTTTAGTTAATGTTAAAACCTCATTGTCATTAATCCAAGCAGCACTTTCAATTTTTTGATATTTGTCAATTTGAAATCCAGTTTGATTTATTTGTGCAGATGGTTTATATGCCATTACCTTTATAGTTTGTGTAGTAGAAGTGTGAGAATAAGATATTATTCCACAAGTAATCACACCACCTATAACTCCTATTGTTAGACATAAAGATAAGATCTTTTTTCTAGACATTGTACTTCCCTCCCTTTTGTTTCATAATCTTATAATATCAAAAACTTTTCACAAAATTATAAACAAATGTCACAGTTTTGTAAATTCTATACAAGAAATTCAATAGAAAAGATAGTACCTTCATTTATCTTAGACTCTACATTTATAGTTCCTTGTTGCTTTTCAACCAGCTTTTTCACCAAAGATAGACCTAGCCCAGCCCCTCCTGTTTCACGACTTCTGTGACTTTCAACTCTATAAAATGGTTCGAAAATTATATTCAAGGATTCTTTGCATATACCTATGCCAGTATCAGCGACAATAATAGAAATTTTATTGTTAAATTTATGACACTCAATATCTATTGTTCCATTAGGACTATTATATTTTATAGCATTATCAATTAAATTAATAATAATTTGTCTCAGGCTTTCTTCATCTATCGAGGNGACGATATTTTCAATATTAGATTTAAAGATTANGTTGTTTTTCTTTATTCTCCCCATCATTCGCGCGCAAATATCATCAAGGGTACTTTTTAAATTGACTTCTTTTTTGCATATTTCAAAGTCGTATTTTTCTAAAGCAGACAAATTCAAAACCTTATCTACCATAGTTGCCAAACGATCACATTCTTTTGATATATTTAAGGTTCCATCATTAATTAAACTCAAGTCATTTTCATACATGCCAATTAATTCTGCATATGCTTTTATAATGGTAATTGGAGTCTTAAACTCATGAGTTACATTGCCTATAAATTCCTTTTGTTTCTTGTCCATCTTTTGCAATTTATCTATTGCAATACTCATAGAATCCCGCTCAATTTTAAGTTCTTTCATGTTTTTTTCTATAGTATTACCCATGAACACTATCCCTTTGCTTAATTCCCCTAGTTCATCGTTACGGTTGACTAAATGTATTTTGTCAAAATCATATTTTTGAATATTTTCCACTGAATCTTTCATTATGTATATATCTCTTGTGAAGCTGAATAAGTAAAGAATGCCAATAATTACACCAAATATTAATGCTGAAAACCCTGCTGCATAAAACATTTTTTTTATATTTTCATAAAACAAACTACTTTCTTTAACTGAATATTCAAGTTCTAAAATTGCCACTATAGAATTTTTATATTTAATTGGTGAATAAAAGTATATTATATTATTATTTTTTGTAGATGATACTCTACCTTGACTAGCATATTCAATCATAACAGTTTTTTCTTTATTTTCATTAACCATACCATCTACATTAAATCCGGAGAGAAGATCTCCTTTAATATCATATACACTAGCTGGTATAGTTCTAAGCCAGGGTTTGTTAAATATGCTTCCTCTAGCTAATTGAGCCTTATAATTAGTTCCATTATCACCTAAACTTGAGCGTTCACTAAAATATTGCTCAAACATATCCTTTTGCTTAAAAAGAGTCGCTTCATGTTCCTTATCTTGATAACTTTTTATGCCATTAAGTACAAACACGCTTAGAAATAATATAACAACTAAAAGGAGCGAGGATGTAAAGGTTATAAGCTTAAATTTAATTCCAATCTTCAAATAATTCATCAACCCCCTTATATCCTACACCGTGAACTGTCTGTATTAGTTGTTCATAAGGATGTCCTAACTTTTTTCTTATTCTTTGGACATGTGTATCAACTGTTCGTGTTCCACCGATATATTCCATGTCCCATACTATGTCTAAAAGTCGCTCCCTTGAATATACTACATTGGGATTTAAAAGAAGTAAATATAACAAATCAAATTCCATTTGTGTAAAATCTTTTTTCAAGTTCTTGATACTTACAGTTCTTAGTTTTTTATTGATATTAAAACCATTAATATCAATTAAGTTATCATTACGCTTATCGTCTGTAGTTTTTTTAAACCTTCGTGCCAAAGACTTTACCCTTGCTAGCACTTCCCTTAGGTCAAAAGGCTTTGTTAAATAATCATCTGCTCCTAGTTCTAAGCCTACTATTTTATCCACAATATCATTTTTTGCTGTGAGCATAATAATACCTATATTTTCATTTTGTAGTATTTTGCAAACTTCATACCCATTTATTACAGGAAGCATTAAATCCAAAATAATTATATGTGGCTTAAAGCTTTTTACTTTATCCAGTGCTTCTTGACCATTATAAGCTTTTTCTACTGAATACCCATCTCTCTTTAATGCACAAGTAAGCACATTTAAAATGCTTTCTTCATCATCTACTACAAGTATTTTCTCGTTCATATCTTACACCTCCATATTAGAATATACATTTATTCCTTAACCATACTTTATTTCCATTTTACAACATATAGTTACAGTTTTCCATATTTCATCATTATTTTTTAAGGAATAAACGATATACTTAAAAATATCAACACACTTTAAGGTTGTTATTTTTTCATCACTACTCTTAAACATAGATATATAAAAGGAACAAAATAGTTAGTTTTAAATATTCCTAAATTACGCAGTAAATGAACCCTTCTATTATCGGACTTGCAAGGCATTCGGTTAAATTATTATGTTTACCAGGAAACCCCTTACAATTTGGTGTATCTAGAATAACACATTAAAACTCGCGGTTTTTTACCNGGAGTTTTATGTTTATGCTCTAATTATTTAAATAATTAATTGAGCTTCTGGTTGAAAAGATGGGATAGTCACCTTAGCTTTAAATNGATCTCCATCAATTTCAATACTAAGAGTTCCACCTTGAAGCTCTAGAATACTCTTAGCAATGGAAAGACCGAGCCCTGACCCTTCAGTATTTCTTGACTTATCTCCTCTAATAAATCTTTCAAATATTTCTTCATTGTCAAAATCCATTTCATAAGAGGAGATGTTTTTCATAGTTATAATTATTTTAGCATCCTGCTCTATTAACTCAATATATACTCTAGTTTTTACAAGTGCGTATTTTAATATATTATTTATTAGATTTTCAAATACTCTCCAAGTCTTTTTACCATCTAAACTCGCATAAATCTTTTCACTAGGCATCTTTAACTTAAACGTTAAAGATGAATTATTAATTTTCTCATCTAGTTCTGCTAATGATTGCCTTAGCAGCGCAGTTACATCTACTTTTTCTATATTGAGTTCCACCGCTCCACTAGCCATCTTAGAAGCTTCAAATAAGTCATCTATAAGCATCTTAAGCCGCTGAGATTTTCTATCTAATATATCTATATAACCTTGTGATTCTTCCTTGGATAAGCCTTCTTTTTTTAGCAAATCCACATAATTTATAATGGAAGTAAGTGGTGTCTTTAAATCATGAGACACACTTGTTATAAGTTCAGACTTAAGTCTTTCACTTTTTATCTCATTTTCAAGAGATTTTTTAAACCCAGCCTTCATATTGTTTATATTGTGGGCTAGTCTAAAAAAGTCATTTTTTCCTTTTTCTTCTATAGTATAGTTAAGATTTCCCGAAACTATTTGTTCCGTTCCTTCTAAAATGTTTCCAAAAACTCCTATTCCTTTAAATGAGTAAATTAATATAAATATAAGGTAACAAAGTACGTATACCATTGGTATTATTATAAAGTATGAGCTGGACATTAATGCGATAACTGCTCCTATTATTGACACGCCACATAACAAAGTAAGTATCATAATACCTCTCACTTTAAACTTAGTACTTTGAGTCATGGGGCTCTCTTTAATAAATTTAGAGAATTTATTAAAGAGACAATTTTTTACTTCCTCTTTAAATCCATCTTTATTTCTTATTAAATTAACTCCCAATCTTACATTAAAAATAAAGAAATATATATAAAATGCTAATATAGTCAGTGTATAAATTTGGCGAAAATTATATGGTTTATAGAAAAATCCCACTCTATTTATGTAACTATTTATTACAAGTGAAAATACTACAAAAATAAATCCCCATAAATCCAAGGGCATATTATAGCACTTCTTATTTGGGCTAAGAATAAAATACATTTCCTTATAGTTTTTCTTTAATATATATAGAAGAATTATAAATCCTATAATAAATGATACCGCTCCTATTATTGCCTCTTTAATAATTCGTTGTCCTACAGAATTATAATAAATATAATTGGAATATATATTACTGTTTTGACTTATATCCTTTGGAATAATAAAATATGCTTGTCCCCCAATACCTACCTCCTGATTTATTGAGGCCATTCCCTCGTTATTGTTTATCGATTGTTTAGGAAATTTTATACTGTACAATGCATTATTTTTCACATACAAATCTATATCTGTAACATTTGCTATATTAGTGTCTATAACATTGTTTTCCTTATTTTTTATATAGTATTTTATTAAATCCTTTTCTTTTACAGCACTTTTAATATTTTCATAGTCTTTTGTTTTATATGCAGCTATTTCCTTTTTGAGATCGTCTAAAGTCTTTGTATTTTCATCCTTTAATTGATTAAGTTCTTTATCTTCCAACTCTGTCAACCTTTTTACAACTTGTGTATTGCCCTCTTTTTCTGCTACTAATATATCATTATTATAATTGTTTTTTATTTCTTGTTGTCTATTTCTAAGATTAGAATCATACAGTGTTTTAGATTCTATTAATTCTTCATTTGTAACCTTTTCATCATCTGATTTTTGTAAATAATCTTTATAAATACCATTAAGTGCTTGTATATTATTAAAATAAACAACTAAATCACTTTTGAAATCTAAGCTATTAAAATAAGGCTCAGCACCTAGATAATTTCTATTATTTATAATGTCTTTTACTGACAAGGCCGAAAGCGCAAACATATATACACATACAATAAGGGCTATAATATATACATGTTTATTTTTCGATTTTATATCCAATACCCCACACCACCTTTAAATATTCAGGTTCTTTTGGATTTATCTCTATCTTCTCTCTTATTCTCCTTATATGAACAGAAACAGTATTTTCTCCATTATAAAAGGTTTCTCCCCAAACGCTCTCATATATTTCTTCAATTGAAAATACTCTTCCTTTGTTTTCCATTAATAGTTCCAGTATCTTATATTCAGTGGCTGTAAGACTCATTTCTTTTTCTTCCACTGTTACCATTTTTGAGTTTTTATTTAATATAAGTCCACGTATATTTATCTCATCATCGCACTCTTTATAGTTTCCAAGGTTTGTATACCTTCTCAGTTGGGATTTAACTCTAGCCACTAGTTCCATTGGGTTAAAGGGCTTTGTAATATAATCATCCGCTCCTATATTAAGACCTAGTATTTTGTCTGTATCTTCTGATTTAGCTGAAAGCATTATTATTGGTATGTTTTTGCTTTCTCTTATTTTAAATGTCGCTTTAATTCCGTCCATTCTAGGCATCATAAGGTCCATTAATATAAGGTGAATTTCTTCTTCTTTTAAAACCTCCAAGGCTTCCATACCATCCACTGCTTGGTATACTCTTATACCTTCATTTTTTAAATATATCTCTATGGCTTCCCTTATCTCACATTCGTCATCTACAATTAAAACATTATGCTTAGTCATGAAAATCACCCCTTATTTATATTATACATGTTAATTGGGAGTCCTTCCAATCAAGTCCTTTTCATGAAGAATGCAAAAGCATCTTTATCAAAACCATTAGATTTATCTACAACATTTATATTACGAATATGATAAATTTTGCCTTTATAATCCTTTGCTTGATTGTCACATATATATGCATAATCGTAGTTACCCTCTTTTACCCATTTCATGAATACATAGGTATGCGTTGGGAAATTAGTTTGCTCTCCATTGGCATCTGTAGTGAAACATATATCTCCAGGCATTAATTTTTTATAATTACTTTGTTTTTTAAACCCATTTTCTTTAAGTAATGATATGATTTGTTCTGTATTGCTTGTTTCCATGGGCACCATAAAATTATTTTTTCTTAATACTTCAGATATAAAATAAACACAGGTGTTTTCTGAACTACCCTTATTTAACTCTATGGCTGAATTATATACCTCTATCCGATTTCCTTTATCTTGTAGAAAATTATATAAATTATTATTTAAAGATAAATTTTCTGCTTGTACATTCGGCTTAATATTTTTAGAAAATATTATTGCCATACTTGTTATTACTATGACTAGTATAATTGATTTTATTTTTTTCATTAGGCATTCCCCTCCCCCTTGAGCGATAGTGTAAAACTTTTTAAATTACCACTCATATAACTAACTATAAATAATTATACAGGTTACTTTTTACAAAATACTTATCATAATTCTTACAAATTTATTAAGAAAATAAAAAAAGCTACTATAAATAGTAGCAAAAGAACAAATTTCACATTTGAGTGTTTGGATTCCCCCATCAAAATACAAATTTCCTTAAATCTTATAAACATTATCTATCTTCTTTATTCTCTAATTTATTAAGAATAACATCTATTTTATTCTCCATCCTTTTGTTTCTCCTAATAAAATCTTTAAAAGCTTGTGCTACTTTATATATCACAACTATGGCAGCAAGTAACAGTACAAAGTTTACAAGTGTAACAATAATTGTAGAATAATTAATTCCCATACAAACCGTCCTTCCTATATTTTATTTATTATCATAATGTTTATTGATTACAACATATACCTTTACTTAATTATACTATTTTTACCATCAGTTCTATATAAAAAAATTAAATAAGTTTTATTAACAATGCGATAAAAGACGAATACCATATACTCTCAATGTGAATGTAATACCATTACAATTTCGCTACATTCAGAATATCAATATATGCTTAATATATTAAAGCCCCACATCTAATGATATGGGGCTTCAGACTACTTCTACTCATTGACTTTAAATTTGTAGCTTCTAAATATATGTCTTTCGCTTTATCGAACTTATTTTGTTGACTATATATCAACCGTTCTTTTAATAAAACATCAATACTATTCTAAAATACTCAAAATCATATTAATTGCATAAAGAGGAAGATTAGTTAGCCATTCCTCTTTTCTATAATCAGACATTGATGTACGAATTGCATATTTTGGCTCGTACCTCAAGCAGTAGCTCTTTAAGCTTTTAGCTTGTAGATTTTCAGCCGCTTTTACCTCTAGTGGAACAATATCCATTCCATTTTGGAAAACAAAATCAATTTCACCGTTTGACTTTTCAGCACTCCAATAAAAAGGCGTTATATCCTTATTGGCTATTAACTGCTGCAACACATATTGCTCAGTAAGCGCCCCTTTAAATTCTTCAAAAACTCTGTTTCCCTCTAAAAGTGACTTTATATCAAGACCACTCATAGCAGAAAGTAATCCAACGTCTAAAATAAATAGCTTAAATGCATTAAAATCTTGATACGCCATAAGTGGCATATCTGGCTTAGTTATCCTACCCACTTTGTAAATCAATCCACAGTCAAGAAGCCATTGCATTGCAAGCTCATATTCTTTTGCTCTTGACCCTTGCCTAATAAGCCCATATACAAATTTTCTATTTTCTTTTGCAAGCTGAGCTGGGATTGATGCCCAAAGCATACGTATTCGTGGCACCGTTTCATTTGGAGCATGTTTCGAAAAATCCTGCTCATATGCTACAAGCAAACGATTTTGCACCTCTCGCACGACAGTATAATCATGTGTCTCAATGAATCTACTGACTGCTTCAGGCATTCCACCAATATAATAGTATTGCTTTAGAAGATCAATGTATCTGCCCTTAAATGTTGCAATAAGATCAAAATCTTTAGCAGCTAAAAGGCCTGTTAAATTTTGATTCCCAGTGGCGTTTAGAAATTCTATAAAGTTAAGCGGATGCAAGTCCATAAAATCAACCTTGCCCACAGGAAATGACGTGCCAGGATGGAGTGCTACGCCAAGCAATGAACCAGCAGCTACTATATGATACTGTGATGCATTTTCATAAAAATATTTCAATGACGTTAACGCTCGTGGTACCTCTTGAACCTCATCAAAAATAATCAGTGTATTATTCGCCTCTATTGTTACTCCAGATTCAATTTGAAGAGCTGTTATTATCCTTGAAATATCAAGATTACCACTGAATAAGCTTTCCATTCGTTCATTATTATCAAAATTTATATATGCAACCTTTTCATAATGTGTTTTTCCAAACTCTTTCATAATCCATGTTTTTCCTACCTGTCTAGCCCCACGGATTATTAAAGGCTTCCTATGATTCCCATTTTTCCACTTAATTAAATCTTTAATGGCTCCTCTTAGCATAACAACACCTCCAACTATAGTATAAAGAAATTATACCACTTAGTTTTCAAAAGTCAATCCACTTTGTGTGTTATTCTACATTTATACAGCTGACTATTGTCTTTTATGCTTCTGTATATTTTGAAAAATATAGATTAATAAGGAGAAACTGTTTTCTGTTTCTTCTATCGGCTAAATTTAAAATATTATTTCCCATAAAAACCCCTATCCAAACACTTCATTATAAAACCCCCAGTATGTAAAATATATTAATATATTAAAACCCCACATCTAATGATATGGAGCTTACAAATTTATGATATTGCATAACCCATTTTATCTTATTAATTATTTATACAATATTTTACGTATTGTTTCTATGGAAAGGCAATAATTATTTGCCAGTTCTTCTATAAGAATATCTTTATTGGCAAATTTCATTCGTATTTCCTCATTGCGCAGTTCATAATAGCCACGTGCTCCAGAACCTTCCCCCCATTTTTTACGTTTGTTATTCCTAGGGATATATAAGGCTTCCCCTTGTGCATACTTTTGAACCTCTTGGAGCAGCTCATCAGGTAATATATCAGAAGCATTTAAATATTTCATTATTTGCCTCCTCTACATTATTCATTTTGTCTCATAAATTCATCTATATTTTTAAATTTTCGTAGCTTAACGCCCTGCTTTTTAATTTCAGAAACAATACACTGCTCAATCTCTTGGGCACGTTTACGTAAGATATTTAAACCTGCAGGATCAAAATCATTCATCAGTTCCATTTTTTCTAATCCGAATTCCTCTGTTACATTATCAATTTCACTTTGTATTATACATCCCCATACAAAACAACTTGTTTCATCCTTTATGTCACAGTAATAATAGATTCTACGAAACCAATAACTAATTTCCTGATACCAGTCTGCTAAATCTTGAAAATTACAATTTGTTAATTTCTTTTCCTCTTTTGACTTTTTCATGCTGAAGAAATCACGGGTTGTAGCCAGCATACCATGGCATATATCTTTTGATTCTTCTATAGTTTTTGCAGTAACGATATTTTGATACAGGCCAATAAATCCATCTGGGACTTCCGAAAGCTTACTTAGATTAGCTATCTGTTTTTCAGGGCCTCCCTTAAAATAGGTTCCATTTACACAAGCAATTGCTTCAGACAAATATGAAGCAATATAACCACTTGCTTTACGTATACCACTGAGTGATTTTTCAAAGATCATGTTTTGGAACAATTCCATTGCTATATTAATCTTTTCTAGTCCCTTAGTATAAGTAAATTCCTTATCCCTTAGATTATCTTGTAACTGTTTCTGCAATTTAACGAACCGTTCTTTCTCTTCTTCGTGACCTGCAAATAATATAACACCATCTGCCAAAACCGTTGTAATACTTTCATTTAGGTTCTGAATTCCTTCCAATCTCTCCCATGATATTGGGAATAAATCATAACCGATATCATCAATGATAAATGTCTGAGATAGGTTATATCCTCGGTCTGTAGTAGGAACGAAATAGTTAAACGCTATATCATCTCCATCCGGTGCAATCTTCCAGTGTTCGTGTCCAATTAATAAGGCTACATCGTCAGGATACTCGTTCTTAATTTTATCTATCACCCAAGTGTTTAATTCTTTACTAATATATTTCATTCTCTTTTCCTCCTGTTATTGAATTAGATAGATCAGCTGTTTATCTATAATTTCATATTAACAGTAAAATACTTTATATTGTATACCCAAAACAATTCTAATAATTCTATACCAAATACATCCATTCAAAAATCATAGGACAGTAGTCTTTCACTTTATCTAATTTATTTTGTTGACTATATGTCAACCCTGCTTTAAGTAAAACATCAATACTATCAGTTTGTGGTAACTTTTGAAAATCTTCTATGTTTAATCCTAGCACTTTCTCAAAAGCATTGTAAAATGTCATGGACTTAGAATTAACGTTTAATGCTTTACCAAATGATTCTGATGTTGTAAACATAATTATATTAAAGGGATACATGGTTGTTTCTCCCAATATCAGCGTTATTGACGTTCATCATCCTTAAGTTAGAGCTTTAACACAGTAACTGGTTCATTTTCGGATATCTCACCGTTATCACGAAAGCCAAAACTTACATAGAGCTTTTTAGCAACAATGTTATCGGCTTCATATTGTATCCAACAGTACTGAGCAGGTCCTACCGGGAATGTNCGTATGTACTCCAAAATTTTTTTCATAGCCTCCCTNCCATAATCCCGTTTNTGGTATTGTTCTCCAATCATAAGGCGCAATATACAATAATTNTTATTAGNGATTTTCGGAAGCTCGTAACCAGTAATGCCATAAACAATCATAACAAAACCTACCACCTGTTCATCAGCATAAATTGCAAAAGGAAGTGGACTTCCCCCATTTGTAGCAAGAACATAACACGACGCAACACTTGAGATATTGGATGCAACAAAACGACATTGGTCATCTTCAACTTTTAACCTAAATACCTCTCGTCGGTTTTCTAATGTGATTTTTCTAAGTGTAATCATACAGAACTTCTCCTCTCGTTAATGTAAATGTAAGAGATTAGTAACTCGTTCACCAATAAAGTTTTATCTATTGGACTAAACTACAATTCTATTTAACAAATTGTAATTTATTAAATTGTTTACATCGTTCATATGACGCATTTAACTATAATGTTGCACGTATTGTATTATCAGAATATTCATAATCCNCAATAAAATTATAACATGTTTACTATATTTTTGAAATAATAAGTATTGCTTTAAAATCTCATATTTAAAGGGAACCCAAAATGGTTCCCTTTACCCTTATTAAAATACGATCAAAGTGTAGCTTAATAAGATTGTTCATTGCTCAAAACATTTTTGTTCCTATTCACTTAAACTATTATCCAAAGCATTTTCATTCTTGGTTTGATATTTTTCTTGATTTTCATGCATTCTTTTCATCACAGTTCTTGCAATAGGCTGTACAATAAGCAGTTCCCAAAATATAACTATACAAAAGTTGCGTGGCCAGTTAATTGGGAACTCTTTAATGACTTCCGAACTGAAACCACTTGCTAAAATTCCTCCCACAATTGTCATAATAATAGACATACCAATAACGGTAAAAAATGTCCTAAACAAAATATGAGCATTAAAACTATCTGTTGGTGAAATAAAAACATTCACTAGTTTATCAGCTATATTCCCCACAATAAATTTTTCAAGTAACATTGCAATTATAAAAACTAATGGAAATGCTTTTAATGATGTGACTATAGATTCACCTGACACTCCACCCATGTGAATACTAATATTCATAGTTGCCATGAAAATGCAACTCAATGCACATATAATACCCCCATAAATCAATCCTTCTTTT
>JGI24142J45722_1000955_pt1 | contig 15042 bp, 9 predicted proteins | sample BarGraIncu00431A_FD_45722 | JGI IMG/M metagenome (IMG submission 45722) | reverse complement strand
ATACCACTCTCCCTGCCAAAAGACAAATTTTCTTTGCCAGCCTTGCCTCTGCCTGATCATCTGATATCTTTTCAGACATGAAATTAATAAAAACTAATTCATCCTTGCGCTGTTGCGGGCGTCAGACAAGCCGGGTCGCGGCAGTCTGCGGCCTCTTGCTGCTCCTCCCGCTCCTCGCGGCAGCGCAGGACCCACCCCTGTACCAGCCCGACCTCCTGGTGAGGCTGGGCTCTGAGGGTGACGCCGCCTATCTCGGCGCCGGGGTCATCGAAACCAGCGCGCAGCTCCAGTCCAAGTCCCAGGCGGCCTTTCCCGGCCTTCCTGCCAGCTTTCGGGTGAAGCTTACGAACGCCGGCAACCAGAGCGACAGGTTTCTCATCAAGGGAACCGCGAGCGGCGCCAGCTTCACGGTCAGCTATGGCGATGGGGCGAGCGACGCCGCGCTTCCGGGAGGCTTCACCACGGGTGACCTGCTCCCCGGGGAGTCGCTGAGCTTCTCGGTGCAGGTGGCCCCGGCCGCGCTCCCGCTCGGCGCGGATTACCGGGTGACGCTGGACGCTTCCTCCCTCCAGGCGACGGCAGCCGGCCAGGTGAAAGTCGACCAGGTGAAAATGGAAACGATCTCCTGCTCCAGCTCTGCCGCGGTGACGCTCTCCGCGCCTCCGGACGGTCTGGGGCCTCCCGGAAGCGTCGTCAACTACCCGTACACGGTTACCAACGTGGGAAATGCTCCCAACAGCTTTGCCCTGTCGGTGCAAAGCCCCGCCGACTGGTCCAGCGCGCTTTACGCCGATGACGGCGCGGGGGGCGGGGTCGCGGCGGACGCGCTACGCCAGGCGGGCGAGAGCGTGCCGAGTGTTTCGAGCGGAGTCCTCGCCCCGGGCGCCTCCTACCGCTTCTTCCTGGCGCAGAGCGTTCCCGCCGGGAGCGCCGACGGGACGCATGCCGACACCCGGGTCAGCGCAGTCGGGGTGGGCGCCAGCGGGGTCGACCAGGTGACGACCAGCGCCAGTGCGNCAACCATTACCCTCGCGGAAAGCGTGCGCAACCTGACCCAGGGAGGCGCCTTCTCCCCGAGCGCCAACGCGCTTCCCGGGGATACCCTGGAATACCGGATGGCCGTCACCAACAGCGGCTCGCTGCCCGCGACCATGGTCGGCATGAGCTCCGCCGTCCCGGCCAATGCGGTGACCCTGCCGGGGAGCCTCTGGATCGGGACGGTCGCCTCGGGCGAGGGGAGCGCGTGCGCTGCGGCACTCTGCGGCTTCATGCGCCTGACCGGCGGCAGCATCGTCGCACACTTAGGGATCGGGGCGAGCGAAGCGGCAGGGGGAAGCCTGCTCCCCGGCACAACCCTATACGTCTACTTCCGGGCGCAGGTAGAGTGAGGCACAGGGCGGGGAAAAAGGGCTATGGCCTCAAAGCGAAAGATGACAGGAGGTGGAGTAGCGCGCTGGCTGGCGCTCGTCCTGCTCCTGGTCCCCGGGACCGCAGCTTCGCTCACCCCGACGGGAAGCGTGATCAGGCATAGTTTCGCAGTCAATTTCGGCACCCAGACCCCTCCCCGGGAGGTCAGCTCCAACCAGACCCAGGTCACCATCAAGGATCTCGCCGACCCGGTCCTCGTCCCGGCGCGCTCCGCCAGTACCTCTCCCGGCCAGTCCTGCAACTTCCTGCACACCATAACGAACCGCGGCAATGCCCCGGACAGCTTCCTGCTCCAAGCCGGCTCCCTTCAGGCGGTCCTCCCCGACAGCGGCGCCCCTGCCCGGATGCAGTTTTTCGCGGCCGATGGAGTGACGCCGTTTCCCGGTGACGGGGCCGGGAACCAGGTTGCCGGTCCCCTCGCGCCGGGAGCCTCGCTCGACCTGGTGCTGCGGGTCACCCCCCCGCAGGGAAGCGCCGGGCGGGTCAGCACCATCACGGTCACGGCGACCTCCATGCTTGCGCCGGCCCGAAATGCCAGCCTGAGCGATCAGCTGGTGGTGCTGGCCGCGGAACTCGCCCCTCTTCTGCGGATCTCCAAGCTGGCGGGAAGCCCGGTGGCCGAGGCGGGAGACCTGGTGCCCTACACGGTTCAGCTGGAAAATATCGGAGCGAGCGCCTTAAGCCATGCGACGGTGAGTGATTTTCTGCCGCGCGGCTTTCGCTACCTGAAGGGGTCAACCCTTTTGGACGGGTCTCCCTTTCCCGACCCGGCCGGCGCCGGGCAGCAGCTGAGCTGGGACCTGGGGAGCCTCGACCCGGGGAGGCTGCGGACCCTGAGCTACCGCTGCAGCGTTTCCGCCGACGCACCGGTTGGCTCCGCCGTCAACAGCGCGACCGGGTCCGGGCTCACCCCCGGCGGCGCCTCCAGCGTGACCCCTGTCGTGACCGCCTCGGTCCGGGTGCGCCCCTCCATCCTGGGGGACCGGGCCATGATCCTCGGCCGGCTCTTCGAGGACAGGAACGGCAACGGCGTCCCCGACCCCGGCGAGCCGGGTGTGCCGGGGGTGCGCATCTACCTGGAAGACGGCTCCTTTACCTATAGCGACCCCGTGGGGCAGTACTCCTTCACCGGGCTCTNACCCGGCAACCACGTAGTGAAGATCGACCGCTCCACCCTGACGCNCCGTCTGAAGCCCTCCCCCTACAACACGGCCTTCGCCGGAGTCGGCTGGTCCCAGTTCGTGACGGTCCCCTTCGGCGGCCCGGCGCGCGGCGACTTCGCCCTGGTCGACTCCGGGCTCGCCGGGGAGCCCAGGCGCCCGCAGCAATCCCCCGACGGGCCCGCTCCGGCGCCGCGCTCGGGTGCGGTTACCGCAAAGGGCCCGGTGGCGCGCCTCAGGGTCTCCCCGGAGCGGGTCGACATGCCGGCGGACGGCGCGAGCATCCTCCCGGTGACGGTCGAACTTCTGAACGCGCAGGGGGCGCGGGTGGAGGGGGAGCGCCTGGTGACCGTCGCGCTTTCCCGGGGAGTGATAGTCGAGGCTGACCGCGACCCGGCGACCCCCGGCCACCAAATCCTGGTCCGGAACGGCGTCGGGGTGTTCCGGGTGCGCTCGCCGCTCGCCAGCGGGCCGGACCTGGTCCGGGTCAGTGGCGAGAACGGCACGCTCGGAAAGATCGACCTCTACTTCAGCTCNCAGCTNCGCGACTGGATCGTGGTCGGTCTGGGAAGCCTGGAGGTCGGCGGCAAGGCGGTGAGCGGCCACCTGGAAAATATCGACAAGGATGACCGTTTCGAGAAGGGGATCTACCACGAAGAGCGGCTCGCCTTTTTTGCCCGGGGAAAGATCCTCGGCAAGTACCTTTTGACCGCCGCCTACGACTCCGGCAAAGAGCAGCGCGACGGGGTGTTCCAGGTGATCGACCCCGAAAAGTACTACCCGGTCTACGGCGACGCCTCGGAAACGGGATACGAGGCGCAGAGCAAGGGAAAAATCTACCTGAAACTGGAGGCGGGGCGCTCCTACCTTCTGGCGGGCGATTATCGCACCGACCTCTCGGAAAACGAGTTCTCCCGCTACGACCGTGCCTTAAACGGCGTCAGGGGGGAGCTCAATGAGGAGCGGGTCAGCGCCAGGGGTTTCGAGAGCCGCACCAAAGAGACCGTCACCAAGGACGAGATCCCCGGAAACGGCAGCTCGGGCTACTTCTTCCTGAGCCAAAAGCCGGTTTTTNAGAACTCCGAGCGGGTGAGGATCGAGACCCGGGACCGCTACCACTCCGAGCGGGTGATCTCGACCGTGGAGAAGATCCGCTATGCGGATTACAGCATCGACTACAACGCCGGCACGCTCCTCTTCAAGGAGCCGGTCCCCTCGCAGGACCAGAACCTCAACCCGGTGACCATCGTGGTCAATTACCAAAGCGAGGGGGGCGGGGCCGAGCACTACGTCTACGGCGGCCGGGTTCAGGTCAGGGGGGAGCGGGGCTCCTATCTCGGCGGTAGCGCGGTCGTCGAGGAGGGCTCTGCCAGGAACAACACCCTCTTCGGCCTGGACGCCGGGGTAAAGCTGGGCGAGCGGGTCACCCTGAAGGGGGAGGGAGCCGTGAGCGACACTGCGGAAAAGGGGAGGGGCAGCGCCTGGAAGGCGGAGGTCTCCGCCCGTCCCCTGGAAACCCTGGAGCTGGGAGGCTATTTCCGGAAGGTCGATCTCGATTTCGTTAACTCCTCCATGACCGGGAACGAGACCGGGACCGAGAAGTATGGAGGGCGTCTTGATTACCTGGGGCTCTCCGATACGCGGCTCTTCGCCGAGAGTTTCGTGCAGAAGGAGGCCCTGCTCGGGCGCACCCTCTAGGGAAACCAGGCCGGAGTACTGAGGAAATTCTCCCTCTGGGAAGGGGAGGGGGGCTTCAAAAGGGTGGAGCAGGACCAGGGGGGTGTGAACGGCCATTCGGACCTGCTCTACGCCGGGATCAGGGGGCCGCTCACGACGCGGCTGGACGCGTCGCTCAGGCGCGACCAGCTCCTGAGTCCCTCGAGCGTTGCCGACTATCAGACCAGGACCTTCCTGAAGCTCGACTACCGGGTCACCGACGCCACCCGCGCCTTCGTCACCGAGGAGTACCAGGAGGGTTCCCCGACCCTGCGGCAGGCAACCCGGTTCGGCCTGGAGAGTAAACTCTCGGACCGGATGCGCCTCACCACGGGATACCAGTTCTCCAACGGCGCCGCGGGCTCGACCGAGCAGAGCTCCGTGGACCTCAACACGAAGCTCCTGGAGCGCGAGGGTTTCACCCTTAACTCGCGCAGTGGCTATCAGCTGGAAAACTCCCTTTCCGGGGAGCGGGGGCAGGCGGTCCTCGGCCTCAATAGCCGCCTGGAGGTCGCCCGTGGGATCTTGCTCAACTCGACCCTGGAGCGGGTGGAGACGGTCCAGGGAAGCGGCGGGACCCGAACCGCCTTCACCCTGGCGGGAGAATATCTGCGCCAGCAGGACCTGAAGCTGACCGGCCGCTACGAGATCCGGACCGGGCCTGGCGAGACCGCCGCGCTCTACGGGGCGGGGCTCGCCTACAAGGTCAGCGGCTCGCTCACCCTCCTCGGCAAGGCGAGCTTTTGGGACCGGGATGCCGACGCGGGGCACGACCTGCTGCTGGACGGCTACCTCGGGAGCTCCTATCGCCCGCTGGCGGGAAGCCCGCTGCAGCTGCTGACGCTTTTACGCTACAAGGAGGAGCACAAGGGGAGCATTCCCGGCTCGGACGACACCCGGAGCCTGATTCTTTCGGCGGAACCCACCTACCGGCTGGTGCGCAACTGGAGCGCACAGGGAAAGTACGCCGGCAAAATGAGCTGGGTGGAGGACGCGGGGGGAAACCACTACCAGAGCTATACGGACCTGCTCCTGGCCGGCTTGAGCTACGACCTCGCGGAGCGCTGGGAAATCGCCGGCTACCTGAAATTTCTGAACCAGTACGACACCGGACAGCTGAGCATCGGCGGGGTGGTGCGTGCCGGCTACCGGGTCTACAAAAATATGGTGCTCTCCGCCGGCTACAACTACGCCCGGCTGGACGACCGCGACCTGACCGGGGAGAGTTTCCAGGGGCAGGGCCCCTTCCTCGGGGTGAAGGTGAAGTTCGACGAGGATATGTTCGATACCATCCCGCACAGGACCGTGGCGCTGGGCGAGCCTCCGCCCGCGCCGCAGCNGGTGGCGCAGGCGCCGCGGCCGGCAGCTGCGCCCCCGGCTCCCAGGGCTCCGGAGGTGCCGGTCCAGCCGCTGCTTCGGGTCGCGGGCACCAGGGTGGACGAGCCGCTGCGGCTCTCCGGAAACGCCGAACTCCTGATCCTGCTGATAAACGGCGAGTGGGCGCGGCTTCCCTCGACGGAAGTCAGCATCAGCCGGGAGCGGCTTGCCGGCTCGCTGGAGCTGCGCCACGGCAGGCTCGCCCGCCCCCTGCAGTTCCTGACCTCCGTGGAGCGACCGGAGCTGGTCAAGGCCTGGAATCTGAGCGTCGTGAACGAAGCGGGAGAGCCGGTGGCGCTCCTTAAGGGGAGCGGGGCGCCGGGGCGGCGCATCGGCTGGGACGGGGCGGGCGGGAAAACCCCGCTGGTACCGGGCGGAGTGTACCAATACCGGCTCGAGGTCAGCTACCGGGACGGCTCCCGGTTCAGCACCGGTCCCGAGATGTTCGGCGTGAGCCGTCAGGAGGTGGTACTGCTCACCCTTGCGGGCGGGGCCTTCATCTTCGATTCGGCCCAGCTCACCGGTGAGGCCAAGCGCCTGCTGCACCAGGCAGCGGAGGCACTTAGGTCTCACCCGGGTGACAAGGTCGTGCTGGAGGGGCACACCGACGGGGTCGGCTCGGTGAACTACAACATGGGCCTTTCCAAAAGGCGCTGCGACGCGGCCGCGAGCTTCCTGGAGCGCGAGGAGGCCATTTCGGCTTCCCGGCTGGTTCGGCGCTGGTACGGAAAGTCCCGCCCGATCGCGGACAACCGCGACCCGCAGGGCAGGGAGCGCAACCGGCGCGTGGAGCTGAAGGCTGATTTTCAGGGTTCCGTCGCGGCCGGTCCCAAGGATAGGTACCGCGGGACCCCCTTCCTGGTGGTCAACGACACCCCGGTGCCGCTCGACGCGCTGGGGCGTTTCGAGACTTCGGTCCCGGCGGACACCGGCAGTCTCAGGGTGCAGATGGGGGACACGACCGGCAGAGTGCTCTCCACGGAGCTTCCGTTGCCGCAGTTGCGTCTGGTCGTGCCGCAAGGGGAGCAAACGGTCAGCTACGGCTCTTCCGCGGGCTGGGTGCGGGTGGACCCGAGCGGCGCGGCTCGCTGCGCGATCTCCGGGCAGACCGCCCCGGCAAATACCCTGGAACTGGACGGAAAGCAGGTGCCGCTCGACGCGGGTGGCCGGTTCTCCCTGGAGCTGCCGCTTAAGGGAGGCGAGGAGACCTTCGGTTTGGTGCTGCGGGACGGGGGGTGCCCAAGGCTCATTAACTTGCGGCTCCAGTCGGCAGTGCAGCTATCGGACCAGCCGGTGCGTCAGCCGGTGCAGCAGCCCGTGCAGCAGCCGGTGCAGGCGCCGGTGCAGGCGCCGGTGCAGGCGCCGGTGCAGGCGCCGGTGCCGGGAGAGCGCAGGTGAGGGCCCGGGTGAGGTTTAAAAGGTGGCGCTATCTCGCCATGGAGGCAGGCGGCACGCTCTTTCTGGTGCTTGCTCTCTTTTGCCTCTTCCTACTGCTCCTTTACGGACTCTTTCCCTCCGGAACGCCGCTCAGGGAGCTGATCCGGAGTTCCCTGGAACCGGCGGCGCCGCCGGCCGATAAACGTGCCGAGGCGACCCTCTCCACCCTGACGCGGGACGTCCGCTTCCGGCGCGGCAACTCGATAGCCTGGCGGGGGGCCAGCGAAGGGATGCCGCTCTATAGCCAGGACGCCGTGCAGACCTTCGACAGCTCGGGTGCCACCATCTCCTTTGATGCACGCGACCAGCTGGCGGTCGGGAGCAACTCCCTGGTCGTGGTGACCCGCCTGAACGCGAGGGACGAGGTGGGACCCCGCTCCTACCGGGTGCAGGTGGAGGGGGAGCTACGCGGAAACCTGTCCGCTGCCAGAAAACTGCAGATCGAGTTCGCCGCCGCCGGCCACTTGGCGCGGGTCAAGCCGGGCGCCGCGCGCTTCAAGATTTCCCCGAACGACGACAACTCCGCGAGTCTCTCAGTCTACTCCGGCGAGGTGCAGATCGCAGGGGGGAACGGCGTGCGGGTGCCGGCAAACTACGGGGTGACGCTCAGGCAGGGGGGGCGGGTGGGGGCAGCAGTCCCCCTGCCGCCGGCGCCGCGCCTCTCCGGACCGCAGCCGGCAATCTACCGCTACCGGCTCCTGCCGCCCCGCATTCACTTTACCTGGCAGGGGGGGGCCGGCGCCTACCGTTTCCAGCTCTCCCGCGATGCCCGGTTCGAGCACACCCTGGTCGACGAGAGGCTCGGCGCGCCGGAATTCGTCACCGGCAAGCTCACCCTCGGGAATTACTTTTGGCGGGTGAGCGGGATCGAACAAGGGGCGGAGGGGATTTTCAGCAGTACCGGGCGCTGCGAACTGCGCCAACTCCTGGACTCGCCGGCGTTGTCGGTGCAGTTCCCGCCCGAGAGCGCCCCCGCGGGCCCGTACACCCTGTCGGGCCGGACTGCGCCGGGGGCCAGGGTGTTCGTTGACGGGGTCGAGACCGCGGCGCAGGACACCGGGGGGTTCGCGCACCAGGGGATCATCAAACCCGGGGTCAATCTGATCCGGGTTGAGGCGATCGATCCCGCCGGTAACGCGAGCTACGCCTCCCGGATCGTCTACGGCAGGTTGCCGGCAGTGCAAGAACCCAAAGGAGTACCTCCTGTATGCGAAAAAAACTGAAGTTCCCTCTCAGGTTCAAGATCTTGCTGGCGCAGCTTTTGGGGGTAACGGTCGTATTGAGCCTGATCACCTTCACCATGGCGCGCCTTTTTCACGCCGATAAAACGGCCTATATCCACGATCTCACCTCGACGGTCGTGCTGCACACCGCGCAGGAGGCCGACGCTCTTTTGACAGGCTACCGGGAAAGGCTCAGGGTTTTCTCGAGGACCATGGCGCAGGACGAGTTGGGCGGACGTCAGCAGGTTCTTAACGGTCTTTTCGAGGAGTTCGGCGAGTTTCTCCTGGTAACCCGCAGTAGCGCGGGTGGCGAGGAGACGGTTTACGACCAGGCGGCCCTCGCGGCAAGCGGGCTTACCAAGGGTGATATCCTCAGCTTTCGGACTTCTCATCCCCTTCCCGCCCTCCACCCGGGAGGAGAGCCCTACCTGGAGAATTCCACGGTTTCGGCCAAGCTTCCCACCCTAACCCTCACCATCTCGGAAACCTTTCCGGANGACGGCGGGGAGGTGACTACCTCCGGCGTCATCCGGNTCGAAAAGCTCCTGAACCTGGCGCGCCGCTCACGGGTCTTCGAGATTTTTCTGCTCGATGCCGGGGGGCGTTTCCTGGCGCACTCGGACCGCTCCCGGATCGGCCAAGCCGCGGCGGTCGACTGGTGGGGGAGGGCCAGCCACNTGCGCAGCTCCGGCATGACCATGGAATACCGGGATGGCGGGAAAGGGATGGTCGGAGGCTTCTCCAGGGTTCCCTGCGGGGGGCTCACGGCTGGAGTGCAGATCCCGAAAAGCGCCGCTTACCTGACCTCGCGGGAACTCCTCGGGGATCTCCTGGCGCTCTCCCTGACTCTTTTGGGAGGCGCGGCGCTACTGAGCATCTACTGGTCGCACCGGCTCACCCGCCCCATAGAGGAGCTTTCCAAGGCGACCCGCCTGGTGGCGCAAGGGCGNTTCGAGATCGAGGTGAAGTCGGACTCGGGTGACGAGATCGGCGCCCTCGCCGGATCCTTCAACCAGATGGCGACCGAGCTGCAAAACCGCGAGCGGGCGCTCAAGGATCTCTACGGGCAGTTGGTCCAGTCCGAGAAAATGGCGGCTTTCGGCTCTCTCGGGGCGGGGATCGCCCACGAGGTGAAAAACCCCCTGGCCGGCATCCTCGGCATCACCCAGCTCTCGCTGAGGGGGGTGGACGGTGGGCACCCGCTGCAAAAAAACCTGCTGATCATAGAGAAGGAGACCAAGCGCTGCAAGACCATCATCGAGAACCTGCTGAAATTCGCCCGCCAGGAAAAGGTGGAATTCGAGGCGGTCGATATCCCGCAGGTGGTAGCCGACGCGGTCGCCATCGTGGACCACCAGCTCGGGATCCACAACATCAGGGTGGAGCAGGAACTCGAGGCGGGGCTCCCCGGCTGCCTGGGAAACGCCAATCAACTGCAGCAGGTGCTGATGAACCTGATGATCAACGCACAGCAGGCAATGGCAGGGTCCAGCGGTACGCTGAAGGTCTCGGCAAAGCAGGGTGACAGTGGCGCGGTTGAGCTGCGGGTGAGCGACACCGGCCCGAGCATCGCGCAGGAGATTCAGGGGAAGATTTTCGATCCCTTCTTCACGACCAAGCCGGCAGGGCAGGGGACCGGCCTCGGCCTGTCGGTCAGCTACGGAATCGTGAAGGAGCATGGCGGCGAGATCCGCCTGGAAAGCGGGCCGGGGGTGGGGACGACTTTTATCATCACCCTTCCCTCCGCTGCAGAGGCAGCTTAAACGAATGACTCAAGTTTGAGGAGGCTTTATGCATCTTTTGGTGGTTGACGACGAGGAAACCCTGAGAAGCGTCGTTTCGCAGGTATTGAGTGCCGACGGATTTCTGGTGGCAGAGGCGGCTAGCGGCGAGGAGGCTTTGGAAGCCTTCCGGGAAGAGATGCACCCGCTGGTCATCACGGACATCCGGATGGGGGGGATGAGCGGCCTCGAGCTTTTAACCGAGATCAAGCGGCATAACCCGGACACCCAGGTGGTGATCATGACCAGCCACGCCTCGCTCGACAGCGCCCTGAGCGCNATGCGGGCCGGCGCNTATGACTATCTCATCAAACCGTTCGAGAGCCTGGACCTGATCTCCGCGGTCGCCGGCCGGGCGGCCGAGAAGGCGCGCCTGGTGGCGCAGAACCGTGAGCTCCTGGAGCAACTGCAGCGTGCCAACGGGGAGCTGCAGGAGGTGAACAGCGCTCTGAAGGAGATGTCGGTCCGGGACGGGCTTACCGCCCTTTACAACCACCGCCACTTTCAGGAGGCCTTCGCGGTGGAAGTTGCCAGGTCGCAGAGATCCGGCAAGTCGTGCTCGGTTGCCTTCATGGACGTTGACAATTTCAAGGCATACAACGACACCCACGGTCATCCGGACGGGGACCGGCTGCTGAAGACCCTCGCGGAGATACTGCTGTCGCATCTGAGATGTTCCGACCTGGCGGCGCGTTATGGCGGGGAGGAGTTCGTGCTGCTGCTTCCGGAGACCCCGAAGCTAGCGGCGCTGCGGATTGCGGAGGGGCTGCGCGTCAAGGTCGAGCAGGAGCATTTCCCCGGCCGGGAGCAGCAGCCGCTCGGGCGCGTCACCATCAGCATCGGGGTCGCGAGCTACCCCGAGGACGGCGGCGACGCCCCGGGGGTACTGGCCTGCGCCGACCAGCGGCTGTACCAGGCGAAGCACGCTGGCCGGAACAGGGTGGTCGGTTAGCCCTGCAGCGCGACCAGTCCGGCCCTGCCGGGGAGCTCACCCATGGTGAGCGTCGCCTCTGGCGCGCTCAGCCTATGGGCGGCGGCCGCCTCGCCCAGGGTGACGAAACGGGCTCCGGCTCCCTGGAGCCGCTCCAGAAGGGTCACGAAGGATTGCGACAGGACGCCCCCCTCCATTTCGGCATGGACGGTATGGACGTTCAGGCCGTCCTTGAGCTGCGACAGGTAGAAATCGTTGATGGAAACCGGGTCCAGTCCGTTGGAGCCGAGGATCTCGTCCATGGTGGGCCAGGTACTCGGTATCTGGAGGGTGGCGAAGCGCTTGCCGCCGAACACGGGGTAGAAAGGTGCGTACCCCCTGCCGTCGCTGCAGAAGCTGAGCCCCATCGCATCCTGCTGCTCCAGTGACGCCGCCGAAACGGTCCAACCGGGGGCCGCCGTTGTGATTGTGCTCTTTCCCATGATGCGCTGGAAAAGTTCGCCGGCACGGGTCAGTTCCGCCGCCACCTGGCCCCGCGACATGCGGGGAAGGTAATCGTGCCAGCGGACGTGATCCCAGCAGTGGACCCCGGTCTCGTGGCCGCGTGCGGCGGTCTGCTGCAGGATCTCCGGGAAGGAGGCGGCAATCTGCGGAGCGGGGAGCAGGGTGCCGTACAGCATGGTCCTGATCCCGTAGACTCCGGGCGCGCCGGTGCGCAGCATCTTCTGCAGGAACCCCTTGCGGGTGAAGATGCGGCGGATTGCCTTGCCGGAGTTGTCCGGGCCCATGGAGAAGTAGAAGGTCGCCCGGATCCCGGCGCGCTCCATGATGTCGAGCAGGCGCGGCACCCCGTCGCGGGTCCCGGCGTAGGTGTCAACGTCGACCTTGATGGCAACCAGGGGGCCCGACGAGCCGTCGAGACTGGGATAGGTTGACGCAGGGGGCGCGGGAGCCGGACCGCCATGGGGGGCGGAAGCCTTTTCATGAGTCTCATTCACGTTCTGGATCATTGAGTAAATTCCCAAGTGGAAAGGGGACGGGCGCCGCAGGTGCCTGTCCCCTTTTGTGTGAGAGCTGAAAGTATTAGATGATCACCGGAGCTATCTTTTGCCAGGACCATACCTGCGGCCGAGCGGGTAGAGACGCATTGCATGCGTCTCTTTTGCCAGATCGAGATTCCGGCGGTTTTCGGCAGTGCTGAGACGCATGCAATGCGTCTCTACACAAAATTGTCCTAGCTCTGGTAGAGACGCATTGCATGCGTCTCCCTAACTTGATCACGCTTAGACAAACTAGATCGCGGCAGCGCCGAGACGCATGCAATGCGTCTCTACACACCTGACAGTCGGTACAAGGATCCTGGCAGCCGGTACCATGAGGACCAAATAGTCGGGTTCCATGAACACCGGATATCTTTACCCTACAGCAGGTGCTCGATCTTCTCGCGCTGCTCGATGAGGTAGAAATCGAGGGTGTGCTTCAGCGCCTCGTCTATTCCCGTCGTCGGCTCCCAGCCCAGCTTCTTTTTCGCGTTCTGGACCGAGGGGACCCGGGTCATCATGTCCTGATATCCCTTGCCGTAAAAGATGTCCGAGGTGGTTTCTGCGATGACGCAGTTCTCGGCCTTTTCCGCGTAGTCCGGGTACTGCTTCACCATCTCGCGCAGCTTCAGGGCGAGCTCCTTCACGGAGAGGTCGTTCACCGGGTTGCCGATGTTGAAGATGCCGCTGTCGGCGCAGCCGTCCTTGTTCTCGATGATCTTCATCAGGCAGCTGATGCCGTCCTCGATGTAGGTGAAGGAGCGGCGCTGATTGCCGCCGTCGACGAGCGAAATCTGCTCGCCGGCCAGGATGTTGTAGAGGAACTGGGTCAACACGCGGGAGCTTCCCTCTTTGGCGGTCGAGATGGAGTCGAGCTTGGGTCCGATCCAGTTGAAGGGGCGGAACAGGGTGTAGCGCAGTCCCTCGTGCTCGCCGTAGGCGTAGATGACGCGGTCCAGCATCTGCTTGGCGCAGGAATAGATCCAGCGCTCCTTGTTGATCGGACCGAGCATGAGCGGCGAGGTCTCCTCGTCGAACTCCTGGTCCGGGCTCATGCCGTACACCTCGGAGGTGGAGGGGAAGATGACCCTCTTCTTGTACTTGGCGCAGAGGCGGATGATCTTCAGGTTCTCCTCGAAGTCGAGCTCGAAGACGCGCAGGGGATCCTTCACGTAGGTGACCGGCGTGGCGATCGCCACCAGCGGCAGCACAACATCGCACTTCTTGATGTTGTACTCGATCCACTCCTTGTTGATGGTGATGTCTCCCTCGAGGAAGTTGAAGCGGGGGTGGCCCATGGAATGCTCGAGCTTGTCGCAGCTCATGTCCAGGCCGTAGACGTCCCAGTCGGTCGTGTCGAGGATCCTTTTGGTGAGTGCGTTGCCGATGAAGCCGTTGACGCCGAGAATCAGAACTTTCATTTCAATCTCCATTGTTTAAGCCCATTGGGCGTTGAGTCGTTAAGTCGTTAAGTCGTTAAGTCGTTAAGCCGTTGATTCGTTTGCGCTTCGACTCCGCTCAGCGGACGCCCGCTCCCTGAGCGGAGTCGAAGGGCGGCAAAGCTTGAAGCTCCACAGAAGTCATCCGACAACAGTGAGTACTAGGGAGCCGGGACGCAAAAGCTGCTTCCGGCGAGCTCGGCCTGCCGCGCGTAGGCAGCGGCTTCCAGTTCGGCGTCCTCGTCCTCCTGCAGTCTCCGGATCTCCAGAAGGCCTGAACCGGTCCCGACCAGCAGCGGGGCGAGGCTCACGATCTTACCCGGTTCCCCCTCGCCCTCGGCCGGAGTGGCGCTCCAGATGACGATCTTCTTGCCGTTTAGCATGGTGAAGGCCCCGGGGTAGGGATGGGTCACCCCGCGGATCAGGTTATAGATTTCCAGCGCGCTCCGGCGCCAGTCGATCCGGCCGTCGGCGGGACGCCTGCCACCGAAGTAGCTGCCGCGGGAAAGGTCCATCGGGATGCGCTGGGCCCGTCCCTCCANAAGCGGCGCAAGCGAGCGGGAAAGCACCGTGACCGCCGCCTGGGTCACCTTGTTGAAGACGTCCAGGGCGGTATCGGTGAAGCTGATGGCGACCTTCTCCTGGTCGACGATGTCGCCCGCGTCGGGCTTCTCCACCATGTAGTGCAGGGTGGCGCCGGTCTCGCTCTCGCCATTGATGACTGCCCAGTTCACCGGCACCCGGCCGCGGTACTTGGGGAGGTAGGAGCCGTGCAGGTTGAGGGCGCCCAGTCTCGGAATCTCCAGCACTTCCTGCCGGATCATGATGCGGTAGTAGAAGGAGAGCAGCAGGTCGGGGGCAAGCTCGCGCAGGAGCTCCACGTTTTCCTTCAGGTTGATGTCCGAGGTCATGACCGGAATCCCCTGCCTCTCGGCGAGTTCCCGGACCGAGGCGAACCAGATCTCTTCGCTCGGGGAGTCGTCGTGGGTGAAGACGAGCGCGATATCGGCGTCCTGGCGGATCAGCTCCTCCAGGCAGCGGTAGCCGACGTTATGGTAGGCGCAAACCACGATGCTCTTTTTCTTGTTCAAGATATCACCTCGGCTTTTCCCGATTTTTCCTGGTAACCGTGCACCCGTCGCACCACGTAGCGCGGCCGTTTGCGCACCTCCTGGTAGATCCTGCCGACGTACTCGCCGACCAGCCCTATCCCGAAGATGACGATGCCGATGAAGAAAAAGAGAATGGCGAACAGGGTGAAGACCCCTTCCACCTCGGCACCTATGATGAAGCGCCGTATCATCAGGAAAAGGGCGAAGCCGACNGAGGCGAGCGAGGTGAAGACCCCCATCAGGGCGAAGAGCTGCAGCGGCACCACGGAGAACCCGGTCATCAGGTCGAAGTTCAGGCGGATCAGGCTGTACAGGGAATACTTGCTCTCCCCTTCGCTGCGCTCGGCGTGGGCCACCTCGATCTCGGTCGGGTTGGCGGCGAAGGTCTGCGCCAGGGC
>JGI24142J45722_1000947_pt1 | contig 15079 bp, 15 predicted proteins | sample BarGraIncu00431A_FD_45722 | JGI IMG/M metagenome (IMG submission 45722) | reverse complement strand
CGACAACGATGCCAAGCCAGCCAGCATTTTCCAGCGGAAGCGACTGTCGTTGGCACTCCAATATTTTGAGCCATTTTGGACTCTAGCCCCCGTCATACCTGGATAATTAGCTATTAATTCAGGATCGGTCACATGGCGCAATTGCGGCGTCTCCTGCTGCAAGCGCAACTTCAAACTTTGCAGAAAATCAGCGTCGCGCGCACTCACCACCGGCTCACCCGAGCGCAACACATCGCCCACCAGATGATAGGTGCGCCAAGTGAGTCGGGCCTCTTCAGTCTGAGTGACCCATTCGACCGTGCGGGCGAAATCCTCATCGCGCAACTGCCCATCGGCCAGCGCCGATATCAATTCACGATTTTTCGCAGCTTCTTGCATCATCAATTCCAGTTTTTACCCGTCTCAGCCAGTGGTTTACCAGCGTTTGCTGGTCTGTCTTTCCAGCATTGGTTTCACAATGTCAGATATCGCTTCCCGAGCGCGGAAAATTCGGGAACGAACGGTACCAATCGGGCAATCCATCACTTCCGAAATCTCCTCATAGCTCAACCCTTCAATTTCGCGCAAAGTCAACGCCTGTCGCAAATCTTCCGGCAAAGCCCCGAGGGCGGCATCTACCGCCATGGCAATTTCCTTGGCAGCCAGCACCGACTCCGGCGTTTCATTGTCAATTGGTTCATTTCCAGCCCAAGAAGTTTCATCACCCTCATCATCTGATTTAAAGGCGTTCTCCGACACCGTGGGGTCGCGCTTGAGTTCCATCAAGAATTTTTTGGCCGTATTGACCGCAATGCGGTACAGCCAGGTGTAAAACTGGGCGTCCCCGCGAAACTGGTGCAAGGCCTGGTAGGCCCGAATGAAAGTCTCTTGGGCAATGTCTTCCACCAAGTCCACATCACGCACCATGCGGCCAATCAGGCGTTGAATCCGGCGCTGGTACTTGATAACGAGCAATTCGTAGGCATTCTGATCACCCGCGACAGCGCGCTCCACCAGCATCAGGTCGCTGTCAGTGGCCCCGGTCAGCGCTGGCAGGGTGGGCTTTGTTGAGTCTGCGCTCACAGGGTCACCGGTTCGAAGTGTGAACGACGGCAGCGGCGCTTTGGGCGTGTCCCGCCTCGCCGCGAGAAAAGACAGCCCGGCGCAAAGCGTTCCAATGCGCCGCATCAAGCCGGCGTTCCGGCCAGAGCCAGAGGCGCTTACCGGTGTCTGGGCGCACGCCCAACAACAAAACAGACTGCCCATCAAGATGTACAGTCAGCAGCACCGGGACCGACGCATCAGCGCCAGTCCAGTGCCAGGCTTGGCCATCCCAACGCAAGATTCCCTGGGCGCAGCGGCGCCAAGCCACCGCGGCAGCGCCACAGGCGCCCAACAGAACCCCGGCAAACAGCCACTGACGCCACCCGACAGCGTCGACCTGTCGCAGCCAGAGCACGCCCGTCATGCAGGCTCCCACACCCAGCACCAGCACCAGCCAGCCCTGGAAACGCGAACGCCCCACCGGATAACTAACCGCTGGGGCGCTGTGCATACTGGAATCAGTCAAATTGTAAAAAACTTGGGTTCAGTGCCAAGCAAACGTCAAGGCGCGCGTTTGAAAACAAGCGAGCCGTTGGTGCCACCGAACCCGAAGTTGTTTTTCAGGGCGACATCAATTTTCATGTCGCGCGCCGTATTGGCGCAGTAGTCCAGATCGCACTCGGGATCCTGGTTGAAAATATTGGTGGTCGGCGGGCTCTTCTGGTGATACAGCGCCAGCACGGTAACGATGGACTCAAGGCCGCCAGCACCGCCCAGCAGGTGCCCGGTCATGGATTTGGTGGAGTTGACCACCGTCTTTTTCGCATGGTCGCCCAAGGCAGCCTTGATGGCATTGGTTTCGTTTAGGTCTCCCAACGGCGTGGAAGTCCCATGGGCATTCAAATAATCAATCTGATCGGCATTGACCCTGGCATTACGCATGGCATTTAGCATGGCGCGGCGCGGGCCATCCATATTGGGAGCGGTCATGTGGCCGGCATCGGCACTCATGCCAAAACCAGCCAGCTCGGCGTAAATCCTGGCGCCGCGGGCCTTTGCGTATTCGTACTCTTCGAGCACCATCACACCGGCGCCTTCGCCCAAAACAAAGCCATCCCGGTCCTTGTCCCACGGGCGCGAGGCCGTTTGGGGGTCATCGTTGCGGGTGCTCAAAGCCCGCATGGCGGCAAAACCGCCAATACCCAAGGGCGACACCGTGGCCTCAGACCCACCCGCCACCATGACATCAGCGTCACCGTATTCGATCATGCGACCGGCTTCACCAATGCAGTGCAGTCCGGTGGTGCAGGCCGACACGATGGCCATATTGGGCCCTTTGAAACCACAACGAATCGCCACATGACCGGCGATCATGTTGACAATCGTGGATGGCACAAAAAATGGAGAGATACGGCGCGCACCCCGGTTGACGAACTCGGTGTGCATGTCCTCAATCATTGGCAAACCACCAATGCCTGAACCGATCAAACAGCCGATGCGGACTGCCANCTCCTCTGCCAGCGCTTCGCCGGTGGGCAGACCAGCATCGGCCACGGCCTGACTCGCCGCCGCAATACCAAAGTGAATAAAGGTATCCATCGTGCGCGCCTCTTTGCTGCCGATGTAAGACCCCAGATCAAAGCCTTTGACTTCACCCGCAATCTTGCAGGAAAAACTGGAGGCATCAAACTTGGTAATGAGATCAATGCCGGATTTTCCGGCCAGCAGGTTCGCCCACGCGTCAGCCACCGTGTTGCCCACGGGACTGACACACCCCAAACCTGTTACTACAACGCGACGACGGGACATAAAAATTTGCAGCCAGTAGTTTAGCTAAGGAAAGCCGCCAGCAGCGGCATGAAACCAGACTTGCAGACTGGCGCCAAAGCAGTCCAGTCCGTCAGAGCAAGCGCCACGACGCTTTAGCGCGTCGCCAGCACGGCCCCTTACGCTTTCTTGTGTGTATTGGCGTAATCAATGGCGTTTTGCACTGTCGTAATTTTTTCAGCGTCTTCATCCGGAATTTCTATGCCGAACTCATCTTCCAGGGCCATCACCAATTCCACTGTGTCAAGCGAATCAGCCCCCAGATCGGCCACAAAGGCTTTTTCACTGGTGACTTGTGCTTCTTCCACACCGAGTTGTTCGGCAATGATTTTTTTAACGCGTGCTTCAATATCGCTCATGGGTTCACTCAGGGTGTTGTAAATTAATCCGCGATTCTAGCCGGGCGCAGGGCTGATACCCCAATCCGGCTGCCGAGCGGATAAATCGGCTTACATCTTACATGTACATGCCACCATTGACGTGCAACTCCTGCCCGGTCACGTAGCCCGCTTGCGGTGAAGCCAGGTAGGCCACCGCATGGGCGATGTCAGAGGGTTTGCCGAGTTGCCCCAGCGGGATTTGGCTCACCAATGCTTTTTTCTGCTCTTCTTGCAGGCTGGCGGTCATGTCGGTTTCGATAAAACCGGGTGCCACGCAATTGACCGTGATTGAGCGCGAGCCCAGCTCACGGGCCAGCGCGCGGGTCATGCCCGCCACGCCCGCCTTGGCGGCTGCGTAGTTGGCCTGCCCCGGGTTGCCTGAGGCACCCACCACGGAGGTGATGTTGATGATGCGACCATAACGCTGCTTCATCATGGTGCGCATGACGGCGCGACTCATGCGAAATACCGCTTTGAGGTTGGTGTCCAGCACGGCATCCCACTCGTCGTCTTTCATCCGCATGGCCAGGTTGTCGCGGGTAATCCCGGCATTGTTCACCAGCACCTGCAAGCCGCCATGCTCTTTCACAATCGCGTCAATCAAGGTTTGCGCGGCTTGCGCATCGCAGACATTCAGGGTCCTGCCGCTACAGCCCGGAAAAGCCGCCAGGGTTTGACCAATTCTTGCCGCCCCTGAATCGGTCGTGGCCGTGCCAATAACCTTCAACCCCCGTGCTGCCAACTCCAGGGCAATGGCGGCACCAATGCCACGCGACGCCCCCGTCACCAAAGCGACCTGTCCGTCAAATTTGATATCAGTCATGCGGCACCCGAAAGTAGATTTTTAAGCTCAACCAGGCTGGCTGGATCTGACAGCGCGATGGCGTTCAAGTCCGGGTCGATGCGTTTAACCGTGCCCACCAGCACCTTGCCGGGACCGCATTCCACAAGGGTAGTCAATCCACGAGCCTTGAGTGCCTGGATGCACTCAACCCAGCGCACCGGCCCGAAGGCCTGACGGTACAACGCATCGCGAATCCGATCGGCGTCAACCTCGACCGTGACATCAACATTGTTGATGAGCGCGATCTGGGGCGCCAAAAAGTCGACCGATTTCAATTCTTCTTTAAGTCTTATCGCGGCCGGCTTCATCAAACTGGAATGGAAAGGCGCTGACACGGGCAGCGACAGGGCCCGCTTGGCGCCTTTGGCCTTTAACACCACGCAGGCTCTTTCAACGGCTGCTTTGGTACCGGCAATGACCGTCTGCAGAGGGTCATTGAAGTTGACTGCTTCCACTACTTCATCCGGTGTCTCGCCAAACTCCTTGGTGACCTCTGCGCAGCCTGCTATTACTTTTGCAGAATCCAAGCCAAGAATAGCGGCCATGGCGCCCACGCCGACAGGCACTGCATCCTGCATGGCCTGGGCCCGAAAGCGCACCAACGGGGCAGCCTGAGTTAGTGTCAGCACACCGGCCGCCACCAGCGCCGAATATTCGCCCAGCGAATGCCCCGCCACAGCGGATGGCGCAGCGCCGGTCTCGGCCATCCAGACACGGTATGCCGCCACGCCTGCCACCAACATCACCGGCTGGGTATTCGTCGTCAGGGCCAGTGCTTCCTTGGGACCGCTCTGGATGAGCCTTGCAATATCTTCGCCCAAGGCATCAGAGGCTTCCTGGAGCGTTTCCAGCACCACCGGATGATCACCCCAAGCATCAAGCATACCCATGGACTGGGACCCTTGGCCGGGAAAAACAAAAGCGAAAGCTTGCATGCTGTTATGGCTAATATTAGGATTGAATGAGGCTACAGCCCCCGTTCTTACTTCACTATATGCTACAAATTTAGTAGCACAGCACCCCAGGTAAATCCGCCGCCCACCCCTTCCAGCAGCAGCAGTTCACCAGCTTTGACCTTGCCGCTACGCACCGCCGCATCAAGCGCCAGGGGAATGGAAGCCGCGGAGGTATTGCCATGCTGGTCGACTGTGACGACGACTTTGTCCATCGACAGTTTGAGCTTTCTAGCGCTGCTCTGCATGATGCGAATATTAGCCTGGTGCGGAATCAGCCAGTCAATATCGGCCGCTGTCTTGCCCGCCTTGGCCAGAACGGCGCGGGCGGCTTCATCCAGCACGCCCACCGCCAGCTTGAACACGGCCGGGCCATCCATCTGCAGCAGCGGGGCGCCCAGCACATTGCCACCCGAGACGTGACCCGGCACACACAGAATGCCAACATGCTTGCCGTCCGCATGCAAGTCACTGGCAAGAATACCGGGGGTGTCGGACGCTTCCAGCACCACGGCGCCAGCGCCATCACCGAACAGCACGCACGTGGTCCGGTCCTTGAAATCGAGAATACGTGAAAAGACTTCTGCGCCAATCACCAGCGCTTTCTTGGCAGCGCCGGTCTTGATCATCGCGTCGGCAATGCTCAAAGCGTAAATAAAACCACTGCAGACAGCCTGAACGTCGAACGCCGGGCAACCATTGGCTCCCAGCTTGTCCTGCAATATACAAGCGGTCGAGGGGAACACCATATCGGGCGTGGAGGTGGCGACGATGATGAGGTCAATATCTTTGGCCTGCAGCCCCGCGGCCTGCAAAGCCCGGCGCGCGGCTTCAAGGCCCAGATCGCTGCTGCAAACCTCCGGCGCAGCAAAATGGCGCGCCCGAATGCCGGTGCGCTCAACAATCCAGTCGTCCGAAGTTTCAACACCTTGCGTGGCAAGTTCTGCCGCCAGATCGGAATTGGTCAGTCGACGGGGCGGCAGATAACTGCCAGTTCCAGTGATACGTGAATAGAGTTTCATTGATCAGACGAGTACGGCTGCGCCGGACGGCACGGATCTCCCACTGGCACCCCATAGAGGGGCCGCGTGGGCAATCCGGGCTTGAACACGGTCTAGCAGGTTGTTTCGGGCTGCATCATACGCCCGCGTCAAAGCATACTCAAATGCCAACTCATCAGCGGAACCGTGGCTTTTGAAAACCAGACCACGCAAGCCCAGCAAGGCGCCACCGTTGTAGCGACGGTGATCCATACGCTTTTTAAGCGCCGATATGATGGGATAAGCAGCAATTGCCGCAAATTTTGTAAAAATGCTGCGAGAGAATTCCATTTTCAAAAAATCAACAATCATCGTTGCCAGACCTTCGCTAGCTTTCAAGGCGACATTGCCAACGAAACCATCACACACAACGATGTCAGTGGTTCCCTTGAAAATGTCGTTGCCTTCGACATTGCCATAAAAATTCAAATCTCCCGCTTTAGAGGCAGATCGAAGCAGTTCGCCCGCTTTTTTGATGACTTCATTACCTTTAATGGCTTCTTCACCAATATTGAGCAAACCCACTGTGGGATTATCGTTACCACTCAGAACGGACACCAGGGCGGAGCCCATCATCGCGAACTGCAGCAAGTGATCAGCCGAACAGTCGACGTTGGCTCCCATATCCAGCACCATGGTGCCTTGACCCTTGGCATTGGGAATTTGCCCGGCAATGGCGGGGCGATCAATGCCATCCAGGGTTTTGAGCAAGTAACGAGAGATAGCCATTAACGCAGCGGTGTTGCCGGCCGACACCGCTGCCTGTGCGACGCCATCCTTGACCTGCTGGATAGCCACCCGCATGGAGGAATCTTTCTTGCGCCGAAGAGCGACTTCAAGCGGATCATCCATACCGACGACCTCACTGGCCGCGACCATTTTGGCGCGCTGATGGGAAAATGCGCCCAGACTCTCCGGCCGCCCCACCAGCAACAACTGTGCGTCGGCGTGGCGATCCAGAAAATGGCGACAGGCAGGCAGCGTGACGTGCGGGCCATGATCACCCCCCATACAGTCGACAGCGATAGTGATCATGACAAGCTAGCCCACCCAAGCAAATGAAATACGGTTACCAGGCGCATCAAAACAAAGGCCCGAGGCTACAAACATAGCAGCCTCGGGCCTTGATTTAGAAAAAACGATCAGGCTTCTGACTTGGTCTTGAGAACTTGGCGACCACGATAAAAGCCATTGGGGCTGATGTGGTGACGCAGGTGGGTTTCGCCCGTGGTGGACTCAACCGCAATACCTGGCACGACCAAAGCATTGTGCGCACGGTGCATGCCGCGCTTGGAGGGTGACTTTTTGTTTTGTTGAACGGCCATGATCGGCTCCTTGGCAGGTGTGTTGCGAAGGCTGCAACAACGTGGGGTTAGGGGAACACGCGTTTGTTTGATCCGCGCGAAGCCTCGAATTATAGCGTACCTCGCCGTTTCAACTGCCTTTACCACTGTGAAGCTTGGCCAACACCGAGAAAGGATTGACCTTTTCGGTGGCCTCTGCCTCAAAACCCGGATCCACAGCCGCCAATTTAAGCGCCACCGGGCATGTTTCATGACGGGGAATCACCGGCAACGCCATCAACACCTCGTCTTCGATCAGATCAGCCAGNTTGAAGTCACGGCTCAGAACCAGCACATCTTCTTCGGCCTCTTCGTCCTGTGCTGCAGCCGCTTCTTCACTTCCGACAAAGCGGAAAGANCGGTTAACACATACAGCAATATCGACCGGACCCAGGCAACGCTGGCACGTCAAGGGCAAACTGGCGTCAACCGTCAAATGCAGCCAGACCTGCTCGGCACCCGCTTCGTCGCGGCGCAACTCGCCGCGCGCAGCCCAATTAATTNGCCGATCAACACCCTGCCCCTGGGCTTCCTTNATCAATCGCTTGTATTTTGATAGCAAATCATGTCCGGTGATGACGCTCGCGGCTTGCGCAAACGCCTTGACATCCAAATGGGTAGGGGCTGACTCTTGTTTCATGCCCGCAGTGTAAGAGAATCACGGCATGTCTGAATCTACTCACCGTAAACTCATCCTGGGCTCCACCTCGCCCTACCGCCGCGAACTGCTGGCGCGGCTGCGCATTCCATTTGAAGTCGCCGCGCCCGATGTCAATGAATCAGCATGGGCTGGCGAAACACCGCAACAACTGGCCTGCCGCCTGGCCATGGCCAAGGCCCGTGCCGTGGCCGCGCAATTTCCGTCCTGCGTCGTGGTTGGCTCGGATCAGGTGGCCGANCTGGAGGGCCAGGCCCTTGGCAAACCCGGCAACCACGCGCGCGCGGTGGCCCAGTTGCGGNAAATGAGTGGCAAGTCCGTGATTTTCCAGACTGCGGTGGCAGTGGTCTGCGTTGAGACCGGTTTTGCGCAGATGGATCTGGCCCAGGTCAAAGTCAATTTTCGCCAACTCTCGGATGCCGAAATCGAAGCTTACCTGCNCGCGGAGACGCCCTATGACTGCGCGGGCAGCGCCAAGAGCGAAGGTCTGGGTATTGCTTTGCTCGANAGCATNGAAAACGACGACCCGACGGCCCTGGTGGGCCTGCCGCTGATCCGCACCTGCCGGATGATTCAAGCCGCAGGCATCAAGGTGCTAGGCGCATGACAACCACACTGGCAAACCCCATGCAGGCTACCAGCGGCAAGCTCTACCTGGTGCCCGCGCCACTGGACTTTGGCTGCGCCAGCGAAGTCAACCTGCAAAACACCATGCCCTGGGGCACCCTGACGGTGGCGGCACGGCTCCAGTATTGGATCTGTGAAAACGCCAAATCAGCTCGCGCCTACCTGAAACGAGTGAATGAGATCACACCACTGAGNGTCCCGTTGCAGGCCCTGCACATTCAGGAACTGCCCCGCGAAGTGCATAAGAAAGGCGATCACACCGGCAACTTTGACGCGCGTCATCTGCTCGACGCTGCAGGCCAAGGCCACGACGTGGGGCTGGTCAGCGAAGCCGGCATGCCGGCCGTGGCGGACCCGGGCTCCTCGGTGGTGCGCGCCGCCCATGATCTGGGGATTGAAGTTGTGCCGCTCACCGGCCCGGTTTCATTGTTGCTGGCACTGGCCGCCAGCGGGCTCAACGGCCAGAATTTTGCCTTTGTGGGCTACCTGCCGCAAGACGCTGCGGAGCGTGCCCAGCGCGTGCGCGAGTTGGAGTCACTGGCACTAAAAACCGGGCAGACTCAGCTGTTTATTGAAACACCTTACCGCAACGCGGCCATGCTGCAGACGCTGCTGCAAACACTGCAGCACAACACGCGGCTGGCAGTGTGCAGTGGCCTCACCTTAAGCCGGGGCGTGTGTCGCAGCGAAACCATCAAAAACTGGCGGCAAAAATCCTCGCCGCTGGACAATTCNACGCCAGCGGTGTTCGCGCTGGGTCGTTAACAACGTTGCGCAGATTCAGCGCAGCGTCGGCGTCGACTGAATCGCCCGCACCGCGCCCTGGCCAATAGAGGCGCCAAACCGTTTGACCAGACGCTCTGCGACATTTTCACGTCGGGTGTAATCAACAATGTCTTCGGCTTTGACCACTTCACGCGCGACAAAGTCAAGGTTGCCGAACTGGTCCGCCAGTCCGAGTTCAATCGCCTGCTGGCCGCTCCAGAACAGGCCGCTAAAAGTCTCAGGGGTTTCCTTGAGCCGGGTGCCTCGCCCAGCCTTGACAACGTCGATGAACTGCTGGTGAATCTGGTTCAGCATGGCTTGGGCAAAAACGCGCTGCTTGTCGGTCTGCGGGCTGAACGGGTCTAAAAANCCCTTGTTTTCGCCCGCCGTCATAAGACGCCGCTCGATCCCCAGTTTTTCCATCAGACCCGTAAAGCCAAAACCGTCCATCAGCACGCCAATGCTGCCCACGATGCTGGCCTTGTCGACAAAAATTTTGTCAGCCGCCACGGCAATGTAATAAGCCGCGGACGCGCATGTCTCTTCAACCACGGCGTAGACCGGCTTCTTGTACTTGGCTTTGAGGCGAAGCAGTTCGTCGTTGATGATGCCCGCTTGTACCGGGCTGCCACCCGGCGAGTTGATCAACAGCACCACCGCCTGGGCTCCAGCGTCTTCAAAGGCATCCCGCAATGAAGACACAATCGCGTCCGCGCTGGCGTCCGCATCAGACGCAATTTCGCCCTTGATCTCAACGACTGCCGTGTGCGGCTTCGAGGCGGCACGGGACGCCCCACTTTGACCGATGAGCTGCCACGCCACAGCAATAAAGAATGCCAGCCAGGCCAGCCGCATAAAAATGCGCCAGCGGCGCGCCGAACGCTGCTCAGTCAGCGACGCAAATACCAGCTTTTCCAGCGTCGCGCGCTCCCAACCCGGGCTGTCAGATGCCTCATTTTTTACACCTGTTTTCGTAGCATACTTCTCATTATGGACGGGGGCTTCAGCCTGATTTGATTCTAAATTCTCAGGAGTGGTCGAAACTGACACGTCGGCCGGTTTGTCAGGATTGTTGGGTTCGGTCATTTAATACTCTAGGGGTTTGAGATTAGTGGCAGTATGCCAGTGCACGACGCCGTCAAGCTCGGACGTCCCAATTTTGATCAAGCCGCCCCGGCACGGCCCCATACGACAGTGGCCGGTCTGGGGCGAGTAAACAGCCCCATGCGTGGCGCACATCAGCCAGTGGCCGGTACTGTCAAAAAAATGGTTGGGCTGGTAATCCATTTCCATCGGCACATGCGAACATTGATTCAAGTAGGCATAGACTTGGCCCTGGTAACGGATGGCAAAGCCACGGCCGGTCCGGCTGCAATAAACCACGTCAAACGGTACGCCATCGCCACTGTCGAGCAAATCAGCCGAAGGGCACAAGGGAATCAGTTGCTCCATGCGCGGGACCCGAACTTGTCAGGCATTGCCCAGCAACCAGTGGTGCAGATCCCCAACCGAATGGGCAATGAAGCGGGGTTGCAACGCCTCAAGCGCATCAGGNGCATGGGCTCCGTAACTCACCGCCACGCTGGCGCAGCCCGCGTTAAGTGCCATCTGCAAATCGTGCGTGGTGTCGCCAATCATCAAAGTGCGCGCAGGCGTCACATCAAACTCGCGCATCAACTCCTGCAACATGCGGGGATCGGGCTTGCCCGCCGTTTCATCCGCCGTGCGCGAAGCNTCGAACAAGCCTTTGAGCTCCACCGCCTGCAAGGCGTCATCCAGGCCGCGCCGACTTTTGCCGGTGGCAACCGTCAGCCAATGCTGGCGCGTTTTCAAATCCGCCAGCAGGGACAACACGCCCTCAAACAGGCTGATATCGCTTTGATGGGCCAGGTAATGGTGGCGGTAGCGCGCCCCCAGCTGGGGGTACTTGTCCACTGGCACATCAGGCGCAGCGTGCGCCAACGCCTGCATCAAGCCCATGCCGATGACGTAGGCGGCGTCCTTGTCGCTCGGCACCGCGCCGCCCACGTCACGCACTGCGTCTTGAATGCAGCGCGTGATGATGGCGGTGGAATCAAACAAGGTACCGTCCCAGTCGAAAGCGATTAAATCGAACTGTCGTGCTCTGGAAGTCTCAGGATGAGGAAGGTGCGGCATGGGCAGAAAAAGCTTCAAGGTCTAAAGGTAAAGGGGCCAGCAGCTCCAGGCGCTCACCGCTGACAGGATGGTTGAACTGCAGGCGCCAGGCATGCAAAAACATGCGCTTGAGGGCGGGCTTGGCTCCGGGCTGCAGCAGTTTCTTGTTCAGGCCAAAATCGCCATATTTATCATCGCCCACAATGGGGTAACCCTCGCTGGCGAGGTGAACCCGGATTTGATGGGTGCGCCCGGTCTTGATGGTGACTTCAAGCAAGGTAAAAGCAGTGGCCTTACTGGCCCTGACTTTCACCAGCGTCACCGACGGCATGCCGTTCGGATCATCCCGGGACACCACCTTGACGCGCCGTTCGCCCGCATCAGCACTGCCGTCCTTGCCTGGCAGCAGGTATTTGTGCAGTGGCTTATCCAGCACTTTCTTGTTGGCGGGCCAGTGCCCTGCCACCAAGGCCAAATAAGTCTTGCCGGTTTCGCGCTCGCGAAATTGACTTTGCAGCTTGGTCAGGGCGCTGCGCTTCTTCGCAATCAGCAAAATGCCACTGGTGTCCCGGTCCAGCCGGTGCACCAGTTCCAGAAATTTGGCCTGAGGTCGGGCCATGCGCAATTGTTCAATCACGCCAAAACTCACGCCCGAGCCACCGTGCACGGCCACGCCGGCTGGCTTATCAATGACCAGCAATTGCTCATCTTCAAACAAAATGGGAAAGTTCCGCGCGGGCGCAGCACGGACCACACCTTGTGCCATCGCCTCGGCTTTTTCCGCCACCCGCTCAGAAATGCGCAGCGGCGGCAAACGCACGGTATCGCCCGCCGCCACCCGTGCATCGGCAGATGCCCGACCTTTGTTGACCCTGACTTCGCCACTGCGGATGATGCGATAGACATGGGTTTTTGGCACTCCCTTGAGGTGCCGTATCAGGAAATTGTCCAAACGTTGACCAGCCGCGTCTTCGTCGACGCGTATCGTTGTAGCCTGGGGCAACGGTGGGACTGGATTGCCCCCTATAATGTGTTTCACTAGCGACGAGCTGTAAGTGGTTGATTTAACGAGAAGTTAATTCATAACTGACGTGGAGTTTAGTTCACCAGCACTCGACAGCGCCGCCAGAAGGTCGATACCGCCGATTGCGAATGCACGCAAACCGCAAGCCAGATGCTTGCAGTGGCCTGCAAAACAAACGGTCAAGACGACGCCTTGAAACCCTGATACGGAATACCCCAAGATCACAGACAGTTTTGCCTGTGATCGGAATGAGACGAGATGTTTGTGTTGTTGAGCCTGATTCACAGCTGCCTGGGGCGCGTTTACGCGTCGGGTTTTGGCATGAATTGGCCATTAGTGCCCACACAATGGGTGCATAAAGCTATTAATTTAGTAGTAAATTCACAACCCAAGCACCCTGTTCCCCTCCACGCGCCTACACCAGAACTTATTGTTTGAGTCCTGGTTCTCCGGCAATTCCTCCTCAATTCGAAGCGTCAGTTCCGGTATCAATGGCTCGTCAAGAGCTTATTTGTTATTTGAATTGAAGGAATGCTACCCATGAAACGGATGCTGATTAACGCCACGCAGGCTGAAGAACGCCGCCTGGCCATTGTCGANGGACAAAAACTCCTCGACTACGAGATTGAAATCGAAGGATGCGAACAACGCAAGGGCAACATTTACAAGGCCGTCGTCACCCGCGTCGAGCCGTCGCTGGAAGCCTGTTTTGTCGATTACGGTGAAGACCGTCATGGCTTTCTGCCATTCAAGGAAATTTCCCGGCAGTATTTTCAACCAGGCGTGGCCGTCGGCCAGGCACGTATCCAGGATGCCATCCGTGAAGGCCAGGAACTGCTGGTGCAAGTGGAAAAGGAAGAGCGCGGCAACAAAGGCGCTGCCCTGACCACCTTCGTGTCGCTCGCTGGCCGCTACGTGGTGCTGATGCCCAATAACCCACGCGGAGGCGGTGTCTCACGCCGCATTGAAGGCGAAGACCGTGCCGACCTGAAAGAAGCCCTCGATCAACTTGAATACCCCAACGGGATGAGCATCATTGCCCGCACCGCCGGCATTGGCCGCAGTGCGCCCGAGTTGCAATGGGACCTGAACTACCTGCTTAAATTGTGGGCNGCCATTGATGGCGCCGCCAAGGGNGCCAAGGGTGCCTTCCTGATTTACCAGGAATCGTCTTTGGTGATCCGCGCCATTCGTGATTACTTCAACAACGACATCGGCGACATCCTGATCGACACCGACGACGTGTTTGACCAGGCCCANCAATTCATGGCCCACGTGATGCCCGAGCACGCCGACCGCGTCAAGCGCTACCGCGANGATGCACCNCTGTTCAGCCGTTTCCANATCGAGCATCAGATCGAATCGGCCTACGCCCGCACCGTGCAATTGCCCAGCGGCGGCGCCATTGTGATTGACCACACCGAAGCGCTGGTGTCGGTGGACGTCAACTCGGCACGCGCCATCAAAGGCAGCGACATCGAAGAAACTGCCACCCGCACCAATTTGGAAGCGGCTGAAGAAGTGGCACGCCAAATGCGCCTGCGGGACTTGGGCGGCCTGATCGTGATCGACTTTATCGACATGGAAGAAAGCCGCAACCGCCGCGACGTGGAAAACCGCCTGCGTGACTCGCTGCGGCAAGACCGNGCCCGCGTGCAGTTTGCCACCATCAGCAAATTTGGTCTGATGGAGATGAGCCGCCAGCGGCTGCGCCCCGCCTTGTCAGAAGGCGCCTCCATCCCCTGCCCGCGTTGCGGTGGCTCCGGCCACATCCGTGACACGGAATCCAGTGCCTTGCAAATCCTGCGCATCATCCAGGAAGAGTCTCTGAAAGACAACACGGCCTCGGTGCTGTGCCAGGTTCCGGTTGAGGTTGCCTCCTTCTTGCTCAATGAAAAACGGGCCGAGATTGCAAAAATTGAACTCAAGCAACGCATCAACGTCCTGATGGTGCCCAACAAGACACTGGAAACCCCCAACTACAAGCTGGAGCGTCTCAAGCATGACGACCCGCGCCTGGACAACATCGAATCCAGCTACAAGATGGCCGATCAGATGGAAGACGCCACGGCGGTGACACGCCGCTCGCAGGAGCCCACCAACAAGCAGACCCCGATCATCAAGGGCGTCTTGCCCGACGCTCCGGCGCCTGTTGCACCGCCCCGGCCCGCGCCCGTCAAGCCAGCGGTCGCGGCGCACACGGCACCTAGGCCCGTACCTGCTTCCGTGGCCGCAGTGCCGCCGGTAGAGAGTGGTTTCTTTGGCTGGATCAAGCGGCTGTTTGCGCCCGAAGCAGCACCCGTTGTGCCCGCGCAACCCAAGACAGACGCAGGCAAAGACGACAAACGTGAGGAACGCTCGAGCCGCGATGGCGCCCGTCGGGGCGAACCCCGAAGCGACGGTCGCGACGAAGGTCATGGCGGCAGAGGTGGCCGCGGCGGACGTGGTGACGGACGTGG
>JGI24142J45722_1000946_pt1 | contig 15110 bp, 13 predicted proteins | sample BarGraIncu00431A_FD_45722 | JGI IMG/M metagenome (IMG submission 45722) | reverse complement strand
TTACCCAGATAATGAATTCATCTGTATCAGTCATGGAGTCATGTTCCGTCTGGAATACCCCGGATAAACGCCTATACTGCTGTTTATGGCTCTTGCCGTTTTTGTATCGCCATTGTGCCAATGGGTGAGTGTTTTTAATCATTTGTCGAGTCTTTAGATCGAAAATGAATTCGTCCATGAGGCCTTGGTCGAGCCAGCGACTCTGGTGCCCCCGAATTGGGGTCAATAGGAGAGTTGCAAGGCAATTAGCGGTTGATGGGCACCAGACTTTTATAGTTTTGGTAGGATCTTCAGGGTCTGCGACGATGGCGGTGTCAAAAGTAGCCGTCGCCTCCCTGACCCACTTGTATGTGGGCACCCCGTTTTCATCGAGATCGAGAAGGGTTTCAATCATTACCTCGACAAGAGTATCCGGCATGCGTGGTCGTGCTGTCTTGAAGCCACCTGAATCACAACTAAACGGGCTCTCGACTCCGTCGAACGGGTTTTTTGTATCCCGACCGAACAGCGGCGATCCGGGTAGCTTGGCACTGTTGGTGACACTTGTGTAAAGTCTTGCCCCATTTGCCCAAGCTATTACTCTGTGGCTATCCATTACGTCTTTAAGAGTACGTAAGTATTCAAAGTAGGTTACTTCTTCAGAATCCATGAAAGGGTTTCGTAGGTCCATCGCTTGTATATCATAAGGGGTTTTGAAATCCCTTTCTTCGACAGCCCATCGGCAGAAATTTCGAATAACAGATGATTTGCCGGAATCGCCTGACTTACTTTGCTGCCAAAAGGTCCAGACGAAATCGAACCATTCCTGTGAATAATTCTCGTTCGCCCTCACCCACTCGGGGGTGTATGAAGAATGTTCAACAGTGTTCCTTTTCTTTAGCATTGCGTACGGGTATTCTTTGCAGCCGTTTTTCAACGCGTACTGTTTTAAAATCTCTGTAAAGGTCGAAGCCAGAGACACCGAGCGATTGGTTTGTGGGAAATGTTCACCAATCCCGATCGGAAAATCCGACAATGATTTCATGTTTGTCGACGCAAGGAGGCGTACGGCGCCAGTGCTATAATTAGTGGTCTTGAATGGACCATCTAATAGTGGATGGTCGAATACCAACTGGCCTAATCCTATTGCATTAGCATTTGTAGCAAGTCCTGTCCCAAAGGGGAGTAGGCATACATCGCATTGAACAAGATATAAAAGTGCCTGTTCAGCCGCAGCTGTGATATTGCAGATATTTCGATATGCGACAGAGTTGGTCCACTTCGAAACTGGTAATATACTGAACCGATCAATCAAAGCCCTTTGGTCCGCTGACAAAAACTCTTGGACCGTTTTACCTAAAAGTGTTTCAGATGGTCTGATACAATCAATTCCAAATTGTTTTGGTGAGAAGATAATATTTGACAGTTTTAAAAGATCTTCCAGTAATTCTGCTGTTTGAGTTATTCCAATTGAGTTCCAGTTGATATATAATAATACAGATTCCTTGGGGAGATATGGGCTTATTCCTTTATGAGGGTTGGATCGATATTCAGATAGCCAAATTTCAGTCAATTTTTGAGCAATCTGGTCAAGGTTTAATCCTTGTTTTTGTAAAATATCAACCACGTGTGTCATGGCAAGAGAACTGGCTGGAGAGTAAAACCATTCCTGATTTATAAGGGTATTAGTCTTCGAAAATTTTGAGAAATGCAGGCCATATTTCATAAAGGCCATTGGTAATTTGACGTAGGTTTTGCCGAAATATCTTGTCATGGCCTTAGCCATTGGGCCTTTAATCCAATCATCTAGGTTGGAGTCAATGAAATCTCGTATCATTACAGCCACATCACTTGCTGTGATTTTAGTCGTGAGGAGGACAAGCTTATTCGACGTATTGAAATATACGTCTCTGTCTGACCAATATCCCTTTAACTTAGTAAGCTCATTTATATCAGTAGTCACTATTCCCATTATTTAGTCAGTCCTTTATGATCGATGAGGGGAATTTGAAATCTATTCGTCCAGTGTTCAGGAAACTCCAGTCGTGGCGTTTTAGGCAGTATGATATGTTCAGGTTCCATATCATACCCGAGTTTTTTGAGAACTGCGTTAGTGATCTCATTCTTTACGGAAGACTTTGCCAGGCCATAATAGACTTGCGTGGAATTTATCTGTGCATGGTGCATTAGAACCTGGACTGTCTCCAATCGAAGTCCCAGAACATTGGCACAATAGAAACCGTAGAAATGCCGCAAAGAGTGCCAAGCAAGTCCATCCAGGATCATCAACACCCTGTCTCTCATCGGTCCCTCTGCGAATGTCTTTATCACTTTATCCTTCAGGCGTTCCCAAATCTTCGTAACCGCGGTATATGACAGGGGGTAACCGTAGGTGTGAGCGTTCTCAAAATTGATGAACAGCCATGGGTGATAGGGCCAACCTTTAGGGTTCGATTGGCCAGTGAAGGGGTTCGAGTAAAAATACTGAGACATGTATTCTTCGAAGCATTGGTAGAAATAACCCCCTATGTGGGGATCGATCCACCACACATGAAATACGTCGTAGGGCCTCTCATCGGCAGAACCCTCCAGTAAGGCCAGTTTTCCCTGGAAAACAGCCCGAACCTTCTTGTCCTCATCATCAAATGGCCGGAACCATCGGGACCCTGAGTCACTCTCAGAGAAAGTCATCCCTTTGAAACCGGCATGGAATCCTTGGTTTCTTTGACCATAGAGTGGTCGTGGCATCAGGTTTCTGAGTTTATGTCCTGCTGACAAAAACTCATTCTTGTAGCATTCCTCAAAGAACTGTTTTCTTGTGCCCCGCTTATTCTTTTCCCACTCAACCCAACCGCGCAGGGGGTCTTCTAGGCGAACCTTGGCCTGCCCAAATTCATCAACTCCTTCGACGTCCTGCACGAAGAGATGTAGTGGTTCCGCCCTCCGCAAAGACCCGCCGGCCATAAGCAATATCAGCATCTTATCCCGTGGGTTGGTGCAGCATTCAACAAGCTTGATCAAAAGATGAAGCGGAAATGCCTTCTCTTTATGGTACTTCCCTTCGTCTGATTCTTCGTCGTTGCTAAAACAATCGGGCACTTGGGCGCTGTGCTTTTCCTTTGAGTGCTCTTGAGCATTGAATAAATGGAAAAACGGGTCCCACTCGGTTCTGCGTTGCCATTCGCGATAAATCTCGTAGTTGCTCAAAAACTGCTTTTCTGATTCGTTGAGCCGGGGTGCGCCATGATAGGTCGCCTGCCAGAGGTCAAACGTATTTATAGCCCTAAGATTGATTCTTACGTTTCTAGCCCGTGTTGGTTTCCAGTGCAGACCGAGGCTGAAAAGATAGTCATACTGTTTATCGTGATTGCTCTTGATGCAGAATTCATCTGTGCCATAGATTCTGGCATCAATAAAATTCTCTACAAGGCGCTGGCCATCTTCGTCCCTCAAGGGCCCGGTTCCAAATCGAGCAATACAGAAATCGTAGAGCATGCAAATAGCACCGACATAGGCGGACAGACGGGATGGTTTTATGGAACGGTCCACGAGGTCGAATATCCATTGATTGATAACGTATCCTAGCTTTCCATTTGCCAAAAAGACCACCGGGACCTCCCTGCGAGCAAACTGCTTGAAGTACATCTGTATGATCAAATGGAAGGCAGCTTTGATGTGGCCCATAAATTCCTCCTGATATGTACCATGTACCGATCTCACTTATACGAATTATACGCCTTAAATTTGATCTTGTCTACCCTGAAAGGTTAAAAATGGTATCCGATTTGTACTACCATGTACTGCAAAAAGGGGGTCCACTTTCTGTCAGATCAAACTGCCGCAGGAACTGATGGAGACTCAGACCAGAAGAATCATCGCCGAGCAGCAAAAGGAAATGTTCGCCATGCAGCAGGAGGCAGAAGCGGCCAGGATTTCCACCGAGAAGACACGTGCGACGGCAAATCAGCAGGGGGAACTGGTCACGGCCGAGATCGGGGTGAAGGTCGCCGAGCAACAGAAGCAGAAGACCATCGTGCTTGCCCAGGGGGACGCTGAGGGGGTCAGGTTGCGCGGCGAAGGGGAGGCGAAAAAGATCGAGGCAATCGGCCAGGCAACTGCCGCAGCGTACCGGAAACAAAACGAGGCGCTCGGTCAGGAAGCGGTCACGGCGATCGAGTTAATCAAAAAAATCGCCGAGGGGAACGTGCGCATAACTCCTGACATCCTGGTTGCCGGAGAGAAGGGGGGCATGCTAGACATCCTTTTTGCGCAGCTCGTAAAAAAAGGTGCTGCAGTTCCGAGGATGGACGCCTTAGCATTGTCGGATACGCCTGAACTGGGTGCTGAAGCTGTGGAGACGGATGCTTTGCCAACAGCGGGTGGGGAAAAAAAGGGCGCCTGAAGCCCTGATACAGGGCGTCACCATTCAGCAGGCGCATGATATCCTGGAAAGCACACACAAACGGCTATACCTCACATGGTATAGCCGTTTGTGTGCAGTATCTTCTGACGTGTCGGGTGAGCGCCAGAAAAATCTGAAACTATAAGCAATCCTCCGCTGCCTCCGGCCCTTTACCTCGGTTGCAATCTGCTCAATAGGGCTTGTTTGCACAAAAAATAGCCGGTTGCTTCCTATCAATTAAGCGTCGAACTCCGCTGCCACAGGCCCACGCCCGGCAAACGCACCGATTATCAGCCGCTTGCGCGCCTACATTCGAGTGGGCACGCTAAATGCTTTTTGCACCACACCTGAACATAGTGTCGGCGTGGACGTGGCTCGTCCACGGGAAAGGCACCCTGGCAGCGGGAGGGAGGGAGACTTTTACCTCTTTAGGCAGCGCATTTGCATAAAAAATATGCAGATGTGGCTGCCTTTTTGCGTCTTCAGTCTACAGATGTACTGGTACGCGCTTTGCACAGAAACGCCGGTTGCAGCGATGCAAACATTAAGCAGAGGAGGTAAGCAATGAAGCTTATAGAAGCCATCATCAAACCGTTTAAGTTGGACGAAGTGAAGGATGCCTTGAACGAGATAGGCATCGAGGGGATTACGGTCAGCGAGGTCAAAGGCTTTGGCCGTCAGAAGGGTCACACGGAGCTCTATCGAGGTGCGGAATACGTGGTTGACTTCATCCCGAAGGTGAAGCTTGAGATCGCCGTCGCGGACGATCTGGTCGCCAAGGCAGTGGACGTGATCGAGCAGACCGCCAAAACCGGCAGGATAGGGGATGGTAAGATCTTCGTTCTGCCGCTGGAAGATGCAGTCAGGATCAGGACCGGAGAGAAAGGCGACGAAGCCATTTAACTGCCAAATTTTAAAAAATTCAATCGATCAATGGAGAATGTCATGGTACGAAGAAGTATCCTCAGTACGGCTCAGGTGGAAGCTGACCCAATGACCGGCGTTGCAACCATCATCACACACAATTTAACGGTTTCCTTTACCAAGCTTATGCTCGCTGTCTGCTTACTCTTAACACCGATGGCGGTGTTTGCCGAAGACAAGGTTGCACCCGCACCTGCAGCAACAGCACCTACAACAACAGCACCTACAACAACAGCACCTACAACAACAGCACCTACAACAACAGCACCCGCTGCAACAGCCACAGCAGCAATAGTGGCAGCGCCCGCGGCCGCAGCACCGGCTGCCCCCAAGAACGTTGATCCGGTCCTAAACACTGGCGACACCGCCTGGATGCTGGTCGCTTCGGCCCTGGTCCTCTTCATGATTCCCGGTCTCGCCCTCTTCTACGGTGGCATGGTGCGGCAGAAAAACGTGCTCTCCACCATGATGCACTCCTTCGTTGCCATGGGGATTGTCGGCGTGCAATGGGTGGTGATCGGTTATACCCTTTCCTTCGGGCCCGACATCAGTCACGGACTGCTCGGCAACTTTAGCAAGGCGATGCTGAACGGCCTGATCAGCTTCAAGGACGGCAATCCGGTGTATGCACTGTTCCAGAACGTCGCCACGGAGCCTGGGTCGATTCCCGAATTCGTCTTCTCCATGTATCAGTGCATGTTCGCTATGATCACTGTGGCTCTGGTCTCAGGGGCACTTGCCGAGCGGATCAAGTTCTCCGCCTACTGTGTGTTCGTGCTGCTCTGGACCACCCTGGTCTACGATCCCCTGGCCCACTGGGTCTGGATGAGCGATGGCTGGTTGGCCAAGATGGGGGCACTCGATTTCGCCGGCGGCACCGTCGTACATCTCTCTTCCGGGATCTCTTCGCTCGTCGTCCTCTACTTCCTGGGCAAGCGTCACGGATTCCCGCAGGAGCGCATGGCCCCGCACAGTCTGCCGCTTACGCTCCTTGGTGTCGGCGTGCTCTGGTTCGGTTGGTTCGGCTTCAACGCAGGCTCCGCGATTGTCGGCCCCAACTGCTCGGATGCCGCCGGCGGCCTGGCCGGTTTGGCAATGACCACCACCATGGTCGCTCCGGCCATGGCCGGTCTCACCTGGATGATCGCTGAGTGGATCCATGCGGGTAAACCGTCGGCACTTGGTTTCGGCTCCGGCGTGGTTGCGGGACTGGTCGTGATCACCCCCGCTGCAGGGTTCGTGCAGCCGGGTGCAGCCATCCTCATGGGGATCGCCGGCGGCCTGATCTGCTACCTCGGCGTCATGATGAAGGCGAAGTTCAAATACGACGATTCGCTGGATTGCTTCGGGGTGCACGGTATCGGTGGGACCACGGGCGCCCTTCTGACCGGCGTTTTTGCCACGGTCGGCGCCACGGGACTCCTCTCCGGTAACGGTAAGCAGTTCGTCATCCAACTGACAGCCGTGGGCGCTGCTGCCGCCTACGCCGTCGCAGTCACCCTGGTAATATCCTTTGTCATCGACAAGACCATCGGCTTTAGGGTGGAGAAGGAAGACGAGATCATCGGCCTCGACCAGACCCAGCATTCTGAAAGTGCCTACAACTAACCGAATCACATATCTCAAAGGAGACTAAAATGACACCGAAACAGGTAGTGGAGTTTGCTAAGGAAAACGGCGTGCTGATGGTCGATTTCAAATTCATGGATTTCGTCGGCACCTGGCAGCACTTTTCGGTACCGATGAGTGAGTTCGGCGAGGAGACCTTCGAGGAAGGGCAGGGCTTTGACGGCTCCTCCATCCGCGGCTGGCAGCCCATCCACGCCTCCGACATGATCATCATCCCGGATCCGAAGACCTCCAGGCTGGATCCCTTCATCGCGGTCCCGACCCTTTCGCTCATCTGCAACATCTACGATCCGATTACCAAGGAAGACTACAGCCGCGACCCGCGTAACATCGCCCGCAAGGCCGAGGCCTACCTAAACTCGACCGCCATCGCCGATACCGCATACTTCGGACCCGAGGCTGAATTCTTCATCTTCGATGACGTCCGTTACGACTCCAGCGCGAACGCCTCCTTCTACGCCGTTGACTCATCCGAAGGGGCCTGGAATACCGGCCGCGAAGAGTTCCCCAACCTGGGCTACAAGCCGCGCCACAAGGAAGGGTATTTCCCGGTTTCCCCTACCGATTCCCTTAACGATCTCAGGAACGAGATGGTAATGGAAATGCAGAAAGTCGGCATCCGCATCGAGTGCCAGCACCACGAAGTCGCCACCGGCGGCCAGGCCGAGATCGACATGCGCTTCTCGTCACTGGTCGCGATGGCCGACAACCTGCAATGGTTCAAGTACATCGTCAAGAACGTCGCCAACCGCAACGGCAAGACGGCCACCTTCATGCCGAAGCCGCTCTACGGCGACAACGGCTCAGGGATGCACTGCCACCAGTCACTCTGGAAAGACGGCGTCAACTTGTTCGCCGGCGAGGAATACGGCGGGCTCTCCCAGATGGCGCTCTACTACATCGGCGGCATCATCAAGCATGCCCGGGCACTGTGCGCCTTCACCAACCCGACCACCAACTCCTACAAGCGCCTGGTACCGGGCTTCGAGGCTCCGGTGAACATGGCGTACTCCAGCCGTAACCGTTCCGCTTCATTGCGCATCCCGATGTTCTCAACCAACCCGAAGGCAAAGAGGATTGAGTACCGTACCCCGGACCCGTCCTGCAACGGCTACCTCGCCTTCGCGGCGATGCTGATGGCGGGTCTCGACGGGATTGAGCACAAGATCGATCCGGGCAAGCCGCTGGACAAGGACATCTACGGTCTTTCCGCCGAGGAACTCTCCACTATTCCGTCCGCGCCGGGGACCCTCGAAGAGGCGCTCAAGGCTCTCAAGGAGGACCATGAATTCCTGCTCAAGGGGGACGTCTTCACCCCCGACGTCATCGAGAAATGGATCGAGTACAAGACCGCAGCCGAGGTTAACCCGGTCCGCATGCGTCCGGTACCTCTTGAGTTCGCCCTTTACTTCGACATTTAATAGTTCCAGACGTCATATAAGCGGTCAGAAGAGGCGGGGGCAACCCCGCCTCTTCTGGTGTCTGGGGTAGCAGGAGAACAGGTTTTTTTGCTTCTTAATGACTTCTTAATGCATTTCACCGATCTTTTAATGCCTTTTTAATGTTAAAACAGCTAGGCTTAGAATAAATTCATTGCGTATCAACTAGATGCACCTTCTCTGTTAAATGCGGTAAAAACAGAAGTTAACCGAAAAAGGCGCGAAAAATCATGAAAATGGTAGAAGCCATCATAAGACCGGTCAAGCTTGATGAGGTTATATCTGCCTTGGCAGAAATAGGGATCGAAGCTTTTATGAAGAGCGCAATCCTTTGCCATTGACGTCAGAAGAGACAGGCTATGGTCTATCGTGGCGCTGAATACGTCTCTACTTTGGTTGAGAAAGTGAAGCTGGAAATTATTGCTGTTGACGACTCAGCGAAGAAAATCATTGAGGCTATTGGCAATATTGCCAAGACAGATCGGAGGGAAGATTGCCGGATATATGTGACCGTTTGTTGAAGCGATTTAAAAAGGTAGTACTATGTCTAAGGCGCGGCTAATCTGTGTTGCGGAATAATACCATGTGAGTCCGCGGCAGGGTCGGTGGGATACCTTGGCCCCACTTCTTTCGGTGAACTCCGGGAGTAGGACGAAAAGCCATCTTAGCTGCTGGCAGGCCATAGAATCGAAACTATGGAAAAGGGACTGATTATGAAAAATCTTCAGCTGAGTGAGGTCCATCTNGTGGGTGACGAGTTGTTAGACGCGCAGCATAAAGTTATATTGAGCTATATGGCTAAAATACGCGCATATTTCTTACTAGAGAAAAAGGATAAGGATTTATTGGTGTTGGTAGACAGGCTCGAAACTTTCTGTAAGCTTCATCTCTGGGACGAAGAAAAGGTAATGGATGAGATGCATTTCCCTGAAATTGAGGACCATAAGGGTTCAGCATGCGTTGTTCATCCAGCACCTAGGAAATTTTACGGGAAGATTGGACGATTTGAACTGTGTGAAAAAAATCGATGAACTTAATTTTCTCAAAGCGTGGTTCCTGGAGCACATTGAGGTGTTCGACAGGAAATACGCCGAGTTCTATAAAAAAATCCGATAAGAGCCCTATTGTGACTATATTCAGCAAACTGGGGGAATGGACCCCTTGCCTGCCCGCAATGGTGCGGAATTACAAAGGAGGATATCATGAACAAAGTATCCAAGGTTTTAATCCAAGCAATGGCGCTTACTATCGGTGCGGCAAGTGTCGCAATGGCAACCCCTTCCACACAAATCTGGATCCCTTCCACTGACGTACAGGCCTACAAAACCTTCCACCTCGGTATTGATAACTATTTCAGGGCGTCCGGCGTGGCTAAGTCTCCGCCCAGCGCCACCGCAACCAGAGATGCCAACGTCATGGATATCGGCCCGGTAGCAGGGATTTCGCCATTTGAAAAAGTGCAGGCGGAAATCGGCTTTGACTACCTGGTCAATGCCAACGATCCCAACGACAACCACCCTTGGAGTGGCAATTTCAAGATTGGGACTCCGGAAGATTCGATCTTCAAATTTTCTCCGGCTTTTGCCATAGGAATGTATAACATTGGACCGTCGCAGTCCACCTCGAACGCACCGTTGGTGACCTCAGGCCAGAACATCGTCTATGGCCTTTTGGCCAGAACCCTGCCCGTCGTGGGCAGGCTTTCCGCAGGCTACTACCGTGGCAGCGAAAGGGCTCTGATCAACACCTCCGGCCATGCGGCCAACGACGGCGCGCTCCTTTCCTGGGACCGAACCATGGCTGAGATTTCCGACAAGCTCTGGATGGCGGTCGACTACCAGAGTGGCAACAACGTCGACGGTGCCGTCAACTTCGGGGCTTCCTGGAAGTTCGCCAAGAATGTTTCGGTGATCTTTGGCTATGATGTCTACACGAAGAAAAGCCTGGCCGGAAACAACACCTTCACCACCCAGTTGGACATTGACTTCCCCTAGGAGTTACGAATCGCTCCTTGAGTTAAATTGCCGAGATGCCGAACTTTCGGCGGATGAAAGGCTTCACTCCCTAAAAACAGACCGTACTCTCAGTAAATGGGAGTACGGCTTTTTTGCACCAGGTTCGAAGACAGAGTATGAGTGCAGGGATAATCTCACGAAGAATATACGCAGTATTCCCAATCTTTAGGATCCGCAAAACAGATTCCGGTTGTATTCAACTCATCTGCCCATCGTTCCCAACAAGCAACAACTTACAGGCAAAATGCATTGACAAATAATTTTGCAGGGTATAGACGGGTAAAACTCCTAGTTAGCTCGAGGGGTTTGCACAAACACTTAATGGGAGTGGGTAGAGCATGTCAAAAAGCGGATCGCAGAGAGTGAGGGACTACCGCATAGGAAAAGCGCACATCGACTTTTATGTGTCTCTTGAGACTAAAAAACGGTTCGTAGAACTTGCAAAGTCGTACAAGTTATCTCAATCTGAACTCCTTGAACTTTTGGTTGCAGGAGGAAAAAAGTCTCGAATACACGTCAATAAAAGGTTGATTGAAGAAGAGTCGGAGGCTTCCCTCCGACTGGATGAGTGCAATGGAGATCATGACGTAGCTATTCATCGGTTAGCTGAAGAATACAGAGTCATAAACCCGAAATTTGTTTACAACCCACGGGCGGATGAGACCTCAGAAGAGACTGCACTTCGTAACCGATTTGGAAGGATACGGAGCAAGCTGCTCAAATGGAAAAGTGAACATAGCCCGGACTAGTCAAGAGGGTGAGGCGGGAATCAACGGATTCAGACGGATTTCCCGTCGATGGCCTTGATCGCCAGGCAATCGAAGAGAACGCGGTCTCCCTGATATGATGTTTCCTTGCGTTTCACGATACGCCATCCGCCATTTTGGAAGGTGCCCTGAGTGGCAATCCCCTCGGCGAGCCCCGCAGAACCGTCCAGCAAGTCGACGAGCTGCCGGTCTTGGGCAAGCACGATAGGTTTGATGCCGGCACCGGTGATGACAGTTACAGGCTCCAGTATCAGATTTGCCAGATTGTAAGCAGCAGGCTCTACCACACTTGGCCTGGTCTGCAGTTGGATCATCCTCGCCCTGGAGTCGGGACCGACGGTTCCCTTAGTGGAGCTGATCAGATCGAGCAGGTGGTCACGAACCTCGTTCAATTCTACTGCTGCATTCAGCTTTTCCAGCCCGGGATAGATTTCCAGGGCCTTTGCCAACAGGGATACCTCTCGCAGATAATTGCTGCGCTGGTTTTCCGGTACAAGATACATGGCGATTATCCTGACAGGCATACCATCCGGAGCGCCGTAATCGATCCCTTTCGGACTCCACCCCACGACACAGATGAGGTCTTCGTTGAACGGGACCCGTGCGTCCGGGCAGGCCCAGCCTTTGCCGAGCGATGTCTTGGTTGCCTCTTCCTTGGCCAGGATCCGTCCGGCGACGTCTGTTCCCGCCGGAAGTGAAGGTATTGCCTCCAGGATGTGCGCCAAGAACCTGAGTGAATCTTCCTTGTCATAATCCTCCGGAAGCTCGATGAGCCTCCCTTCCTGTAATGCATCCAGTAAGCTATCCATTATCAATTACCTCCATATTTGTTGAAGAACCATGTTTTCACGAAGTGGGTCGAGATGCCGTAGGTTACCAGGAAGCCGGCAATCCAGGCCCAGTAAATGGCAGGTAACGGCACCATGCCGAGTGCGTCCGCAAACGGTGAGTAGGGGAGCCAGCTGGCCACAGCCATGATGACCAGGGTGGTCAGCGTCAGGTGNAGTGAAGCGCTGCTGCCGAAAAAAGGAACACGCCGGGTTCTGATGATATGTACGATCATGGTCTGTGTCAGAAGCGATTCCACGAACCACCCGGTCTGGAACAGCCGTGCGTGAAGCTCCTGCTGGGCCGCAGTGGTGCCGGGATCGCCGAAGTGGCTGCAGCCGAAGTAGTACCACATCAGGGCGAAGGTGGCGTAATCGAAGATCGAACTCATGGGACCTATGAAAAGCATGAATCGCTTGATGTTGCCGACATTCCACTTAAGCGGCTTGAGGACAAGTTCCTCGTCCACCTTGTCGGTGGGGATGCCGGTCTGAGAGAAGTCATACAACAGGTTGTTGGTGAGAATCTGCACCGACTGCATCGGAAGAAACGGTAGCAGGTAGCTGGCGCCGACCACGCTGAACATGTTGCCGAAATTGGAACTGGCCCCCATCCGGATGTACTTGACGATGTTGGCGAAGACCCTGCGCCCCTCCATGATCCCCTCTTCGAGAACGAGCAGACTCTTCTCCAAGAGCACGATGTCCGCAGTTTCCTTGGCCACGTCCACCGCCGAGTCTACGGAAATCCCGACATCGGCGGCCTTGAGGGCGGGCGTATCGTTGATCCCGTCACCCATGAATCCGACTACATGGCCGGCCTCGCGCAGGGCGCGGACGATCTGCTCTTTCTGGGCCGGGCTGAGTTTGACGAAGATGTCCTCCTCCAGCACCAGTTTGCTGAATTCCTGCGGCGTGAGCCGGGACAGTTCCGACCCCGTTACCACCCGATCCGCCTTGAGTCCCACGTTGGTACAGACCCTTTGTGTGACCAGGCCGTTATCACCGGTAAGCACCTTGACCCGGACCCCGGCTTTGTGCAGAAGTTCCAAGGCCTCAGTGGCCGAAGCCTTGGGCGGATCGAAGAAGGNAACATAGCCCATGAGAATCAGCCTGGATTCGTCCTTTACCGTGAAGTTGGTCTTTCCCCGCGGGAACTCGCGGTAGGCGATGGCCAGCACGCGGAATCCGTCCCTGTTGAGGCTGTCAACCTCCTCGAAAAGGTTGTCACGAATCATCTCGATAAGGGGGTAGACCTCATCTCCGATGGTGTAGTGGCTGCAGCAGTCGTAGATCTCTTCCACCGCGCCTTTGCAGATCAGTACGTGGTCTCCCTCGTAGTCAACGACAACCGACATTCGGCGGCGCTGAAAGTCGAACGGCAACTCGTCCACCAGCCGGCACCACTCAACATTCAGGTCGCGGTGGTCGAGGATGGCGCGGTCTATGAGGTTCTTCAGCCCGGTCTGATAATGACTGTTCAGAAAGGCATAGCTCAGTACATCGTCACTCGTGCTCCCGGTGATATCCACATAACGTTCGAGAACAACCTGGTCCTGAGTTAGGGTTCCCGTCTTGTCAGTGCACAGGATATCGATGGCGCCGAAGTTCTGAATGGAGGGGAGCCGCTTGATAATGACCTTTTTCGCGGCCATGGCCAGCGCCCCTTTGGCCAGGTTCACGGTTACTATCATGGGGAGCATTTCAGGGGTAAGTCCCACGGCGATGGAAAGAGCAAACAGCAGGGCCTCGCTCCAGTTCCCCTTGGTCATGCCGACGATGAAAAACACCGCCAAGGTCATGACCAGCATGAAGCGAATCATGAGCCAGGTGAAGGATTGCACGCCGACATCGAAGCTCGTCTTCTCGCGCTCTTCGCCCAGGCTTTTGAAAATAGAGCCGAACAGGGTCCGCGTCCCGGTGTTTACCACCACGCCCCGTGCCGAACCGCTGGTCACAGAGCTGCCAAGATAACAGGCGTTTGCCAGTTCCCATGCGCTTAGGCCCTTGGCCTCGCCGGGTTGTGCGGACTTTTCCACGGGCATGGATTCGCCGGTCAGGGACGACTGGCTCAAGAAGAAATCCTTGGCGACCAGTAGCCGCACGTCGGCCGGCACGATTGAGCCGGCCTGCAGCAGCACGATATCACCAGGAACAACTTCCGTGATCTTGATTTCGGCTTCCACTCCGTCGCGCAAGACCAAGGCCCGCGATTGAACACGTTTGCCCAGGGTCTCGACGGCTTGACTGGATCGGCGATCCAGGATATAGGAAAGCCCGACGCTGAGAACAACCATGGCGCCGACGATGACTGCTGATTTCCCCTCGCCAATGATCCCGGCAAGGGCGGAGATCACTAGCAGCTGAATCACCAGAGGACTCTTGCAGCGGCGCAGAATATCACCCCAGAAGCCGAGTTGCTTGGCGTGGGCCAGTTCGTTTGCACCATACTCGTCAAGACGGCGCTCGGCCTCTTCGGCAGACAACCCCTTGGGTGATGACTTTAGTGCCTCTATGGCCTCAAGTTCGGAAACCGCGCACAGTTCAATCATGCGGCGCTCATGTGCGCTCGAATCTTCACCTTTGTTCATTGGCGATTTAGAGCCGGAACGGCCCGAAAAAAAATCTGAAAACTTCGACATATCCGAGAATCTCCTTCTATCTCAGGGCAAGGAAGGACAAACCACGTCACTAAGCAATAGGTTTTAGACCCGGCCTGAGGCTGAAAATTATAAGAAGGAGATATCCAACGAGGGATTCCCCTGCTTTTCTGATGTTCCCCGTTCAACACACGGGGAACATTCAAAGCAGGGAAGAAAAAGGCAGGCTTTGAAGCGTTACCGCAGTGAGAACGGGATGGGTAAAGGATATTCGCTACTATGACTGTCCAATTTGAAAAACCACCACCCTTTTGTTTTTGACATAAAAAAAATAAAAAAAGGCCACGGGAAACCATGACCTTGAACGTGCCTCGGCTGGATTCCCCACTCGTAGGTTTTCGGCAGTGCACAACGTAGGTCCGAAAGGACCAGCTACCTTAAGTCAAGCCTTAATCCGGCAAGACCTGGTCTACCCGTTGGCGTCTTTCGACATTTCTGGGCAGTAGCCTGTGTTTGTACAAACGCCTC
>JGI24142J45722_1000931_pt1 | contig 15291 bp, 8 predicted proteins | sample BarGraIncu00431A_FD_45722 | JGI IMG/M metagenome (IMG submission 45722) | reverse complement strand
GCCGCATGGAGCCGCTGCAGAGTATCCAGGTCCCCTATCAGCAGGGCTATTTCCTCGATGGAAGTCGTTCCTCGAAAAACTCATTCACGATGATGTCGATATTTTCCTCGACAAATGGCCTGCAGCGAACCAGCAGGTCAATATCTTCCTCGCCAAGAGAAAGCAGCTCCTTGCGCCGCACGATCTCTTGTTCGGTAAGATGCAACTGCATCAACAAGGACTGAGTAACCCGTTTCATGGCGGTCTCGTTGGTAGATACGACTTGTTTTATGGTTCCGCTATCCTGCTCAAGCTCAATTATTCTACCAGAGCAAAGACAGGTTGTAAGACTGCGGCGTTAGGGAGGGAGAAAAGGTGGCGGGGAATAGCCTTTTTGGCAAGCGCTGCTGCCGGGTGCTGCCGGGTGCTGCCGGGTAGCTTTAAGGCTGCCACAAATACTGGTCCAACGGGATGCGATCCAGTGCATCGAAGCAGACACCCTCATTTTCCAGGCGCAGCCGCTGCTCCAGATCGGCCGAGCTGCCACCCGAGCGGCCACTGATCCTCCCCTGGGCGTTGACTACGCGATGCCAGGGTACCGGAAGCCGCCCCGAGAGGGCGCTCAGCGCGTACCCCACGAGCCTCGCCTGGCCCGGCATCCCGGCCAGGCGTGCAACCTGGCCGTAGGTCGCCACGCGCCCCTCGGGAATGCGCAGCACCACGGCGTAAATCGCTCGGTAGCGTTCCGAAATTGCCGTCATGGGAAAAGCCTCCTTCTGTTTCAGCGAGCCGCAAGCTCAATCGGGCACTGGAACCCTGTTCCGCTTAAACCCAGCTACGCTCATACTCGCAGCCCACGCCACTTCCAGATCCCTTTATCAACGGTTAACGTCTGTGACCAATCGGGGGCGCTTCGACTCCGCTCAGCGAACGCCTGCTCCCTGCGCGGAGTCGAAGGGGACATAGCCCGAAGTTAAGCGATAGCCCTAAGCATAAGCTAGACCGGCACTGGAACCGTCGCGTTTCGTTCCTCAACCGCGACCTACAGCATGTAATCGGTGCTGAGAAAGTGGGACTTTCTTTCCTTCACGATGCCGGTGATGATCTCCCGGTTCGCCTCGGTCTCCCGCGCCGCCACGACGATCCGGATGGAAAAGATGCGCAGGGCGTCGGCCACCGACTGGGTCCCCTCGGCCGAATTCTTGCGCCCGTTGAAGGGGAAGCTGTCGGGGCTTCGCTGACACTTGCTGTTGATGTTGATGCGGCAGACCTGATTTACCAGGGCGTCCACCAGCTGCGCCAGGGCGTCGCCGTCGCGCCCGAAAATGCTCGCCTGCTGACCGTAGTCGGAGGCAACCACGTAATCTATCGCCTCCTGGATGTCGTCGTACACGACCACCGGGACGAGCGGCCCGAACTGCTCCTCGCTGTACACCCGCATGGCGGGGCTCACCGGATACAGCAGCGCCGGATAGAAGAAGGAACCGCTCCTGGTCCCACCTCCCTGATTCACCACCCGCGCCCCGTGCGCCTCGGCGTCCCGCACCAGCCCCTCCAGGAACTCCGGCTTTTCCGGCTCGGGAAGTGCCGTTACGGCGACCCCTTCCAGCCAGGGCACCCCGCAATTGAGCGCTCCGATCCCGGCTGCCATCTGCTCCAGGAAGGGGGCGGCCATGGCGCGGTGCACGAAGATGATCTTTAGCGCGGTGCAGCGCTGGCCGTTGAAGGAAAGGCTCCCCTCCAGACATTCGGCTACCGCCAGTTCCAGATCGGCGTCAGGCAGGATGATCGCCGGGTTCTTGGCGTCCAACCCGAGCACGCAGCGCAGCCGGTGGGGACGGGGATGTATGGCGCGCAGGGCATCGGCCACCTTGTGGGTGCCGATGAAGCCGAGCACGTCCACCCGTCCCGAGGCGAGCAGCGGCGGCAGCACCTCCTCGCCGTCGCCGTAAACCGTGTTGACGACTCCCGGGGGAAAGCAGTCACGGAAAGCCTCCAGGAGCGGCGCGAAGAGGAGGATGCCGAAGCGCGGCGGCTTCAGCACGATGGTATTCCCCATGACCAGCGCCGGGATCAGGGTGGTAAAGGTCTCGTAGAGCGGGAAGTTNTAGGGCCCCATGCAGAGCACGACTCCCAGCGGGGCCCGGCGGATCTGGCCGATGATCCCCTGGTTGATGACGAAGCGCGAGGAAATCCGGTCCAGTTCCTTGAGCGCCTCCAGGGTGTCGCGAATGTAGGCAAGCGCCCGCTCGAATTCGCGCTCCGCCTCCTGGAGCGATTTGCCGATCTCCCACATGAGGAGTTTGACGACTTCCGCGCGCTTTCCCTGCACGGCCAGGCTGAAGCGCCCCACGCAGCGGATGCGCTCCCCCACCGACATGGTGGGCCAGGTGCCGCGGCCGTTGTCATAGGCCCGGACCGCGACGTCCAGGGACTCGAGCGCCGCCGCAACCGAGAGTCGCGGCGCCTCACCGACCACCTTGCGGGCCGAGGTGGCACCCGTCTGCAACTGAACCGGCGACAGCACCTCCTGCAGCGGGCCGTCCCAGTGGCGCAGTTCCCCGTCGACCAGGTAGTAGTCCTGGCGGATCGGGGCCGCAATGCGGTAGATTTCGGGGATCTCCATTTCAGTCGGGGACAATGATGCGATAGTCTGTTTCACTGATTCTTTCCTTACGGGCTAAGCTTGGCGATGTAGGTCTCGGACCAAAGGACCAGGGTGATTTTACCCCGTTGCCCTCAAAGGCCGGGTCTGTTGCGGCGTTACCATCCAGAGATTAATGTGGTACCGGCGAGATAGTGCTATATGGCAAAAAGCCACCTCCGTCAACAATTTAATCCGCAGCACGAAAGAGTCCCCCAGGATCAGCGCACCCCAGGGCAAATAATAGCCAGGTCTCATGCTGTCTGACGCTTTCGGTATGAAGTTTTTCACAGAATCTGACGAATTACCTGCTATGCGGGTCAAGATAGGTGGACCCGGTTGCGAACCTTTAGGGCAATTTTATCCGCCTTACGCTGATTCCCATCTGCTCAGCGCAGGCAACGGCTGTGCGCTCTTTGAACAGCAAGAAAATGACTGCAGCAGTCCCCCCCCTGGAACTCTCTCAAAAAACAGTCCGCAACTAACAGGTATCCTTTGAGACAGACCGCAGGGTTTAAACCAAGTCTAATGGTATACAGTGTGCTGCTTCAATTGCAGGGCGTAGATCCAATAATCTTCAAAGCCGAAGAGTCCCCGCGTTTACGGTGCCAACTTCACAGGAGAATCGAGCGTGAGTCCGTTAATGAAAGGCATATCCCGAGGAACGACAGTTAAACTGCTCCCTTTTGTTGCGTTGCTTTTCCTGCTGCTATCGGGAGTACCCGCCGCGGCCTCGGGGCTCAACTCCAGCTTTTTCAGCTCCGACACGACTGCCCGGGCGATACTGGATGGCACCCCCTACGACATCAATGACCCGGCCTGGCTGGTCAACGTGTCGGACCAAAACCGCAACACCTTCGCCTACAAACTCTTCGCCGCCCTTTTCATGCTCGGCTATCAGACCGAGATCGCCGTCAACGGCATTTCCGGCCAGATTCCGCAGCGGCTCGCGCTCTTCGCCTTCCAAAGCGCCAACGCCCTGCCGCAGTCGAGCCTGGTCTCCGGCGCCTGCCTGTCGCTTTTGGATCAGCAGCTGAGCGCCCGCGAGCAGGCACTCTCGGCAAACGCCCAGGGGTTCCGGCTCTACGACCACATGCAGCCACTGCACCCCAACGACATCTCAAAGGATACCCTGGCCGCAATCTACACCATCCCGATGAGGGCACTGCCGAAGTATCTGCAGATGTCCACCTACGAGGAGGTGCAGTGTATAAACGGACAGTGCAACGGCTTCATCCAGGACCCAAGCGGCAACGGCATGGGGTGGCCAATCGACCTGTCGGCGGACTTTCGTTTTGTGGGGGCGTACTTCGACCCGTTGCGGGTCAACACCAGGCTGCCGAGCGCTGCGGTCCATGTCGACACCGTGCTGCACGAATATGCCCATTATCTGGACGGTTTCTACCAGGTATCCAGCAACAATCCGCTCCTGACGAAATTCAAGATGGTCGACACGACCGGATTTTATGCCATCGGCTACGACCTGAATAGCGGCAGTAACGGCTGCTTCGTCACCAGGAGCTCCGACCCGAAGGACTGGGTCACAAAATATGCCGCCCAGATGCCGGGGTACGGCAACTGCGCCGCCGGAAGTGCTGTGCCGGACGAGGACTGGGCCGAATCCTTTTCCATGTATGTGGCCGACGGGAAGGACTTCCGGGCCGCCGCGGCGCAAAGCGCACTGGTCGCCAAGCGCTACGACTGGCTCAAGGAGAACGTGTTCCTCGGTCTGGAGTACGACACCGACCTGGTGCGCGACACCGAGAGCGGCTGCAACGATGTCTACCTGTACGGGGCGACCGGTGTGCCGGGATATGCCCATTGCAACAACAGCTACGTCTGGGACTTCACCCTGAAGCCCCTCGCCGCAAGCATGGTCACCGCCCCCTCGGCCCCGGCGCCGGGCTCCTTCAACCCGCAGGGAGGCGCGGAGATCGCCACGGTTACCCTCTCCAACCCGGTCACCGTGGCCGGGATCAACTGGCCCAGCGCCATCTCGGTGACCGGCGGGGAATACTCCATCAACGGCGGGGCCTACCTTTCCGCTCCCGGCACGATCAATAACGGCGACAGCGTGACCCTGCGGCTGACCTCCTCCGCGAGCTACAGCACCCGCAGCGACGCCGTGCTGGTCGTGGGCGGCGTGGCCTCGGCCTTCAGCGTCACGACCCGCACCCCGGTTCAGCCGGCCATCTCGGGACTTCCCCCCGTAACGGCTCTGACCGGCTCCCCCTACCTCTTTATCCCGGCGGCAAGCGATGCCCTGAGCTTTTCCCTGAGCGGCGCGCTTCCCCCCGGGTTGCATTTCGATCCGGCCACCGGCACCCTGAGCGGCACCCCGAGCGTTGCGGGCAGCTTTGGCCCCTTCGTCATCTCCGCGGTTAATGGGAATCTCTCGACTGCGCTCCCCGGATTCGGCATCGCCGTCAGGGCACCGATCGGAAACTTCACCCTGACCGCCCCCCTGGCAAAGGGACGCCTTCAGCCCACAGCCACTGCTCTTTCCAGCGGCAAGGTGCTGGTAAGCGGCGGCTATGACGACCAATACGTGGCACTTGCCAGCGCCGAGCTGTACGACCCGGCAACGGGGGTTTGGAGTCCGGTAACACCCATGCTGCAGCCCCACGGCGACCAGAGCGCCACACTCCTTCCCGACGGCAGCGTGCTGGTCGCCGGTGGTTATGATGACAGCTTTAACGAGCTTTCCTCGGCAGAGTTGTACGACCCGGTTGCCGGCAGCTGGAGCGCGCTCCCCCCCATGAGTAGCCCCAGGGCAGGCCACACGGCCACGCTGCTCCCCAATGGCAAGGTGTTACTGGCAGGCGGGTACGCCGCAATGGACACCAGCTCCAGCGCCGAACTGTATGACCCGGGGAGTAAGACCTGGCAGCCAGCGGCGCCGACGGCGGTCGGGCACGCCTATCACAGCGCAACCCTGCTTAACAACGGCCGGGTGCTGGTGGCGGGAGGCTATGATCCCGACTGGAACACCACCTCCGGCGCTGAGCTTTACGACCCTGCTAGCGATTCCTGGAGCGCTGCTCCGGCGCTGCTGCACCCCCGCGCCAGCCACAGCTCCACGCTGCTTGGCGATGGCACGGTCCTCGTGGCAGGCGGCTATGCCCCCGGCAGCGGCAGCGGCATCCTGGCGAGTGCAGAGCGTTATGACCCCGCGGCAGGGGCCTGGAGCCCGGCCGGCTCCCTCGCCACCCAGCGCTACTGGCACACGGCGACCCTGCTCTTAAGCGGCATGGTGCTTGTGGCGGGCGGCCAAGGCGCGGACGGTTATCTCTCCAGCGCCGAGCTGTATGATCCCGCCGGCAACAGCTGGCTTGCGGCCGGTCCGATGGCAGCCCCCCAGGCCTACCAGAGCGCAAGCCTGCTCAGTGACGGCCGGGTGCTGCTGGCAGGCGGCAGCCCCGATGCGGGCTACCAGATGACCGTCTCCCAGCTCTTCACGGCGGGAGTAACCAAAGACTACACCCTGAGCTTCACCACGGCAGGGGGCGGAACCTTGCACGGGGTCCCGCTCCAGAAACTGGCGCAGGGCGCCAGCGCCACCTCGCTGAGCGCCCTGCCGGCGGGCGGCTATCAATTCGTCAATTGGAGCGGCACCGGCGGCTTCCAGGCAACCTCCGCCAATCCGCTGACCATCGCCAATGTCAGCGCAGACCTGACCATCACCGCCCACTTCGCCGCCTCGGTCAGCGGCAGCTGCGGGAGCAGCAACGGAGCGGCGCTTTCAGTCCTCCCCGGGGCCGGTCTCTGTTCCAGCGGCTCCGCTTCCGTCGTCGCCGGCAGCGGTCCCTGGAGCTGGAGCTGCCTTGGCAGCTATGGCGGAACGACAGCGAACTGCTCGGCGACCACCGCCACCCAGACCCTCAACCTGACAGTGTCGGGGACCGGATCGGGCACGATCGTAAGCTCCCCGGCCGGCATAGCCGCCAATGTCAGCAGTTCCGCCACCTTTGCCACCGGGACCACCCTCGCGCTGCACGCCTCGGCCGCGGAATTTTCCCTCTGCTCCGCCTGGCAGGGGGACTGCACGGTAAACGGGGCCGGTGACTGCGTGGTCACCATGAATACGACAGGTAACGTCGGGATCTTTTTTACCAGGGACCTGACCCATGTGACCCGGATCGGCGAGACCTCCTCCTATTATCCGACCCTTCAGGCGGCCTATGACAATGCTCCGGCGGGGGGCACCGTCAAAGCCTGGGGCGCGTCCTTTACTGAGAACCTGGCAGTTGACCAGGTCAAGGCGATTGTCTTTCTAGGGGGTTACAATAGCGGCTATACTGGCAATGCAAACTTTAGCGTGCTGAAAGGCACCCTTAAAATAAAAAAAGGGACTCTGGCAGTGGACCGGCTGGTCCTCAGACCGTAGGCTGGTCCACTTGGGGAGCTGAAGCTGGGCGAACACGAGGTTCGCCCCTACGCACATCACGGTGCCTGGTACGGCGAACCTCGTGTTCGCCCGTTTTTGTACCGATTATGCCCATCCCGCAGCTAGCACCGTGTCCCGGAAATCAGAAGCGCAAAAAGGGCCTGCAGCGGATCGCTGCAGGCCCTTTTTAGACTAAAACGCTATCAATGTCGCGAGTTTCGTTTACTTGACGGTGTACCAGAATTTGGCGCTGTGGACCTTGCCGTCTTTCAGCTGGAACTTGCACATGACGCCGTACTTCCCTTTTTTCGACAGGTCGAAGTCGGCGCCGAAGTGCCCCTGCATCCCCATCAGGTCCTTGGCCTGGACGCTCTTGTCGGGGTTTTGCACCTTGACCTTTACNTCACCCTCGGTCAGAGCNTTGCCCGATTTGACGTCCTTGAACTCGACCGCGATATGATGGGTATCCTTCACCCCCATGGGCATCTCCATTTTCATGGCCTTCATGTGCTCTTTCATCCCCATGACCTTGAAGGTCGCCTTCACGCCGTCGACCACTTCCTCATGGGCGNCATCGCCCTGGTGCCCGGCGTGGCTCATATCCATCCCACCCATGTCACCATGGTCCATTGCGGCGAAAGATGCTACGGGNGCTGCCAGGGCAAAAAGGGCTGCGATCAGTACGGTAATTTTTTTCATGTGGTGGGTTCTCCCTCTGGTTTATTTAGTCATTTCCTCAAGACGATCTATTANAGCACCCACCGTGCCAACGCGCTATCCTGCCAATTTCACAGGAGTTCGACTTTGGCGCGCCCGGGACGCCTAGAGAATATTCCACAGTGCCAGTAGCATATTCCGCGATGCTCACGCCTGCCGCTAAGCGGCGCCGGCCGACCGGCTGTCCAGCATCTGCCGCACCTTGCGCAAAAGCATCAGCGGGTTGATGGGCTTCATGAGCAGTTCCGCCCCTGCGGCGAGGTCGCCCTGGCTGCGAATGATCTCAGCGGTGTAGCCGCTCAGAAAGAGCGCGCCGGCGCCGGGATCCAGGGTCCTGATCTCGTCGAAGGCCTCCTTGCCGCTTTTACCTGGCATGATCATGTCCATAATGCACAGGCGGATCTGATCCCTGTTGACCAGGAACTGCTCCACGGCCTCTGCCCCGTCCCGGGCGAGGATCACGCGGTATCCATACTGGCCCAGCACCGATGCCATGAAGGTCCTGACGGAGGACTCGTCCTCCGCCACGAGAATGGCTTCGCTGCCGCCTCTGAGCGGCTCTGCTGCGACGTCGTCCTGATCGCCGGCGGCTTCCCTGGCGACGAGGGGGAAGTAGATCCTGAAGGTGGTCNCTCGCCCGGGGGCGCTGTCGACCGTGATGAATCCGTTATGCTGACTGACTATCCCGTGCACGATTGCCATGCCGAGCCCGGTCCCTTTTCCGGTCTCCTTGGTGGTGAAAAAAGGCTCGAAGATCCTTTTGCGGGTCTCCTCGCTTATCCCGCTGCCGGTGTCGGTAACTGAAACCAGGGCGTAGCTTCCGGGCGCGACGCAACCGCGATCGCGGCTGCTCACTTCGTCCAGGTCCACGGTACTGGTCTCCACCGTCAGCACCCCTCCCGTCGGCATGGCATCCCGGGCGTTGGTTATCAGGTTTATCAGCACCTGCTCCAGCTGCCCCTTGTCGGCGTTGACGGTCAGTTCGGCCTCGTTGAAGATGGATTTCAACTGGATGTTTTCCCCGATGATCCGGACCAGGAACTTCTGTACCCCCTGCACGATTTCATTCAGGTTACCGACCGTGGGGTTCATGACCTGTTTGCGGCTGAATGCCAGCAGGGCGCGGGTCAGCTGTGCCGCTTTTTCGGATGCGGCGAGGATCTGGTCCAGCTTCTCCTTGAGGGGATCATCCTTTTTCATCGCCATTTCCATCATGTTGCCGTAGCCGAGGATGACCGTGAGGATATTGTTGAAGTCGTGGGCGATCCCGCCGGCGAGTTCGCCGACCGCCTCGAGCTTCTGGGAGTGACGCAGCTGCTCTTCCAGCCTCTTCTGCTCCGACACATCCAGTGCTATCGAGAGCAGACACTGCTGCTCACCCACCGTGATGATCTCCCCGTGGTACTCGCACACCAGGGGGCGGCCATCCTTGGTGCTGAGCGGCAGTGCGATCTCGGTGGTGCACTCATCCTGCCAGACGGCGGAGTTGATCACCCCCCTGTCCTGCGCCGAAATCAATCCCAGCTCGACGGCCGTCCTCCCCAGAGACTCCTGGCGGCTGAACCCCGTCAGCTCGCTGAACCTGTCGTTGACCTCCAGGAATTTCCCGTCCCCCGCCGTTATGGTCATGATCAGCGGGGCCAGTTGAAAGGCCTTGGAGAATTTTTCCTCGCTNGAGCGCCCGGCCTCCTCGGCCTGCCGGCGTATCTCGATTTCCTCCTCCAGGATGACGGACTGCTCCTGGAGGTTCTCCTGCACCATCTGACGCTCGGCGATCTCCTGTTCCAGCATCAGNGNCTGCTCGTGAAGCCGCTGCTCCATAAGCACCCGCTTGGTGACGTCGCGGTTTCCCGCGCGCCGGCCGTTCACCTTGCCGTCGCGGCCGAAAACGGTACGGCAGGAATGAGCGATCCAGCGCGTCTGCCCGTCGCGCGTGATGATCCGGAAGTCGAACTGCACTCCGCGGACCTCTCCATCCTCCCGGTGTTCGCTGAANAGGGGTAGGTCTTNGGGATGGATAATCCTCGTCAGCAGCTCCGGNTCGCGGTAAAACTCGTCCTGGGAGTACCCGCAAACCGACTCGCAGCTCGGCGAGACGTACCGGAAGCTGCCGTCCGGGGCAACCCAGTACTCCCAGTCGGCAGTGTAATCGGCGACCGTCCGGTAACGCTCCTCGCTCTGTTCCAACAGGAGGGCACTCCTTGANAGGGTGCGCCTGCCAAGAGCGATCATCCCGACGCCCAGGAACCAGATGAGGCCATGGGCCGCCCCGGTCCCCGCGAGCAGGCTGTTCGTGTAGCCGGAGAACACCGCCAGGGGGACCGAGACGCTGATCCCGCCGCGCAGATCGCCGACCTGGTACCCCTGGCTCGCGTGGCACTTAAGGCAGGCCTGCTCGGTNACGAAGGGACGCATCAGGCGCATGAAGCGCTGGCCGTCGAGGTAGACCAGCTCGCTCGCTTCCCGGGAGCCGTGCTCAAACGCGGTCATGGCCCTGGCCTCCCAGGGGTCGGGGGCATTGGCCGGCCGGATCGGATTGAGGCTCGTGATGTGTCCGCGCACCATCGACTTTTCTTTGCCGGCGAGTTCAAAGACCTGGCGCGTCATGTAGGCGGGGTTCATCAGGGTAAGAACCCTGCCGGAAGGGGTGACGATATCGCGCTCTGGGATGTGNGCCAGATCCGGATTGGGGGATGTCGTCGCGTCCACCGGGACGTACATCCCTCCGCGGGCCGCCGCCCACCTTCGGTACAGGGTGTCCTTTTCAAAAGCCACCCGGGCTTCCGCGCGGGCGATGTCGAGCAGGTTCCTGTCCTGCTGGTAATAGTACCAGGCGAAGGAGCAGACAATGGCAAGGGTCCAGGCAAGCGTCATGATGAGCGCATAACGGCGCACATTAACAATTGGGGTTGGCATTCAGATCTCCTGCGTCCAGGGCCGATGCGAGGGTTTTGTGGAGCGGCGCGGCATCTGAAGCAGCGCCATTTCCTTGGTTAACTGATCGTGGCAAGTTCGCGCCTGACACAAGCTACATCGTCACTTTCGAGGAAAGCCTTAATCGCATACCATTGGCGATTCATCCCACTCAAACCCGCAGATAGGGCAGATTCCCTGCCCCGTCGCAAAGTACTCCTCCCCGCACTTCGGGCAGGTCACGTTCGGCTGTGGACCGCACAGGATGCAGGTTAACTCTTCGTCCAGATCATTTCCGCAGTAGATGCAATGTTTCATAGTTCTCCCCTTTTAAGACGCACGCCCACCATACCGGCTCAGGCTTCTTTTCGGCACAAAAAAAAGCTCTGTTAGCGATAGTTTTCTTTTTTTTGCAACTTAACACCGCATCAGGGGAACTCCAGAGGGAGGCAGCCCAGCGCAGCGCCTGGCAGCGGACACTAAAAAGGGGCTGCAGCTTTGACGCCGTCAGCCCCTCTTGGTATCTCCNGCAAGGCCGCCTGGCCTGTGCATTTAGACGGTAACCACGATCTTACCCTTTTGCTGGTTGGATTCCATATACTTGTGGGCTTCCACGATACTTGCCAGGGGGAAAGTACGGTCGATGATCGGCTTCAACAGCCCGCTCTCCAGGCCGCTGTAGACGAATTGCTTGCCACGAGCGAGTTTCTCGGGAACCCTTACGATCTCAAATAGGGTGTAGCCCCGGAAAGTCAGCCCCTTGCCCAGCGCTGCAAAAAGTGGAAACNGGGTCGGTTCCGGAGCGAGGGCGCCGTACTCAAAGATGGTTGCTCCCGGCGCGGCGGCGGCGGCAAGTTTTTCCAGCAAGGGTCCCCCGACCGGATCAAAGACCAGGTTAGCCCCTTTCCCACCGGTAAGATCCATGACGACTTTAACCAGGTCCTCTTCGTCACTGGCAATGACGTGATCCGCCCCGACCTCCTTGAGGAAGGATTTCTTCCCCGCACCGCGGGTAACCGCAATGGCGGTTGCCCCGATCGATTTGACGACCTGGATCGCGGCTAACCCCACGCTGCTGCTTGCCGCGGTGATCAGCACGGTGTCGGACGCCTTCAGCTGCCCGAACTCGACCAGCGCCCCGTAAGCGGTCAGGTACTGCATCCAGATCGAAGCCCCCTGAGAAGGAGTCAGCTTTTCAGGATAGGAAGCCACTGCGTAGGCCGGAACGACGGCGCTCTCTCCGTAGACGCCATAAGCGCCGACGGAAAACGAAGGGATGGTGCTCACCCGGTCCCCGATTTTCACGCCGGACACCCCGGGGCCGACGGCATCGACGACCCCGGCGGCTTCGTAGCCGAGCCGCGAGGGGAGCACCGGGGGTTCCAGGTACTGCCCCTGCCGGAACATGACTTCGGCGCGATTCAGGCCTATGGCTGCGACCTTGAGCCGTACCTCGCCCTCCCCCGGCTCCACAAGCGGTAGTTCCTCTATTTTAAGTACCTCGGCTGCTCCGGTTTGGTAAAAACGAACTATTTTAGGCATAGTGTCCTCCCCTTTCTGAATTGAAGCGTGTCTGCTACTCTCAATGAACTTACATTATACACGGGTTCGCAACCGGGAAAGTAAAAGGGCTTGCAGAAAATCCCTGTAAGCCCTAAATACCCCGGCGATACTCCGCGGTCACGATCAGACCAGCTTGGTGTTCCTGATGGGAAGCTGGCGGATCCTTTTGCCGGTCGCGGCGAAGATAGCATTGCAGATGGCCGGGGCAATCGGTGGGACACCCGGCTCCCCCACTCCCGTCGGCACAGCCGTGCTAGCCACCAGGTGCACGTGGATCGCAACCGGTGCCTCGTCCATCCGCGCCACCGGGTAGTCGTTGAAGTTGGACTGCTGAATCCGGCCCCGGGCCGCCGTGATCTCCCCCATCAGGGCGATGCTGGTGCCAAACACGGCGGCGCCCTCGAACTGCGCCCGCACCCGCTCGGGATGGATCACCCGCCCGGCATCGACCGCCACGTCGATGCGCGGTATGCTGACCCGTCCCTGGCCGTCGACCCGGACGTCGGCGACGACCGCTATATAGCTTAAGAAGCTGCGGTGTGCCGCAAAGCCGAGCGCGCGCCCCTTTTCCGGCTTGCGCTGCGCCCACCCCGATTTTTCCGCCACCAGTTCGACCACCCTTCGCAGGCGCCCGGTTTCCCAGGGGTACTGGTCGAGCGGTTTGCCGTAGTTCATGTTCTTGGTCCCTTCGGCCTGGAAATCGATGTTGCGCGGCGGACCCAGCAGATCCAGAAAGTACTCGATCCGGTCACGCCCCGCGGCAGCGGCCAGCTCGTCGGTGAAGGACTGAATGGCAAACGCCTGGTAGATATTGGCCACCGAGCGGAGCCAGCCGATGCGCACGTGGTTTTGCGCCGGACCATTCTCGGCCCGGATGTTCGCCACGTCGAAGGGGAGATCCACCCACCCCTGTGCCAGTTCGCTGTCCCCGGCGTAGCGCGCCGAGGCGTCGAAAGTCGAGGGAATGGGAGGATAGGCGCTACGCTGCAGCCACGCGGTCGGGCGCCCCTTGGCGTCGGTCGCCGCCTTCAGGTAGAGTGCTGCCACGGAGTGATAATAATCGTGGCCGAGGTCATCCTCGCGGGTCCAGGTCAGCTGGATCGGCCGCCCGACCTTTTTGGACAGGAGGGCTGCTTCAGCCACGTAATCAGGTTTCGATTTGCGCCCGAAACCGCCCCCGAGGAGCGTGACGTGGCAGGTCACATCTTCCTTGGAGATCCCCACCGCCTTGGCGACCGTTTCCTGCGCCGCCTGAGGGTTCTGGGTCGCCACCCATGCCGTTACCTTGCCGTTTTTGTACTCGACCAGCGCTGCCGGCGGCTCCATGGTGGCATGCGCCAGGTGAGGGAGGTAATACTCCGCCTCATGAATCGCCCCCCCCTTGGCGAAGACTGCCGCCACATCGCCTTTGTTGCGCACGACCTTCTGCGGCTGACGCACGGTTTCCAAAAGCGACTTCTTGAAATCCTCCGAGTCGTAGCCGGCGTGGGGGCCGGGCTCCCAAACTACCTTCAGCTTACCGCGCCCCTGGAGCGCCGCCCAACTGCTGTCGGCAAGGACGGCAATCCCCCCCAGCGCCTGGAACCCGTAAGGCGGGGCGGCCGCATCGATCACGACCGTCCGCAGCACCCCCTTGACCTGGAGCGTTTCCCGGTCGTCATACGATTTCAGCGTTCCGCCCAGGACCGGCGAGCGTTCAATGGAGGCATAAAGCATCCCCGGCAACCGGGTGTCGGAGCCGTAGATCGCTTTTCCGCAACAGATGTCGGCAAGGTCCACCACCGGCACCCCGACCCCGATGTAGCGGAATTCGGAGGACGTTTTGAAACGGAGTTCCTCCTTACCGGGTACCTTCTGCCCGGCCGCCAGCGTCGCCAGTTCGCCGAACCCCAGGGAGCGTCCGTCCGCGTGCACGACCCGGTGATTGTGCGCCCGGCACTGCGCCGCCGGCACGCGCCATTTCTCCGCAGCCGCCCGCTCGAGCATGAGGCGCGCCGTGGCACCCGCCTGGCGCAGCGGTAGGTAGAAATCGCGGATCGATTTCGAGCCGTCGGTATTTTGATCCCCGTATTTGGCCGAGGCGATCGCCTGTTCGATCCGGACCTGCCCCCAGTCGGCGTCCAGCTCGTCGGCCGCCACCATCGGCAGCGCGGTCCTGATCCCGGTCCCCATCTCCGAACGGTGGGCGACGATGATGACCGCCCCACTCGGCTCGATCCCCAAATAAACGCTGGGGTACCAGCGCTGCGGAGCCGCCAGTGCGTTCAGCACTTCCCCGCCGGGAAGCAGGCGAGCGCCCAAGACCAGCGCCCCCGCAGTAAAAGTCGTCTTGAGAAAACCGCGCCGGCTCACCAGCATGACGCTTTTCATGATTTCACCCTCCTGCCAGCGTTCCCCCTGGCGGTTGCGCTGCATCGTCCAATTCGTGACCCGGTCCAGCCTACATTTCGGTGACTATTCAGCTCATTCAGCTCATTCAGCCCATTCAGCTCATTCAGCTCATTCAGCTCAAGTCCAACTGTTCGGCCTTGATCCCCTCGCCCTCCGGGCGTGTCCGCCGAAGCCTTACGGCGAAGGAGGGAGAGGGGCAGGGGTGAGGGATTTACCACGAAGCGCTGTTCTAGCCCTATTGAGTAACGATGCCAAAACCTTTACCTCGGAGCCAGCAGGAAACAGTCTGCTACTCCCTTACCCCTGCCCTCTCCCTGAGGGCGAGGGAGAGCTTTTGAAAGTTAGCATGAGTTGGGAAGGACATCCGACGACATATGTTACTCATTATTCCCACTGCCTGCTTACCCGGCGCGGTTTCGCTCCCCCTACGGCTCGATCCTGGTCCCCAGCACTTTGAGGAACTTGGCCAGCCAATCGGGGTGGGCCGGCCAAGCCGGTGCCGAGACCAGCCTGCCGTCCACCTGGGCCTGATCCATAGCGATATCGGCGTACTTCCCCCCCGCAAGAGTCACCTCTGGCGCCACCGCGGGATAAGCTGAACAGACTTTACCCTTGAGGACTCCGGCTGCAGCCAGCAGCTGCGCACCATGGCACATGGTCGCGACAGGCTTGTCAGCCTGTGAAAAGTGCCGCACCA
>JGI24142J45722_1000927_pt1 | contig 15334 bp, 21 predicted proteins | sample BarGraIncu00431A_FD_45722 | JGI IMG/M metagenome (IMG submission 45722) | reverse complement strand
CCCAAAATTGCCCCCGCCAAAACGATGGACCCGGTGCACTGATCAGGCGCCGGTTTGGGTGTTTCGCGGCCGTTTCAAGCCGTTTCGTCGCAAGTGGGGTGCGTCAAATCCATGAAATCTTTACGCTTGAATCTTTTCACAGTGCGCCTTGCACTCAAAGGTTTCGCCCATGCATCCTGCTCTCATTTCAAAAATAATTGTGCGCAAGCTCGTTGGCAGCTTGGTCATGCTGCTGGTGACTGTGGCTCACGCGCTTCCAGAGACTCAGTTTCAGCCTGCATATGACCAGTTTCAGCTGGCAACCAAGGGGCAAGACAGTGCCATTGAAAAGTCCACTGACGCCTTTGCAGCCCTGCTCAAAATCGAGCCCGACAACCCGGTGCTGATGGCTTACGCCGGAGCCTCCACATCCCTCAAGGCGACGACCACCTGGTTGCCCTGGAAGAAGATGCACTATGCCGAAGAGGGCTTGGCCCTGCTTGACAAAGCCTTGGCCCTGCTGACACCCGCGCACAACGCCATGCTGCAACACGGCACGCCCGTCGCGCTGACGGTGCGCTTTGCGGCGGCCAACACTTTTCTGGCGGTGCCCGGTTTCATGAACCGGCATGATCGCGGTGCCAAGTTGCTGGCTGAGGTGCTTGCCAGCCCCTTGTTGGCCCAGTCACCAGTAGGTTTTCAGAATGCGGTCCGCTTGCGCGCTGCCCAGCTTAAGGGTCAGACATCATGAGCACCGTTCCGACCCCCGTGATCGAGCTGCACGCCGTGTTCAAGACCTACCACCTGGGCGAACATGTGGTGAGAGCGCTGCAGGGCGTGGACCTGAGCGTGCAGCGCGGTGAACTGCTGGCGCTGACCGGGCCGTCAGGCAGCGGCAAGAGCACCATCCTCAACCTGTGCGGGCTGATCGACACGCCCGATTCGGGCGACATTGTGCTTAATGGTCAACGGGTCCTGGGCCTGAACGAGGTCCAGCGCACCTTGCTGCGCCGAGATGCTTTGGGCTTTGTGTTTCAAAACTTCAACCTGGTGCCGGTGATGACGGTGGCTGAGAATGTGGACTATCCGCTATTCATTGCCGGGGTGCCTGCCGCCGAGCGGCGCGAACGGGTGGCCGCGCAACTCAAGGCCGTGGGCTTGCTGGACCATGCCCAGCACCGGCCCGATGCCTTGTCGGGCGGGCAGCGTCAGCGCGTGGCAATTGCCCGCGCGCTGGTCAAACGTCCCAAGCTGGTGATTGCCGATGAACCCACCGCCAGCCTAGACTCCCACACCGCCGACCAGGTGCTGGAGCTGATGCGCGAGCGCGGTCATGCTGAGGGCGCCGCCTTTGTCATTGCCACCCATGACAGCCGCTTGACCGGCCGCTGCGACCGCATCGTGTCTTTGCTTGACGGGAGACTGCAATGAATTTCATCTGGCTCAAATTTGCCGTGCAAAACACCTTGCGCAACCGCCGCCGTTCACTGGTCACGGTGTCGATTGCCGCGCTGGGCAGCGCAGCCATCTTGCTGGGCGGCGGCTTTGCCTTGTACACCTACGAATCGCTGGCCGAGGCGGCGGCGCGTGATGCCGGGCACTTGGTGCTGGGCCAGCCCGAACATTTCACCCGCGATGAAGACACGCCGCTGCAACATGGGCTGGACAATGCCGCAGCACTGCGGGCCAGCCTGCTGAGCGACCCCGAGGTGCGCAGCGTGCTGCCCAAAGTGGAGTTCACCGGGCTCATCAGCAATGGCGACAAATCCACTGTGATGATGGCCACCGGCATTGACCCGGACGCCGAATTCAGCGTCAAGGGGCCGTTCCTGACCGTGACTGAAGGCGCCGTGCTGGCTTCGGGGGCGGGCGAGCCCGAAGTGATGCTGGGCAACGCCCTGGCACGCAGCCTCAAAGCCAAGCCGGGCAGCAGCCTGACGTTGCTGGCCAGCACCAGCGATGGCGCGCTCAACGCCATGGACGTGCGGGTCAAAGGCGTGTTTGCGACCGGCGTGCCCGAGATCGACAAGCGACTGGTCTACACCGACATTGCCACCGCGCAAAAGCTGCTCAACACGCAGCGCGTGTCCAGTCTGGGCGTGTTCCTGAGCCGCATGGACGCCACGCTCAGCGCGCAACAGCGCCTGGCCGCTGCCTACCCCACGCTGACGGTGCAGACCTGGATGGACCAGGCCTTTTTCTACAAGGCGGTGCGTGCCCTGTACAACCGTATTTTTGGTGCGCTGGGCCTAATCATTGGCGTGATCGTGGTTTTTGTGGTGACCAACGCCATGGCCATGGCCATCATCGAGCGCNCCCGCGAGATCGGCACCCTGCGCGCCCTGGGCACGCTGCCGGGTCAGCTGATGCGCACGCTGGCACTTGAAGGCATGGTGCTGGGCGGTGTCGGGGCGCTGGTGGGCGCTCTGGTGGCCGCCGCCTTGTCGTTGCTCTTGTATGTCGTGCGCATTGACATGCCGCCACCGCCCGGGCGCTCGCTGGGCTACCCGCTCTACGTCAACATGGACCCACTGCTCTACCTGATGACCTTTGTGGGCATGGTGGCACTCACCATGCTGGCCTCGGCCTGGGTCGCCCGCAAGACGGTCAACATGCCAGTGGTCGATGCCCTGGCTCACACCTGACCCTGACGGAAACACGACCATGAAATTGCTTCAACCTCTCATTGCCGCCATGCTCTCCCTGACGGCCTTGGTGGCCCAAGCCCAGGACGTGACCGCACTGCTCAAAGCCACCGACCGCTTCCGCATGAGTGCCGACAACCTGCAGGTGGACACCCAAATCAGCATCTTCAACACTGATGGCACGCCCGATAAAGAGCGCCGCTACACCGTGTTTGCGCAGGCCAATCACCAGTCGCTGGTGCTGATGCAAAGCCCGGCCGAAAAAGGCCAGAAGGTGCTGATGCTGGGTGACGACTTTTGGCTCTTGATGCCCAATAGCCAGCGCCCGCTGCGCATCACACCGATGCAAAAGCTGCTGGGCGATGCGTCCACTGGCGACATTGCCACCATGAGCTGGGCCAGCGACTACACCGGCACACTGGTGGGGGATGAGCGCTGCGGTGATGGCACGCCCGGGGCCGCGCAGCAGGTTTGCCTGCACCTGAGCCTGAACGCCAGCCGCAAGGGCGTCACCTACCAGCGCATTGAGTTGTGGATGGGCAAGGCGCGCCACGAGCCGGTGCGGGCCGATTTGTATGTGCAGTCCGACAAATTGGCCAAGCAGGCCCGCTTTGTGATGGACAAGCCGACGGCGCCCACGATGGTGAACGAGATGGTGCTGTTTGATCAGATCAGCAACCACAAGGAAACCCGCGTGCGCTACCTCAGCCGCAAAGACCGCACGGTGCCCGAGACTTGGCTCAACCCCATGTTTCTGGCCAAAAACCCGGCGCTGGAATAGAGCATGCGAGGCCCGTGGTGCTGTGTTGTCAGTGGCTTGGTTGCGCTGTGGCTTGGGGGCAACGTGCCCTGTCTGGCGCAAACCGAGGCCAGTGGCCAGGTGCGTTTGCAGTGGACCGGGCAGCAGACGGATGCACAGCAAAACCGGTTGGCCACTTTGCCTGCCAACAGCGCCACGCTGGAAACCGAGCTGCGTGCCAGCGGCCATGGCGTGAGCGGCATTGCCACCCTGCAGCAGCAAGGCCAGCAGGGCCAGACCACAGACAGCCGCGCCTGGATCAATGAGTTGTACGCCTCGCATGACGGCGGCGCCTGGCAGCTCAGCGCCGGCAAAAAAATCGTGGCCTGGGATGTTGGCTACGGTTATCGCCCCAACGACATGGTGCAGCAGGAAGAGCGCCGCACCCTGGTCACCAGCACGCCCGAGGGGCGGCCGCTGTTGATGGCCGAGCACTTCAGCGCCGACACCGCCTGGTCGCTGGTCTGGGTCAACCCGGTCAAATCCGCGCAAGAACTGGGCGCACAAGAACCTGCCTTGGCCGCGCGTGCGTACCGGCGCGATGGCGCAGTGGACTGGCACGGCTTTGCCCGCTTGGGCGCCCACAGCGGCGCCAGTGTGGGCGCTGCCGCCGCTTGGGTTGCCAGCGAATCGCTGGAAGTGCACGGTTCGTGGCGCGGGTCTGACAAAGGCGTCACACAGTACCTGCTGGGTGGCAACTGGACCAATGCGGACCAACTGGGCTTGCTTGCCGAGGCCTGGTCGGATGCGCAATCGCAGCGCAACCTGTACGCCCGCCTGAGCTGGCAGCACGACCCCTGGCAACCGGCGCTGGACTGGCTCTACATGCCCGCCGACCAGGGCCGAGTGGTGACCGCTTCCTTGATCTGGCAGGGCGACCGGGTACAGCTGCAAGGCGGGCTGCGCACGTATGGCGGGCCTGCCAATGCTCAGGTGATGCTGCAGCCGGTGCGCAACGTGGCCTATGCCGCAGTCACCTGGATGTTTTGACCCTCTTTGCTTTGATACCTTAAGCTGTTGTTTTTTAAACCCTTTTGAGGGTCGCGTTCTACAATCATGGCATTGCAGTTATTTGGCTTTTGCCCATGCACTTTTCAGCACGCTTGATCCAGCTGCGCAAAGCGGCCAATTTCACCCAGCAGACTTTGTCCGAGGCGGCTGAGCTGCATGTGAATCAGATTCGCCGCTATGAGGCGGGGTCGGCTCAACCCACCCTGGAAGCCCTGATCCGGCTAGCCAAGGCGCTGCATGTGAGTCTGGACAGCTTGGTATTTGAGGAGGGCGAGCGCGGGCCGGATGATGATTTGCGCTTGCGCTTTGAAGCACTCGCCCAGTTGGACAGCAGCGAGCGCATGGTGGTCAAGGAGTTGCTCGACGGTATGCTGCTCAAGCACCAAGTACGGCGTCTGGCAGGAGTGCCGGTGTGAGCAGCAGTATCGATTACGAGTTCGATTGGGATGACAATAAGGCTGCCATCAATCTGGGCAAGCATGGGGTGGACTTCAGGCAAGCTATGACGGTGATGCTCGATCCTCTGGCGCTGACGTTTTTTGATGCAGAGCATAGTCAGGATGAGGAACGCTGGATCAGCGTGGGGCGTTCCAGTGAGGGAGCGCTGTTGCTGGTGGTGCATACGTTTACTGCCACCGGCCCCAGCACGGCGCTGGTGCGCATCATTTCCGCCAGAGCAGCCACCCGCAACGAGCGCAAGCAGTATGAANAAGGTACTTTGCAGTAATTGACAGCCAAGCAGCTAAAAGGTGAACACCATGAAGGATGAATACGATTTTTCCAATGCTCAGCGGGGCAANTTTTACAAGCCCGATGTGCGCCTGATTCCGCCGGTTCGCCTGGAGCCGCAGGTGCTGGATTTTTTAGCCAAGCGTGCCGANGCCAAGGGCACCACGGTCAATGCCNTGCTCAATGCTTTGCTGAAAAAAGATATTGAGCTGATCGAGGCTGCATAACACCGNTGTCAAATACAGCCAGCGGCTAAAAGCAGAAGCCACCGTCACACTGNCCCCGCAAACCCTCAAGACGCGATGCCGCTACGCTCCAGCAAATCGCCCACCAGTTCCAGTCGCACCAGCGGGTTGTCCAGCGTCATCAGGCCTTGTTTTTGGGTCAATGGCATGGGCAGCAGTTCACACCAGCGGTTGGCCNCCCAGCCGCAATCGTCGAAGCGGTAGGGCGGGCGCACCGGCATTTGCTGCGCGGGCACCGCTCGGGCCAGCAGGCTGTCGATCAGCCTGGCCAGCGCAGTAGCCACGCCCCGAAGATCCACCGGGATTTCGACCACCTGATCGTCTGCCAGCCGGGACACATTGGCAATCCACAAACCGTGCTTGAGCTTTTCATGGCTGTCCATGTGAAAGCGTTGCGTTCCGGTGCAGCGAATCGTGATCAGGCCCGACTGCGGGTGGGCGAATTCGGTGATCGTGGCCAGGGTGCCCACCGTCTGAAAAGCCTCGGGTGCGAAGCCGTCGCCACCGGGCGCCCCATCGTCGGGTTTACGCACTTCGCTGCCCTGGGTCAGCGCGACCACGCCAAAAGGCGCACCGGTCTTGTGGCACTTGGCAATCATGTCCAGGTAGCGCACTTCAAAAATGCGCAGGGGCAAAGTGCCCCCCGGAAAGAGCACCGTCCCCAATGGAAACAGGGGCAAGCTATACAGCGCGATAGAAGCAGTCAATGCCTTACTTCCGGCCAAAGAGGGCGCTCAATTTGGCTTTACCCAAGGCATTGCTGTTGACCATGAAGCCGGTCAGCGAGGCCGTGGCCGTGGCGGGCAGCTCCAGTTTGTCCACTTTCAGGGCATAGACCGTGAAGTTGTAATGGTGTGGTGCATTGCCCACGGGCGGGCAGGGGCCGCCCCAGCCGGGGCTGCCGAAGTCGGTTGCAATCTGCTGGGCACCGGCGGGCAGGCCCTGACCGTCCGGCGAGCCAGCGCCTTGCGCCAGCCCGGTGGCCGTGGCGGGAATATTCACCACCGCCCAGTGCCAAAAGCCCGCGCCACCGGTGGGCGCATCGGGGTCATGCACCATCACGGCAAAGCTCTTGGTGCCCGCCGGGGCATTTTTCCAGTTCAAGGCCGGTGAGATGTTTTGCCCGGTGCAACCAAAGCCGTTAAAGACATTGTTCATGCTGATGGTTTTGCCTGCTGCCACGTCGGGGCTGGAGAGTTCAAATTTTTGGGCGTGGGCCACGCCGCTGGCCAGGGCCAATGCAGCAAAGCCGGAAATCAAAGTGCGTTTCATGCCAACTCCTTATGAAAAATAGGCCTGTAGCTGCCGTAAACACTGCGTAGGCAGCTATTAAATTGGTAGCGACTGAAATTTACGAGCCTTGTAGTGCTGCCACCATGTGCTGCGCCACCAGTGTGCTCGAAGCTGGATTTTGCCCTGTGATGAGCAGGCCGTCACGCACCGCATAAGCGCCCCACAGCGGCCCGCTTTCAAAGACGCCGCCAAGTTCGCGCATTTTGCTCTCCAGATGAAAGGGCACAACGTCCATCAGGCCAGCCGCCGTTTCTTCCGCGTTGGTAAAGGCGTTGACCCGCTTGCCCAGCAAAATGCTTTTTCCGTCGGCGCCTGTAGCCTGCAGCAAACCTGCCGGGCCATGGCAAACCGCAGCCACCGGTTTGCCTGCCTTGAACATATCGCTCACCAATGTGGCGGTGGCCGGGTCGCCCGCGGTGTCCCACATGGTGCCGTGTCCGCCGGGCAGAAAAACGGCGCTGTAATCGGCGGCTTTCAAGTCTGCGGTCTTGAGCGTGGCGTTAAAGCGGGCCTGGGCGCTGGCGTCGCCCAAAAAGCGGGCGACGCTGGCTTCATTTTCTGCTGGCACAGCCTTGACCGACCCGGGCGCAAAAGGCGGCGTGCCGCCCAAAGGGGAGGCCAGAGCGACCTCGTAGCCCGCATCAAGCAGGGCGTAATAAGGCGTTGTCAGTTCTTCAGCCCAGATGCCGGTGGGCTGGCCCGTGGCGCCGAGCTGGGCGTGCGAGGTCAGGATCATCAGGACCGGGAGGGNGGTTGGTTTCATGGAAAAAGCCTTTCTAAGAGGGGGAGTCAAACAGTGAGACCTGACTTTATTGCAGCTGTTATTTTTGAAAAAGCCGGTTTCATTTGCTTGACTTGATACATAAGGTAATCAATAGAATGGAACGATGGAAACCTCGCAAACCCAACTGGGCAGCATTGCCATTTTTTGCAAGGCCGCCGAACTCGGTGGTTTTACCGCTGCCGCGCAGACGCTGGGCATCACCCCGGCGGCGGTCAGTCGCAGTGTCGGGCGGCTGGAGGAGCGCCTGGGCGTCAAGCTCTTTAGGCGCACCACGCGCAGCATGCAGCTCACCGACGATGGGCGCCTGTACTTTGAGCAATGCCGCGCCGCCCTCAGCCAGATGGAAGACGCCGCCCGAGCCCTCACCGGTCAGCAAACCCAGGCGCGCGGCCTGCTGCGCATCAGCGTGCCCAGCACCTACGGCCATTACCGGCTGCTGCCGCGCCTGACGGCGTTTCGCCAGCGCTACCCGCAGGTGACGCTGGAGATCAACGTCTCCAATCGCAACATCGACTTTGTGGACGAGGGCTACGACGTCGCCATCCGCTTGGGCACGCCGCCCGATTCGCGTCTGGTGGCGCACAAGCTCGAAGACGTGCGCGTGGGCGTGTACGCCAGCCCGGCCTACCTGCGCGCGTGCGGTGTGCCGAGTAATCTGGACGAATTGCAAGACCCCGCCCGCCACACCCTGCTGCCCTTTGTGCTACCCAGCACCGGGCGTGTGGTGCCCTGGCTGTTTGCCGCCAATGGTGAGCCGTTGGAGATCATGCCCCGCAGCAGCGTGCAGGTATCGGAAGACCCGCTGGCCTGCGTGACGCTGGCGCGCGCGGGCATGGGGCTGGTGCAAACGTTCCAGTGGATTGCCCAGAGCCACCCCGATGAACTGGTAGAAGTGTTGCCAGACCTGTCCAGCCGCACACGGGCGTTCTATCTGCTCTACCCACAAAACCGGCACTTGGCGGCGCGGGTGCGCGCTTTGCTTGACTTTCTTAAGCCAAATCTGGCGCTAGCCCCCGTGTAACATGCGTGAGAAGCTATTAATTTGAGAGCGACTGCGCTTGGGTGAAGCGTCCGCGCCTGTCGGCAACAAAGCGGCCCATGCAGACGGCAGGCATTTTTTCAAGTCATAAACAATACTTGCTATCTTTAAATAAAGTTATATTTCTATTTATTGAATAGTAAAATTTGTTTATGCGCACCACCAAAACCCAGCAAACCAAGAGCCACCGCCTGTTGATCCGCAGCGCGGTTGACCTGATGACCCAGCACGGGTTTGAAGGCACCACCATGAAGCAGATCGCCCGCACTGCCGGGCTGGGCGATGCCACCATCTACAAATACTTCCCCACCAAAGAAAAACTGGTGCTGGCCTACTTTGAGCAGGCCATCGGCGACGCCATTGCCCGCATGGTCAAAACCAAAGAGTTGGAGAGTTTTGGCTTGCAAGAACGCATGCAGTTGCTGATGGACTGCGTGCTCGACGAACTGCTGGCTGACCGTGAGTTTGTCGCCCTGGCCTACCAGCTGGTGGCGCGCATGCCGCTGTCGCTGCTCAGTGATGCCTTGCCTGGCAAAGTGGCGCTAAAAAATGCTTACGCCGAGATGCTGGACGCGGCAGAAGCCTCTGGCGACATAGCGCCCTGCGGCTTCAAGGGCAGCCTGGCGGGCCTGATGGCCGACTCGGTTTACGCCGTCATCAGCCACTGGCTGCGCGACACCTCGGACCAGTTCGCCACCACCACGCAACTGGTCGACATGGGCCTGGGTGTGGTGGTGCTGGCGCTGCGCAGCGGCCTGATCGACAAGCTGCTGGAGCTGGGCGGCTTTGTACTGCGCAGCCAGCTCACACGCCTGTTGCAAGAGGGCAGCGGCTTGACCAGCCTGATGCAACTGGCCCGCCAGGGTCTGCAAAGCGCCGTTGCAACAACGCCAAAGGCCAAGCCATGAGCGCCGCCAGAATCACCCGGCAAGACCTGCCCGAGCACAGCCACATTGCCACCCAGACCCCAGGTGCCGACTTTGCCGACTGCTACCTTTTTGCCGACCCGTGCCCCCAGGCCAGCGCGATGGAAACCTACCTCGTCGTCATGGGCCGCACTCCGCGCTGGATGGATTTTTTGATGGCCGTGCGCAATCAGGCGGTGCGGCTGGTCGGCCTCAAAAATTTGGGCGGCATGCAACGGCCGCCCAGTGACAAACCCGCCAGCGCCTACCGTGTGGGCGAGCGCGTGGGCATCTTCAGCCTGATCCACCTGTCAGAGGACGAGGTCATCGTCTGCGACGACGACAAGCACCTGCGCGTGCAGGTCTCGGTGTTCAAACACAGGGCGCAGGGCCTGTCGGTGGTGTCGGTCAGCACCGTGGTGCACAACCACAACCGGCTCGGCCGCCTCTACATGGCGGTGGTGGGGCCGGTACACCAGCGCATCGTGCCCCTTCTACTGTCACAGGCGCTCCATGCCCAAAGCCCAAACCCCGCGCACCGGTAAGCTCGCACGCAGCGCCATCGTTGGCGTGGCGGTGGCGCGTGCGGGCGTGGCGCAGCTGGCGCACTCTGCCCGCAAGCGGGTGCAGCTGGACGCCAGCGCCGAGCTGACTCAGGTTGCCCACGATGAAGCACTGGGCCGCATTGCCTTTCAGGCGCTCAACCAGCTCAAAGGCGTGGCGCTAAAAGCCTCGCAACTGCTGAGCATGGACATCGGTCTGCTACCCGAAGCCATGCGCCAGCAGCTGGCGCGGGCGCACCACCAGGCCACGCCGCTGAACCGGGCGCTGGTGCTCAAACTGCTGCGCCAGGAGTTTGGCCAGGACGCGCACGACTTGTTTGCCAGTTTTGAGCCGCAAGCCTTTGCCGCCGCCAGCCTGGGCCAGGTGCATGCCGCCACACTGCATTCAGGCCAGGCGGTGGCCGTCAAGCTGCAATACCCCGGCATGGCCGCCACCCTGCAAAGCGATTTGCAACTGCTGCGCCTGTTGCTCGCCACCTTGGGTAAACAAGCCGCCGTCATGCCCAGCCAAGAAGTGATGGAACGCACGCTGGCCGACATTGCCACCACCCTGGCGCAAGAGCTGGACTACCTGCAAGAAGCCACCGCGCTGCAATGGTTTGCCCAGCACCTGCCCAGCCCCTTGATGGTGGTGCCGACACCGGTGCCCAGCCACACCACGGCGCGCGTGCTCACCATGCACAAGCTGGACGGCCTGCACCTTGATGCCTGGCTGGCCACGCACCCCAGCCAGGCCGAGCGCGACCACTACGGGCAGCTGCTGTTTGACTTATTTCTGCACAGCGTCTTTGTGCTGCAACGCCTGCAAAGCGACCCGCACCCCGGCAACTTTTTGTTCATGCCCGGCGGCCAGCTCGGGCTGCTTGACTTTGGCTGCACCCGCACACTGGACGGCGCGTTTTGCAACGGCTTGGCCAGCGCCTGGCGCGCCGTGCTGCGCACTCCGAAAGACACGCCCGCCCTGCAAGCGGCCTACACCCAACTCGGCCTGATCGATCCGGCCATGAGCGAGGCGGTGTTCTGCACCGAACTGCTGCCCGCGCTGCAAGCCATGCAAGACTGGCAGTGCCTGCCGTTTCGCAGTGCGGTGTACGACTTTGCCCAGCTCCCGGTGCCACCGCGCCCCGGCCCGCAGTACCAGCATGTGACGCGGCACCTCAAAACCGTGCCGCCCGATCTGCCTTACTTTGACCGCGCGCACCTGGGGCTGGTTCATCTGCTGCGTGCCATGGGGGCACGGGTGCGCACGGGGAATGACTGGATTTATTAGAGGTTGCAGGGAAATAAGCCTGTAACCCCCGTCGCTATTGCGTGAGCAGCTCCTGAAAAGATAGCGAGTGATTGGGTGCTGGCGACCTTGGGTGTTATTGCATTCAGCGGCAACAGCGGGTGATTGCGGGGATTTTTGTGTTTGCCAGCAAGGTGCGGGTTGGTGCGTCAAAGCGTGTAGCGAGTTATTGGGTTTGCGGCTCTGGCTGGATGCAGCTGATTTAAGTGTCGGGATGTATGGCTGCACAGACCCAAAAGCGACAGCCAAATTCCCAGATTTCCAGCGTTCAACGTGAAGGTAACTGGCACGCAACAACCTGCCGCGAAGCGGCCACCTGCTGTTGCGTGTCAGTGTTGGCCGGCATGTTAGGCATCGCGCGCGCTCCTTACAATGCCACCTGCAATGAACGAGTCGGCATCACACTTTCCTCCATAAATAACTGAAACAAGCGATCCACAGCGGCATCAGAAGCGCCACAAACACGCAGAAGCCGACCATCACCATCAACATTCCTCGCCCATAGTCGGTGGAGTCCGATGGGCCCGGCACTGGAAACTGGGCGACAAGGGGTGTCGCGAATGCCGAGACAACTCCCAACACCACCGCCGCGACGAAGGCCGCACACCTCGACAGAAACGCTACCACTGCATATGCGATGAGGCGTCTCATGTGATGCTCAACGTTGGAGGCCACTGGCACGCAGCATGCGCCGCGAAGCGGGAACCTGATGCTGTTTGTCCGCGTGGGACGACTTGTTAGCCATCTTGCAGCGCGCTGAGCATCGCATCAAGTTGAGAATCCATTCGTTTCCATTGAGCTTCCATCTGTTCGCGAAACGCCGCAAGCTCTGACGTGAGGCCGAGATCTCTGCGGATTTCTATTAGTACTGGAATCTGTTCCTCACCAACAATCCGGAGGTCTCTTAAGAGCTCTCTACAGAACTCAACGTTGAGCCGATTGAATTCCGACCAGCTTGCCCCTCTCTTGGCCGCATGCTCTGTTGCTTGTCTTTGATACCCGCCAAAGGCGCGCTGGAGCGCCCCAAAAACATCGGCGTTCGTTTGTGCTGCCTCGCTGAACTTCGCCATTTCCGAGAGCACGCGGCTGACTTCCGATTGAGCTTTGTTGTAGAGGTCGTCGAAGATTGCGATATCGATTCGCACTTTCTGCAATGGCATCAGACGCGCCATGAGTCTTAGGAGCAACTCGCCATAGACAGATACCAGATGGTTAACGAGAAGCGCTGTCTTAGGTTCAGCTACTAGCTGTAGCTTCGCTGCAACTGCAAAGAAGCCTTGAAGGCCATCAGCGGCGTTTGTCTTCGACAGATCGGTTTGAGGCAATGACGCCAGATAGCCATTCGCCTTTGTCAGCTCTTCAGCTGCGCAGAGATATACCTCGCGGCGTAAAGCGGCGGTTCGCTCTTTTGCCTTCTCTGCTGCGTCGTGTTGAAGCTGTATCCGAAGGCGATTCGTGTTGCTTCGATTCGAGATCAGAACGCCGCTCAGCGTGAGTGCGGAGGCTATGAGGCCGGACCACACGACATCTGGTATTGAACGAAGGAGAGCGATGATGGCGGTCACGAAGGTGGCTAACGATTAGCGTTTATCCGCCGCGCTGCAATGCTGATAGAAACCAAGAACGCCTCCCGCGGCTGATAAACCATGTTGGACTGAACCGCCTGCTGAGGCAGTCGCGACAGGGGTTTGAAAGCTTCCCCCATTTGTTGGATCAGATTATGGCCGGGCTTGCGGTAAATCCGGTCAGTCAACATCGTGACGAACGGGTATCTGGCCCTGCACTATGACGTTGTGCAAGCGTATTGCGCTGCCGCTGCGGGGCCTGTCCAACACAGCGCGCAGCGCCACCCCCAGCGTCTTGTGCCGAGATGCCAAACATTGCACAGACCCACACCTCATGGCGGCCCCCGATTCTGTTGTGCTGACTCCATTGCCTGTGGATTGGCCTGCGGCATCTGCAACGCGGTCCGCGCGGCACTGAGCTTGACCCCTTTGCAAGCGGATGCCAGCATCCCATAGTGGCGTATGCGTTTAATGCCGGTTGTCAGCACATGCAGCAGGAAGCGGCGTCAACCAAATGCCTCATCTTCTTAGAATCGGGCCATGAAACACAGCTCGTTCGGCTCACCCGATGGTCACCTCGTCATCTACTTCCATGGCGCGCCAGGTGCCCCTTCTGAAGCACAGGTGTTTGATGCTTCAGCCAAAGCCCACGGGCTGAAGGTCATTTGCCAGGACAGATTCGCAGTGACCACCGATGTCACCAGCGAAGACTATTTTCAGAGGCTGGCGGACGACATCGGCAGGCTTGCCCAAGGTAAAAAAGTCGATGTGGTCGGTTTTTCTATAGGGGCCTTTGTTGCCTTGCAGGTCTGTCGTCAGATTCCGCATCAGATTCGCAGCCTTCATTTAGTCTCCTCTGCAGCGCCCTTGGAAGGGGGAAACTTTCTTGAAGCCATGGCGGGCAAACACGTATTTTTGTTGGCTCGGCGATGGCCTGTGTTGTTCAAACTGCTGACTTATTGGCAGGGTCTGCTGGCGCGATACTTTCCAAGCATCTTGTTCAAAATGCTATTCGCAAGTTCCGTAGCGGGCGACAAAATCTTGGCGGCCAACAATGACTTTAGGAAATTCATCGTCGGCCTCTTGAAAGAATGTTTTGCAAGCAAGGTCTCAGGGTACATGCGGGATGTTTTGTCTTATGTCGCGCCTTGGCAGGACACCCTGCGTCATGTGACTGTCAAGACGCATTTGTGGCATGGTGATCAGGACAATTGGTCGCCATGCGCCATGTCGGCATATTTGAAGCAGCAAATTCCAGCATGCTCCCAAGTTCATCTGCTCATGGGTTTGTCGCACTACTCCTGCCTGTATGCCGCTGCGCCGAAGATATGCGAGTTGATTCGTAGCCCCGAACAAGACGAGAGTGTGTGAAATTCTTTGCTGGGTGGCAGGCTTAGGGTTTGGGTGTGCTCATGCCCGGATTGTGGTTCAGGTGTCTGCGAAATAGATCGGAAATAGCGCAGAAAATAGCGCTTTAGACAATGAGGTCCTTGTGAATCAATCCCTTGCCCATGCCGAACTCATCGCCACTTTCAGGAGGGCGGAGCTAGATGCTGCTCACAAATTCAGATTAATCAAAGCGGTTGAAAAAAAGGGCCTTAAGGCCATTCAGGCGGCCATTGATACCGCTGCAAAGGCCGCTAAACGCAGGGATTCGCATGAAAAAAAGCTCAATGCCCTGGGGGTGAGCCTCAAGGATTGAGCTTCCACAAATCAGTGGTCCTTGATGACAACAATCTTGTCGTGTTTGCGAGGCTTTCCGGCGCGATCGGCTTTTGACCAGTCATAGTCATGGCCGTCCGGTGTTTTTCCATCCACCACGGCATCCACGCCCGGTTTTCCAACCTGGCGTGGGTCCTCTGAGACCATAGTGACAAACGCGTAACCTGCGTCGCGCTTCGCTTTGACCACTTCCAGCGCCTTGCTGAGAAGGTCCTCGTCTTGCGAGCAGGCTTCGTTATGGGAGCCGGTCCAGTAAATTTTGAACATGCTTCATCATAAAGCCCTGCCCACGTTCGGAAATATCTGGGGTGGCAAGCTGGCTGACAAACAAGGTCCGATATCCGCACGCCAGCCCGGTTCATGCGGTGGTGGTTCATTGATAAATAAGCCTGTAGCCCCCGTACAACAAGCGTCAGCAGCTACGAAATTAATAGCGACTGCATTCCGCCGGGTTACACCCACTATGGCGGCGAATCCAGCCACACGAGTCGATTACGCCCTTGGGCTTTGGCTTGGTACAGCGCAGTGTCTGCACGGGCCATGGTTTTTTCGAAACCGTCACGGTCATGGTAGGGAGTCACACCTATCGAGACCGTCAACTTCAAGCAGGCATCACCCGCAAGAATTTCAGCCTCGGCCACTTTGGCAAGGACTCTTTCCAGGCAGACCAAGCCGACCGACAGCTCGGTCTCGGTGAGCAAGATCACAAATTCTTCCCCGCCCCAACGAGCCAATGTGTCATTCCCGCGGATTGCACTTTGCACCAC